>ERZ1066136.905-NODE-905-length-17822-cov-22.234423_pt1 | contig 17822 bp, 11 predicted proteins | sample MGYA00382783_ERZ1066136 | MGnify/ENA primary metagenome ERZ1066136 (study PRJEB33369, sample SAMEA5778366) | biofilm metagenome | biome: Industrial cooling water; feature: Water cooling tower basin; material: Biofilm | place: United Arab Emirates | collected... | reverse complement strand
CGGCGGGGGCCGGCGCCGGGCGCGGGGGCCGGGCGACGATCACGGTCGGCGGGCGGCTCGTCGACGGGCGCGGCGCGGCCGGGGCGACGGCGCGGGCCCTGGCGGCCAGCGCGTGAACGTCGATGATGCCGGTGCCCGGCTCGACGCGGGGCTTGCTCGGCCGCGCGGGCAGGAAGGCCGGCGAGGGCGGCTGCGGCGGTGCGGGCGGCGGGGCTTCGGTCGCGGCGTCGACGCGGAGGCCGGCGAGGGCCTGCAGCACCGAACCCGGGTCCTCGCGGGTCGTCTTGTCGCGCTCCGTGCGGTCTTGTTGCGATCGCGTCGTCATGAGTCGTGCTCCTCGCCGATCAAGTGCACGGGCGGGCCCCGAGCGATCACCGCGGCCGCGTGTCGTCGGGCGTGAAGAAGGCGTAACGGAGGCGGCCGCCGCTGCGGGTGCTCGGGAAGGCGTGCGACCGGACCCAGTAGTCGATGCAATCGGCCAGCTTCTGCAGCGAGGCGCCCTGGAACTCGACGCGCCCGCGGCCGCCGGCGTCGACGAAGACCTCGCCGATCAGCCGGGTGCCGGCGGCCATGCCCTGGGCGGCGAAGCAGCGGGACTCGAGCGCGGGGCCGAGGCGCTCGAGCTCGGCCCGCAGGGCGCGGACGGTCAGGAACTCGGGGAGATGGTCGAGCTGCGGGTCCGGGTCGGGTTGAGGGCGCGGAGCGGGCTGCGGGCGCGAGGCGGTCTTCCGCGAGCCGGCGGACACGAGCCGGTCGACGGGCTCGCGCGGCGCCGGGGCGGCGATCGTCGCGGGGACCGACGGTGAGGCGGACGGAGGGGGCGCGGTCGTCGGCGGGGCGCTCGTCGCGGGGACCGGCGGCGCGGTCGTCGGCGCGACGGTCGTCGCGGGGACCGACGGGGCGGACGGGAGCGGCGCGGGGACGTCCGGGGCCGGGCGCGCTTGCGCGGGGATGTTCGGGGTCGACGCCCCGGCGCGCGGCGGGGGCGCCGTCGAGGCCGGCGGCGAGGGCGGGCCGGGCAGCAGGGCCCAGGCGAGCCCGCACGCGGTCGCAAGGCCGGCGAGGCCGGCGAGGAGACGGCGCGGCGCCGCGAACAGGGCCGAGAGGCGGCCGGGCGGCGACGCGGCCGGCACGGGGGCGTTCGCCGCGGTCCTGCCGGCGACGCGCCGCACGGGGCCGCCGGCCGGGGCGAGCAGGGTCGGGGCGAGCTGGACGAGCACGGTGGGCTCGTGATCCTCCGCGTCGGCGGCCAGCAGGGCGGCGATCTGCTCGCGCAGCGCGGTCATCGTCGGCGTGCGCTCGGCGAGCGAGTGGGCGATCGCGCGGGCGACCAGGTCGTCGACGAGCGGCGGGATCCCGGCGCCCGACGGGGCGACCCAGCTCGGCATCGGCGGGCCGCTGACGAGCATCTGCGTGGCGACCTCGAGGTGGTTGCCGAGGTAGGGGGTGCGGCCGGTCAGCAGCTTGAAGACGAGGGCGCCGAGCGCGTAGATGTCGACGCGCGCGTCGGCCGGCTCGCCGCGGAACAGCTCGGGCGCCATGAATTCGGCGGTGCCCATCCAGACGTCGGTCGAGGTGCGCGGGGCGTCGACGCCGTCGCGCACCGGGTCGAGGAACTTGGCGATCCCGAAGTCGAGGACCTTGATCCGGTCGTCGTCGTCGTCGCAGCGCAGGCAGTTCGAGGGCTTGATGTCGCGGTGGACGATGCCGCGGGCGTGGGCAGCCTCGAGCGCGGCGGCGATCTGGTCGGCGATCCGCAGGGCGCGCTGCCAGGGGAGCGGCCCCTCGCGGTCGAGGAGGTCGGCCAGGCTGCCGCCGGGGACCAGCTCCATGGCCATGTAGACGAGGCCGGGCTTGGGGGCGGCGAAGTCGTGCACGCGGACGATGTTCGGGTGGCGGATCAGGACGGTCGCCCGCGCCTCGTTGAGGAAGCGCCGGACCCACTCGCGGTCGAAGGCGAAGCGAGGGCCGAGGACCTTGATCGCGCACGGGTCGCCGAGCAGGGTGTGCTCGGCGAGGTAGACGGTGCCCATGCCGCCGACGCCGAGCGGGCGCACGAGCCGGTAGCGATGGTCGAGCTCGACGCCGCTGAGGTCGACGTCGGGCCAGTCGGGGGCGGGAGCCGGTTCGCGGTCGGGCATGGCGTCGGGCGGGGCGGGCGGGGGACCGGCGAATCGCGGCGCGTGGCCGCGGGCGACCGGGGCGCCTGCACGCGGGCGGCTGGCGACGGACGGGCGACGCAGGGGGACGGGCGATACGACGGCCATGGTGGGGTACACGCGGGAGCTCCGCGGAGATCGCGAGCGCCCGGCACGCACGCCGGGGCTCACGATCAAGGAGTGTCCGCGGAGCGCCGCGCCGATCAGTGGACCCGTGGCCCGACATGCCGACGCGGCGCGCGGGGAGGGCGCGCGCGGCCGAGCGTCAGCCGGGGCCCGTCGGTTCGGGCAGGGGGAGCGCGGCGACCGTCCCGCGGTAACCGGCGACCAGCCAGCCGCCGCCGTGGGCCAGCAGGATGTCGTCGATCGAGTAGAGGAGCCCGGGCAGCGTGATCGGGAGGGGCGAGCGCCAGCGGTGCTCGCCGTCGCCGCCGAGCGCGTACACGGCGAGCGGGTCGTCGTCCGCGAGGCCGGTGCTGACGCCGAGGACGAGGTCGCCGAGCCGCAGCAGCGGGCCGCCGCCGCCGGTCACGGCCGTCCACGCGATCGCGCCGGCGCGCAGCGCCCGGGTCTGGCCGTCGGCGTGGACGATCACGGCGCCGTCGCCCTGCACGGCCGGGCGCTCGTCGTGCAGCTCTGCGAGGTGGACCCGCCAAAGGCGGCACCCGGGCGGCGGCGCGGCGCAGTCCGGGCACTCGTCGAGCTGGCGGGAGTAGAGCCGGCCGGGCTGCGGCCACCCCGACGGCGCGAACGGGTCGCCGCCGCAGCGCGCCGGATCGAGGAGGACGACGTCCTCGTCGACGAGCACGACGAGGCCGTCGGGCGCGAGCGCGACGGCGCCGAGCGCGTCGTGGGCGCGGGCCGTCATGGTCGCGTACCAGTCGGCGTCGAAGCCGCGGACGACCCCGCGCTCCCGCAGGAACCGGCGGCCGTCCGCGGCGAGGAGCAGGCGCGCGTCGTCCTCGAGGACCTCGCCGGCGAGCGCGCCCGCGGGGGTCAGGCAGTCCTTCGGCGGCTTCTTGCCGGCGGCGCAGCGCCCCGGCCGCAGGCGGAAGAACCGGGCCGCGCTGTCGCCGACGAGGAAGCTGTCCGCGCCGGGCTCGCGGGCGATCGTCCGCGCGCGCGGCGGCCCGTCGTACTCGTCGGCCTCCGGGACCGCCGGCAGGGCGACCGACCAGCGCTCGCGGCCGTCGGCGAGGTCGACGGCGACGATCCGGTCGTCGCGGGGCGCGAGCGCCGTCGGCGAGTCACCTGGCCCTTCGGCCAGCCATGTGCCGTACCCGCCGTCGCGCCGCCAGGCGATCGCCCCGGCTCGCGCGGCGACCAGCTCGCCCTCGACGAGCGCGACGACCGTGCCGTCGCGCGCGACCAGCAGGTCGGCGGGCCGCCGCTCGCCGAGCGCGAGCGACCACGCCGGCGCCGGGCCGGCGGGCACCGACGCCGGCGGCTTCGCCTCGGCGGTCCCGAGCGCCGCGTCGAGCTTGGCCTCGCAGCCGTTCGCGAGCATGCCGAGCGGGCCGAGGCAGTCGATCACGTCCTCGGGCCAGGTCATGCAGCGAGCGACGAGCTCCCCGGCCAGCGCGTCGCCCATCGCCGCGAGCTCCCCGGCCGCGCGCCCGTCCATGCGATCGGCGCCGCCGAGCCCGACGATCAGGCCGGCGCCGGTGATCCGGGCGGCCCGCGAGGTGTCGCGGGCGAGCTGCTCGCAGCGCCCCCGGCGGCGCTCCTCCGGGCTCTCCTCGCGCGCAGCGGCGGGCGCCGGATCGCCGCCGGTACACCCGGACAGCGCCGCGAGGGCGGACAGGACGATGGCGGAGCCTCGGCGCGGGGACGGTCGCATGCGCGCGGTTTGCCACGAGTCGACGGCGCGCTGCAAGCCGCGCGGGCGGGTGGCGTGGCGCCGAGGTCTCAGGGGGACGAATGCATCGACAGCCCGAGCGCGACGCGGGGGTCGCCCCAGGCGAGCAGGACGACCGAGAGCCCGAGGATGGCGAGGTAGACCGCGAGCAGGAGCTGTCGGCCCGGCTCCCGCGGGCCGTAGGCGCGGCGAGCGACCGCGCCTGTGATGATCGTCCTGTCGACGATCGGCGCCCGCGTGAGCGTCCGCGGGGTCTGTGTATTTCGCCTGCGATTGCAAACCGCCGCGTCGCCCGCGGCCGTCGACGGCCGCGGCGGGCGCCCGTGGTGCACCTCTCATGATTTCCGCCTCCGCCGTGACGACGGGCCCGCGGCGCGGGGGCGCGTGGCAGGGGTGTGGCCCCACGCTCACGGTTCACGGCGGGTGGCGGTCGCGCGTCGGACAGACTGTCGCCTGCCGCGGAATGTCGCCGCGGCGAAGGGGCAAGACGCATGAGAATCGACTTCGAGCGCACAAGCCTCCGGATCGCGGCGCGGGCGACGCTCCTCCTCGGGATCATGACCGCCGCCTGCGATGATTCGCCCGCGACGGACGCGGCCGGGGCGAGCGAGGACGGGCCGACGGCGTGGCGGGGCTACTCGCCGCCGCCGCTGCCGGACGCCGACCTGCCGGGCGGGAAGCCGGCGCCGGGGCCGAGCCCGTTCTTCATGGGCGGGGTCGTCAGCACGAGCGAGGCGCTGGCCTCCAAGGCCGGCCGCGCGGTGCTCGAGAGCGGCGGCGACGCGATCGACGCGGCGGTCGTCGTGCAGGCGATGCTCAACGTGGTCGAGCCGCAGTCGTCGGGGCTCGGGGGCGGCGCGCTGTGGATCGTCCACCTCGCCAACCCCGGGACGACGGTCGTGATCGATTGCCGCGAGCGCGCCCCGGGGAAGGCGACCGCGACGATGCTCGCCGGGCAGCCCTCGTTCGACCTGAAGTCGACGAGCGGGATCTCGGTCGGCGTCCCCGGCACGCTGCATTGCATGAGCGCCGCGCTGGCGCTCCGGCCGGGAGGCCTGAGCCTCGGCGAGGCGCTGCAGCCGGCGCTGGCGGCGGCGCACGGCGGTTTCCCCGTCAGCCTGCGGCTCGCCGTCGACACCGACTCGCCGCGGCTGAGCAACGAGCCCGGCGATCCGGCCTACGAGGTCGCGCGCGCGGTGTTCCGTCCGGGCGGCGTCGACCTCGACGCCGGCGACATCCTCGAGCAGCCCGCGCTGGCGTACACGTTCAGCCTGATCCAAAAGGACGGCCTGGCGGCCTTCTATGATTGCGGCCATCCCGCGGGTCTGGCCGCCGCGATCGTCGAGACGCAGAGGGCGACGCGCTCGGCGTACCCGGCGGGCGAGGGCCGGATGACCTGCGAGGACCTGGCCGCGTTCGAGCCGGTGATCTCGCCGCCGCTGCGCGGGACGTACCGCGGATATTCGATCGTGACGACGCCGCCGCCGTCGTCGGGGGTCAGCCTGCTGCAGATGCTGGCGACGCTCGAGCACTTCGACATCGGCGCGGGCGAGTACGGGTTCGGCCAGTTCAAGACGATGAACGTGATGCAGGAGATCATGCGGCAGGCGTTCGCCGATCGCTCGATGTGGCTCGGCGACCCGGAGTTCGTCAAGGTGCCGGTCAAGGGGATGACGTCGAGCTGGTACGTCGATCAGCGGGTGGCGCTGATCGTCCCGGGCGAGCGCCAGGACGACGTCGACCCCGGCGATCCGCGGCTCTACGACCTCGACTGGAAGATCGACGGCCTGGTCCAGCAGGACGCGAAGGCGCCGGAGATCGAGGGCACCGACACGACGCACTACGTGATCTCGGACGGCCAGGGCAACCTCGTCAGCGTGACGACGACGGTGACCGACAAGTGGGGCACGGGGCTGATGGTCGACGGCTTCGGGCTCCTGCTCAACGATCAGCTGCTCAACTTCAACGACGTGCCGACCGCCTCGGGCGACCCCTTCGATCCGGGCGCGAACGACGTCGCGCCGTTCAAGCGGTCGCGGACGGCGCTGGCGCCGACGATGGTGTTCCAGGGCGCGCAGCCGATCGCGGCGTTCGGCTCGCCCGGCGGCGGGGCGATCCTCAACACGGTGTTCGGCTTCGTCGTCAACCTGGTCGATCACCGGATGACGCTGCAGGAGGCCGTCGCGGCGCCGCGCTTCTCGCTGACGAGCTCGAACGATCCGTGGGACACGGAGATCGAGCCCGGGTTCAGCCCGAGCGTGCGCGCGAAGCTGGCCAAGCTCGGCTACGACTTCGTCCTCGAGCCGGCGATCGGGGCGGTCCAGGCGGTGATCGTCAATCAGCACGATCACCGCAAGTACGGGACGGCGGACCCGCGGCGCAGCGGGGTCGTCGAGGGGATCGGGGAGTGAGCGCGCGGGTCAATCCGCGAGCGACAGCACGTGCGCGACGTCGGGCGGGGCGTCGCCCGCGGCGAGCTCCCGGGCGGCCGCGAGCGCGGCCTCGGGGCCGTGGCCGCGGCGGATCCGGAAGTGGGCGTCGACCCCGGCGAGCAGCGCCTGCCAGCCGGCGACGAGGTCGGTGACGAAGGCGGGGCCGCGCTCGCGGCTGCGGCGGAGCAGCCAGCCGGGGGCGAAGAACATCTCCGTGTTCGCGCGCGGCGCGAGGCCGTCGGCGCGGCCGTGGGTCATGCCGACGGCGAGGTGGAGCACGAGCCGGTCGCCGAGCCGGTCGCCGAGCGCGGCGCGGACGGAGCCGCCGCCGGCGATGTCGACGTGGATCGCCGCGGTGTCGCGCGCGAGCGCGGCGACCTCGCCGTACTCGAGCACGCGATCGTAGACGCCGAGGCGCTCGACGAATTCGCGGCGCTCCGCCGACGTCAGGCCGATCACGGGCCGCTGGACCGCGGCGCGGCGCAGCGCCGCGGCGACCCCGTAGGCGGTCTTGCTCGAGGCCGACGAGACGACGACGGCCCCGGCGCCGCGGAAGTCGTGCGCGACCAGCCAGTCGGCGAGCAGCAGGCCGGTGAGGAACAGCGGGCGGAACACGACCGCCGGATCGGCGCGGTCGGGCGCGTGGAACGGGTCGCGGTCGGCGAGCTCGTATTGGTGGTAGACGGCGAACTCGGGCGGCAGCTCCGGGCGCTCGACGCGGAAGCCGGTCGGCGTGTCGCGGGCCGGGATCAGCGTCGCATACGCGGCGGCGGGGAAGAAGCCGTAGACGCCGGCGCCGGCGGCGATCCCGGGGGCCTGCGACTCGACGACGGTGGCGAATCCCCACACCGGCAGGCCGGCCCATTCGCCCTGCAGCGCCGCGGGGGCCGGGAAGAACTTGAAGTAGTGGAAGGCGTCGCCGATCGCGGCGTAGGTGACGTTGTTGGTGGTCAGGCCGAAGCGGTCGATCCGCAGGCGCAGCGCGCCCGGCGGCAGGGGCTCCGATTCGGCGGTGATCACCTGCGCGCGGCCGGGGTCGCGGCGCGAGACGAGGAGGCGGCGGTCGAGGATCGCGGTCATGGTGCGCTCCGGGGCGGGGGCATCTCGGTCGGGGCGGCGCGCAGCAGCTTCGTGCGCGCGACCTCGCGCGCGGCGACGGCGACGATCCGCGCGGCGAGGCGGCGGTCGAACAGCTCGCGGTTCGGCCGCAGCAGGTAATAGATCGGGGTCACGCGGCGCAGGATCTGCTCGTCGTTGTTCATGCCGAGCCGGATCGCGGAGGAGAACATCCGGACCAGCCGCGACGGCGGCGGGCGCTCGCTGCGGGTCGCGGGGAACAGCATGTCGGCGCCGGTGGCGAGGGCCCACGCGTCGCGGACGCTCCGGGCCTGGGACTTGAAGAACGCGCGCGGGAAGGCCGGGTCGTCCGCCGACACGCGCCCGAGGGTGTCCTCGAGCGCGGCGACGCAGAGCGTGGCGATCGTCATGCCCTGGCCGTACATCGGGTTGAAGGTGCAGACGCTGTCGCCGAGCGCGACGAAGCCGGGCGCCGGATCGGCGAGCTCGTCGAATCGTCGCAGGCGGTTGACCAGGCCGCGGTACGAATAGACGGGGGAGACCGGGCGCGAGGCGGCGACGGCGCGGGCGAGCACCGGCGATCGCAGCGTCTGCAGCGCCGCGTCGAAGCCGTCCTCGTCGCTCGGCGGGAAATGGCGGGAGTAGCCGATCAGGGTGACGATGAAGCGGCCGCCCTCGACCGGGAACAGCACGCCGCCGAGCAATTGCGCGGGCGGGGCCGGATCGAGCCAGATCAGCTTCCACCAGTGATCGGCCGGCGTGCGCGCGGGGTCGGGGCCCTCGTACCAGCGCGAGCTGTAGCCGGCGCCGGCGTCGACGACCTCCTCGCGGGGGGCCGGGCGGCCGAGCTCGGACAGCCACTCCGGGGCCTTCGAGGCGCGCCCGCCGGCGTCGACGACGAGGTCGGCCTCGATCTCGGCCGGGCCGCTCGCGTGCCCGCGCCAGTTCAGGCGGACGCCGCGGACGCGCGCCGGATCGTCGGGGCGGACGAGCAGGCCGGCGACCTCGCAGCGCTGCAGCAGCTCGATCGCCGGCAGCGCGAGCGTGCGCCGGCGGACGATCGATTCGGTGAGCCCGCGGGTGGCGAAGTAGACCGGCTGGCCGCTCGCCATCGGACGCTGCCAGCCGCACGCGCGCAGCACGGCGCCGTCGCGGGTGACGTCGAGCTCGTGCGCGCCGCGCTGCGTGTACTCGGCGAGGAAGCCGGGGAACAGCCGCTCGAGCTCGTGCGCGCCGCGGGTGATCAGGGCGTGGACGTGCCGGCCCTGCGGGACGCCGGCGCGCGACTCGGCGCCGTCCGGCAGCTCGTCGCGGTCGAGCAGGGTGACCCTGTCGAAGAACCGCGTGAGCACCCGCGCCGCGCAGAGCCCCGCCATGCTCGCGCCGATGACGACCGCGTGCGTTGCCATGCGGAGAATGGAACCACAGGCGCGCAGGGGTGACAACCCCCCGCGCCGCCCGGGCCGTCGCATCCGCGGCGGCGCGGACGAGCGTCACCTCGGGAGCAGCGCCGCCGCGGTCCGCGGCGGATCGGCGATCCCGTGGGCCGTCATCCACGCGTCGACGCGGGCGACGTGCGCGTCGTCGCGGGCGAGCTCGGCGGCGTGGCGCTCCGCGCAGCGGGCGAACAGCTCGAGGTCGCGGTGGAGGAAGGCGGCCTGGGCGCGGCCGTAGAGCGTGCGAGCCCTCGCGGGGTCGCGACGCCGCAGCTCGACCGCGGCGCGCAGCGCGAGCGCGTGGCCGTCGGACCACGAGGTCCGCTCCTTCTCGAGGCGCTCGGCCCACGCCAGCGCCTCGCGCAGGGCGGCCGGGTCGGCGGAGCCCTCGCCGGCGGCGGCGAGCACGGCGCGGCCGCGGGCGTCGAAGCCGCGGATCCGCGAGGCCTTGGCGCGCAGCAGGAACGAGGCCTCGAGCCGCTTCCACTCGGCCTGCAGGATCGCGTGCGCGCGCCGGCCCTCGCCGAGGTAGAGGAGGGCGTTGGTGCGCGAGTAGAGCGCCATGTTGTGCATCGTCTGGAAGCCGCGGACCTTCCATTCGCCGAGCGCCGCCTCGAGCGTGGCGATCGCGGCGTCGGGGCGACCGGCGAGCGTCATGCTGATCGGGTGCATGTACACGCCGAGCGCGGTCTTCAGGTAGTGGTCGCCGAGCGCCTCGGCCTCGCCGAGGTAGGCCGGCAGGCTGCGGTGCAGGACGTCGACGTCGCCGACGTAGTAGAGCGCCGAGAGGTACCACCACGCGGACATCGACGCGATCTCCCAGGCGATGTCGGTGCAGGCCTCGCGGAACAGCGCGATCGCGCGGTCGCACAGGCCGACGGCGTCGCGGAACCGCTGCTCGTTGTGCGCCGCGACGCCGCGGGCCGCGGCGACCCACGCGATCGCGTGCGGGTGCTCGATCCGGCGCGCGATCGCGTCGGCGCGGGCGATCAGGTCCTGGGCCTGGGCGAGCGCGCCGGGCGTGCCCTCGAGGCTGCGCAGCACCGCCTCCCACGCGAAGGCGCGGGCGATCCGGTACGGCTCGCCTGACTCGAGGGACAGCAGCAGGTGGCGCGCCTGGAAGTCGGCGCCGCGGATCATGTCGGTGCCGCCGAGGCCGTTGCCGAGCGACCAGCACAGGTCGATCCGGTGCAGCTTCTGCGGGTCGAGCTGCGCCTCGGTCCGCTCGGCGAAGCCGAGCCCGCGCAGCCGCAGCTTGAGCCGGCTGGCGAGCATCGACACCAGCGCGTGCCGCGGGGTCCTGGTGAAGGTCATGCCGACCTGCGGCAGGAGCACGCGGGCGACGTCGAGGCCGTGCTCGAGGTGGCCGGCGCGCAGCAATTGTTCGACGGCGCGGCGGCGGGCGATCAGCGCCCGGTCGGCGCCGACGCGCTCGGCGGCGTGGAGGAACGCGCGGGCGGCCTCGGTGCCGCGGCCGGCCTTGGTCAGCGCGTCGGCGAGGCGCAGCTCGATGTCCGGCTGGTCGGCGGGGTCGGCGAGGCCGAGCGCGCTGCGGTAGAGCGAGGCGGCGCGATCGAACGCGAGCGCCCGCTCGGCGCGCTGGGCCGCCTGCTCGAAGTAGACGCGCGCGCGCCCCGGCTCGCCCGCGCCCTGGAAGTGCATGGCGAGGGTCTCGGGGTCGACGCCGCGGGTGAGCTCCATCGCCAGCGCGAGGCTGCGGTGACGCGCGCGCAGGGTGTCCTCGGGGAGGCCGCGGACGACGGTCTCGCGGATCTTGTCGTGGTAGGCCTCGACGCGGGCGTCGTCGCCGCGGCCGCGGGCGCGGACGAGGCAGCCGGCGCGCAGCAGGGTCATCGCCTCGCGCTCGCGCTCGTCGGGCAGGCCGGCGGCCTGCTTGAGCACCGCGGGGCCGATCGGCTTGCCGGCGGCGCTGACGAGCTCGAGCAGGGCGCGGACGTCGGGCGCGAGCGCGGCGACGCGGGCGCCGACGACCTCGCTCAGGCCGACGCCGCCGGTGTCCGGGGCGCTGGCGGCGTGGCGCGCGAGCTCCTGCACGAAGAACGGGCTGCCGGCGGCCTCGCGGGCGATCCGCTCGGCGCGCCGCCGCGTCGCCTCGTCGTCGCCGCCAAGGATCGCGCGCGCGAGCGCCTCGGCGTCGGGCTGCGAGAGCGGGCCGACGACGATCTCGCGGGCGTCGATCTCGGCGGCCGGGCGCGCGCGCGCGGGCAGGCCGGCGACGAAGGCGCTGGCGGCCGCCTCCTCGCTGCGGTACCCGACGAGCAGCAGCATCGGCGGCGGGGCAGGGGCGGCGAGCAGGGCGTCGAGCAGCGCGGCGCTGTCGGCGTCGGCCCACTGCGCGTCGTCGATGTGGAGCACGAGCGCGCGCTTGCGGGCGATCGCGGCGAGCAGCCCGCGCAGGGCGACGAAGGCCCGGCGCCGCAGCTCCTGGACGTCGGGCACCTCGTCGTCGTCGACGGTCGCCGGGGCGATCCGGCCGAGCACCGGGAACAGCCGCACGAGCGCCGCGAAGCCGCCGGGCAGCAGGCGGACGACGTCGCCGCGCGGCTGCTCGTCGAGCCAGCGGGCGAGCGCGTCGACGATCCCGTCGAAGGCCTTGTAGGGGACCCACTCGCGCTCGTGGCAGCGACCCTCGAGCAGCAGCGGCGCGCCCTCGGGCGGGAGGCCGTCGAGGAAGCGGCGGACGAGGTCCGACTTGCCCATGCCCGAGGTGCCGTGGACGTGGACGACGACGGTCGCGCGGGCGCGGGCGGCCGCGTGGGCGTCCTGCAACGCGGCGAGCTCGTCGGCGCGGCCGACGAAGGCGGCGCGGGCCGGGGCGATCGGCGGGGCGGCGCGCTCGGGGCCCGGGGTGGCGAGCGCGCGCCGGATCTCGGCCGCGCCGGCGCGGGTCCTCGGATCGCGGTCGAGCAGGCGCATGCACAGATCGGACATGTCCTCGGGGACATCCGGGGCGACCGTCCGCGGCGCCGGCGGATCGCGCTCGGGCTTGGCGAGCAGCAGCGCCATCATCGAGGTGCCGGCGGTGACGTGCGGCGGGCCGCCGGTCAGCGCCTCGTAGAGCATCACGCCGACGGCGTACCAGTCGGCCGCGGGGGTGATGTCGAGGCTCGTGATCTGCTCCGGCGCCATGTACACCGGCGTGCCCATCGCCACGCCGGGGTTGCTGCTGGTGCTGAACGAGCCGACGAGGCCGAAGTCGAGGATGACGACGCGCCCGGCGTCGGTGACGAGCACGTTGGAGGGCTTGAGGTCGCGGTGCATCCGCCCGGTGCGGTGAATCGCGTCGACGCCCTCGGCGAGCTGCGCGAGGGCGGCCCGCAGGCGCGCGACGTCGAGCGCGCCGTGCGAGGTCTTCAGCGGCACCGGCCGCGGCGGTGGGGCGGGGGCGGGCGCAGGGGCGGCGCCGACGGCCATCGTCCGGGCGAACGCGCTGATCGCCGCGGGCTCGAGCGAGACGGTGCCGCTGCGGAACAGCGCGCCGGTGTCTTCGCCGGTGTCGTCGCGCTCGCCGGTGCCCGGCGGATGCAGGGTCGCGGGCCCGTCCGCCGGCGCGCCGGCCGGGCCGGGCCGCACGTGCCGCAGGAAGTTCTCGCCGCGGACGAGGTCCATCGACAGGTACCAGCGCCCGCCGACCGAGAAGAGCTCCTGCAGGCCGACGAGGTTGGGGTGGGTGACGTCGGCGAGGGCCCGGAACTCCTGCTTGAACGAATAGAGCGCCGCGGGATCGACGAGCACGAGCTCCTTGAGCGCGACGTCGGTGTCGAGCGCGCGGTCCTTGGCCTCGTGCACGATGCCGAACCCGCCCTGCCCGAGGCAGCGCCGCAGGACGAACCGCTCCGCGAGCTCCTCCGGGACGCCCCGGCCGATCAATGAGTCCACCATGAAGCCCCTCGCGGCACGCTCGTGCCGCAGCGGAGCAGTGTATCCAAGCGTGCGAGGGAAGGCGAGGTCCGTTCTCGCGCGCTCCCGCGCCCTTGCGGGCCGCCGATCGTGCCAGCGGGGTCTCGGGCCCCCCACACGCGCCTCCCGACGCGGCGCGTCGGCGCGATGATCTGTTACGCTGTCTGGATGACCCTGCGCCCCGCGATCCCGCATGTCCTGCTGCCGGCCCTGCTCGCGGCGTGTCCGAGCCCGCCCGGCGCGGACGCGGGCACCGAGGGCCCCGGGACCGAGGCGAGCAGCAGCGCGAGCTCGGAGGCGGTGACCGACGGGGGCACCGGGAGCACCGGGAGCGCCGGGAGCACCGGCGAGGCGCCGCCCCCGCAGCCCGAGGTGCTCACGGTGCTCGATCAGATCGTGTTCTACGACGGCTACGCCGCGACGGTCGACGAGCCGATCCCCGCGGGCGTGATCCGCCACAACAACGCGCTGGTGGCGACCCGGTTCACCGAGGAGATGCAGGCCAAGATCCAGACGACGCTGCAGCTCGGCGTGATCGTGGGCGCGCTGTGCGACAACTACGACCGGATCGGCTCGGTCAACCTGGCGCTGGTCCCCAGGGGCGCCCAGACCTACGCGCCCGCGGAGGTCGACCGGATCGAGGTGGCGCGGTTCATCACGCCGTTCATGGACATGAACAAGAACCCGAAGACGGTCCCCTACGAGTGGCAGGCCGACGACCTGGTGCCGATCCTGAAGGACCCGGAGCTGCTGGCCGAGTTCGACCTCTGGTTCGAGCTGAGCATCTTCGGGGTGCCGTACGCGGCGAACAAGGAGGTCGCCGGCTGCGCGGGGCGCAACGACACGCAGCTCGGCACGCTGCTGCTCTACACCGACAGCGCCCGCCCGGCGCCGGAATTCACGACGCTGCTGCCGCTGGCGATCAGCGAGGACTTCAACAACTACACTGAAGGCGCGAGCGACCAGCTCGGGACGACCCGCAAGACGATCCAGTTCGAGCTGCCGGCCGACACGCCGAACGCGCAGCTGGTGCTGATCACGTCGAACCACGGGGCGAACCAGGGCGGCGAGGAGTACATCCGCCGCGACCACGACGTGTACGTCGACGGGACGCTGGTGCTGCAGTACAAGCCCGGGCGGACGTCGTGCGAGCCGTTCCGCAAGTACAATACGCAGGGCAACGGGATCTACGGGCCGTTCCCGCGCTCCGACGAGGAGTGGCAGTCGTTCAGCAACTGGTGCCCGGGCGACAAGATCGATACGCGGATCATCCCGTGGGGGGCGGCGAGCGCCGGGCCGCACGAGTTCGTGATCGATGTGCCGGAGGCGACGTTCTTCGAGATGCAGGGGAACTTCCCGTTCTCGCTGTACGTGCAGGCGCAGTAGGCGGGGGCAGGAGCGGGGGCGGAGCGGGGCGCCGTCTAGGCGCGAAGGACATGTCTCGTTCGCCAGGTCCCGAGCGCCAGGCACGCCGCCTGCGCGCGCGCCACGGGCTCCGCGCCGCCGGCGCCCCGCCGCGCCGCACCGGGGACGCGCCCCGAACGCCCGGGGGGCCCCCCGTCCGAGCGCGCCGGACAGCGGGCCTGTCGGCCCGTGTCTCGCCGTGCACGAGCCGTGCGCGCTTTCGCCGAATCGTGGTCACCCGCGACCAGGGACGGGCGGCCCGCGGGGACGTCGGAGCGGCGGGTCGCGCGAGGGCGCGGAGAGGCGGCCGCGCAGCGCCGTGCACCAGTACGTCGATTCCGCGGGAACGTCGAGCCCGGCGCCGGATCGGCGGCGTGGCGGCCCGCGCGGCGGGAGGGTCGCTCACGATCGCTGCATGCTGTTCACACCGTCCGGTCGTCCTCGCGCGCGCGCGCTCGGCATCCCCTTCGACGGCGAGCCCGGTCCGCTGAATGCGATCACCGACGTGCCCGGGGTCGAGGTCGGGTATGTGACGCTCGTCGCGGGCGACGCGGTGCGCACGGGCGTGACGGCGGTGCTGCCGCGCGGACGCGGGGGGATCGGCGCGGCGTGCCCGGCGGGCTGGTATTCGCTCAACGGCAACGGCGAGATGACCGGGACGACGTGGATCTCCGAGACCGGCGGGCTGTCGACGCCGGTGATGCTCACCAATACGTCCGCGGTCGGGCCGGTCCACCGCGGGGTGATCGACTGGACGCGCGACCGCCGGCCGGACCTGTCCGCGCTGTGGAACCTGCCCGTCGTCGCCGAGACCTGGGACGGCTATCTGAACGACATCCACGGCGACCACGTGCGGGCGCGCCACGCCGTCGCGGCGATCGACGCGGCGCGGACGGGCGCGATCGAGGAGGGCAGCGTCGGCGGCGGCACGGGGATGAACAGCTTCGGGTTCAAGGGCGGCAGCGGGACCGCGTCGCGCCGGGTCCGCTTCGCCGGACGGACGCACACGGTCGGCGCGTTCGTCCAGGCGAACTTCGGCGCGCGCGAGGAGCTGCGGATCGCCGGGGTGTCGATGGGCGACCTCGCCGTGCCGGATCCGATCGGCGCGGGCGACTGGTTGCTCGCCGATCTCGCGGCGGCCGGCGTCCCGATCGATCCCGGCGGCCGGGCGAGCCCCGCCGGCGCGGGCTCGATCATCGCGCTGATCGCGACCGATGCGCCGATGCTGCCGGTCCAGTGCGCCGCGCTGGCGCGGCGTGTGCCGCTCGGGCTGGCCCGCACCGGCACCACCGGCGGGCACTTCTCCGGCGACATCTTCCTCGCGTGGTCGACCGGCGGCGCCGGTGCGGCCCCCGGGACCGGCGCGCTCGACAGCCGGATGCCGCTCGGCCTGCCCGGCGAGCAGCGCTACGAGAGCCTGCGCTTCGTGCCGTGGGGGCAGATCGATCCGTTCCTCGTCGCGGTCGTGCAGTGCGTCGAGGAAGCAGTGCTCAACGCGATGGTGGTCGCGACCGCGATGACGGGGCGCAACGGCAACGTGTCGCCGGCGCTGCCGCACGCGCAGGTGGTCGACCGGCTGCGCGCGGCGGGCGTGCTCGCCGGCGACCGGCGCGACGTCCCGGCGGCGCGCGCGGCCCGGCCGACCGATCTGCTGTCCTGAGCGCGTGGAGCGGTCGACCGATCTGCTGTCCCGAGCGCGTGAGGCGGTCGCGGGGCTGTGGGGCGAGGCACAAGCGCGTCAGGCGTCGCGGGCCGGGCCGTACAGCACGTCGGTGCGCAGCACGAACTTCTCGCCGGCCCGCACGCCGCTCGCCTGGTGCAGGACGCGGTGCTGGAACAGCAGGGCCCGCCCGGTCCGCGGCGCGACGCGGGCGCCGAGCTCGACGAAGTCGGTCTCGCCGCCGTCGAAGCCGTCGTTGAGGTAGAAGACGAGCGTCAGGAGGCTGCGGACGCCGTCCGCGAGCTCGACGACGGTGTCCCAGTGGGCGCCGTGCTTCTCGCCGACGCCGTAGCGGTAGATCCGCAGCCGCGGGTTGCAGCCGGCGAGCGCGAGGCCGGAGAGCCGCGCCGGGACGCGCGTCCGCACGCGCTCGAGCAGCCGCGCGGCCTCGTCGGGGTCGTCCCACATGATCCGCGTATTGTTACGGGTGGCGAGCTCGATCACCGGACGGCCGCCCTCGCCGACGATCGGCGCGAGCTCGGCGGGGCGCCGGCGGAAGCGGTCGATGTATTCGGCGCACAGGTCCGCCGGGAGCGCGTCGTCGACGGTCCAGAACAGCGGCTGGTGGAGATCGAGGAAGCCGGCGTACACCCGGGCGAGGATAACCCGCAGACCCGCGGCCGGTCGATCGGGCCGCAGCGCCCGGGGCTTGGGCGCGCGCCCGCTGCGGGGTATCGTCGGGCGAATGCCGCGCTCCACGTCGTCCCCCGGGATCCTCGCCCTCGCGTGGTCGATCGCGGCCTGTACGGGGCCGGGGCCGATCGATGGCCCACCGACGCCGGTCGCCGGCGCGCCCGCGTGCGAGGCGCTGAGCCGCGGCGCGTGCATGGCGTCGCCGGCGTGCACGCTGGCGCCGACGTCGACGCGCCCGGCGAACGAGTACCGCTGCCGCGCAGCCGAGGCGCCGTGCGAGCTCGAGATCGTGCAGGCGACGCTGGCAGGGCTCGACAGCCCGTCGCGCCGCGCGTGCGAGGCCCGGCCGGGCTGCGCGGTGGTCGAGGCGCGCTGCTACTGCCCGTGCCGCGGGGCGGCTCGCACGGCGGTGCCGGACGGCCCCGAGGCCCCGGCGTGCCAGTGCGAGTGCGGCGGCGGACCGCCGGCGACCTGCGCGGCCGTCGACCCGCCGCCGCCGCCCGGGCCGGCCGACGAGCCGGTGTTCGGGGAGCCGGTCGCGGGGCTGGCGCTCGGGCTCGCGGTCGGCGGCCCGAACTTCGCGAGCCGGGCGCCGATCACGGTGACGCTGGCCCTGAAGAACACGTCGAGCGCGCCGATCGTGGTCAACTCGCACGTGGAGACCGACGAGGTGCACCTCGACTGGTTCGAGATCGAGCTGGCGTACCCGCTGCCGACGCGGCCCGGGGAGCCGTGCCGCGCAGACTTCGAGGGGCACGCGCTCCGTCGCGTGCGCGTGGGGTTGAGCGACGACCGCGAGGAGTCGGCGCGGATCGAGAGGACGCTGGACCCGGGGGAGGTGCTGCGGCACCGGGTCGATCTGCGCGGGTGGATGGCGCGCGCGGTCAACGGGGGGCAGTCGCCGGGACCCGGGCGCTACCGAGTGTCGGCGCGCTACCGGGTGCAGGCGGGCGACGGCCCGTGGATCGGGGAGCTGTCGGCGCCGCCTCGGTTGCTGACGATCGAGGGGGCGCCGGCGCCTGAGATGTGCGGGGTGTTCATCGATCCTTGAGCGGGGGCTTGGAGCGGGGGCTTGGAGCGGGGGCTTGGAGCGGGGACGAGGGCGTGGAGCGAGGGCGTTGAGCAGAGACGCGGGGCGCGGAGATCCTGGCCGGCGGGCGGGGGCCGACGAAGCCGGGTCCC
>ERZ1066136.897-NODE-897-length-17962-cov-6.758139_pt1 | contig 17962 bp, 7 predicted proteins | sample MGYA00382783_ERZ1066136 | MGnify/ENA primary metagenome ERZ1066136 (study PRJEB33369, sample SAMEA5778366) | biofilm metagenome | biome: Industrial cooling water; feature: Water cooling tower basin; material: Biofilm | place: United Arab Emirates | collected... | reverse complement strand
GATCGGCACCGGCCCTGTGCAGATCGACCGCCAGGACCGCGCCCGCAAGGTCTCGGTGCTCGCCAACAGCGCGACCGGTGTGTCCCTCGGCGCCGCCGTGCAAGCAATGGACGCGATCATTGCCGCCAATCCACCGCCCCCCGGCATCGAGCTGGTGGTGGAAGGGCAGGCGCGGCGCATGGCGGAGACAGCAACCGCAATCGGCTTTGCCTTCCTCCTCGCGCTTGTCGCGCTTTACATCGTGCTTGCCAGCCAGTTCGACCGCTTTGGACAGCCTTTCCTTATCATGCTGACGGCGCCCCTATCCTTTTCCGGGGCATTCGTGGCGATGTTGATCGGTGGACAGGAAATGAGCCTGTTCGGGCAGATCGGCCTCCTGGCGCTCATGGGCATTGTCATGAAGAACGGGATCCTGCTGGTCGATCGGGCAAACCAGCTTGTCGAATCCGGTGTGTCACGCGCCGACGCCATGGCTCAAGCCGCGCCGGAACGGCTGCGTCCGGTGCTGATGACGGCACTAGCCGCAATCTTCGGCATGATTCCGGTGGCCTTGGCATCATCTGACGGGTCGGAATGGCGAAACGCTATGGGCTTCATCGTGATTGGCGGGCTGATCACATCGACGTTGCTGACCCTTGTCGTCATCCCTGCGGCCTGGATGCTGCCGGAAGACGCAGCGCGGCTGTGGCGGCAACTGGTCAGAAGATCGCCCTCAACGGATAAAGGACGTGTCAGAAAAGCCGATAGCCGGGACGAGGTTCCGAGGGATAGGGAGCAGCCGCAAGATATAGCGCCTCATCCTTCCGCCTTGTCATGGGCACTTGAAGACCGCTGATTGCGGGTTTTGAAGCTGCTGGGCGGTAGAGGTGCCGAAAGCCCGCTTCGGCAACGCTCGATGCGCTCGATCCGACAGCGGAAGGCCCGCACCTTGCAAGACATTTGCTCGGGCCGGCTCAGCTGGAAGTCTTGCACGGTACAAGAGTTTCGGGACTTCCCGCCTGTCTGAAAGGGAACGGTCAGCGAAACAGCTATGACCGCTTTCGGGCCTCTGGGCCGCGCTCGACAAGGTGGACGCGCGCCATCCCGACATGGTGCTGCTGCACGGCGGAGCACCCAAGGGTGCCGAGCGCATCGCGTCGCGCCGGGCAGACGCCCGCAACGTTCCGCAGATCACCTTCAAGCCCGACTGGGCGCGTCACCATAAGGCCGCACCCTTCTGCCGCAATGACCAGATGCTCGAAGCTCTGCCGATCGGTGTCATCGTCTTTCCCCGTTCCGGCGTCTCGGCCAACCTGTCCGACAAGGCACGCGCCAAAGGCATCCGCGTATGGCGTTTCAACAAGCCGGCAGGATGACGGCGCCCGACACTACGTGTGTCTGCATAGCCGTACTGCCGGCTTTGCGGAGGCGCGGGCTTAGCAATCATGCTATGCTCCAATCCTGTCGACCGACGGCGGCGGTCGACTTTTGTGCGGGAGCACCCCCATGCTGCTTGGCCTGACCAGCGTCGCTGCGATCGCCTTCCTGCTTTGGCTGTTGTTTGCACTCGCCGCAATGCTCTCCCTGCCTTTGCCGCATTGGGTGCCCGGCTGCTCCGTTCAGCGATCGTTTCCAATGTGCCAGACAGTGGCGACCGAGATGTCGCTGCGCACTTTTTCGAGTCTGGCCTGTGACGGTACTTTTTACTGCGGTTGTAGATGGAGCGGACGCACGAAACTCGGCTTCAAAATCGGAATAGGGGGCGATAGATGCCGAAACGGCGAAAAAAATTTCGCGCTGATTTTGTCAATGATTTCAATAGCGTGATTAAATGACGGGCCATGGGCCGGGCTGCACTGCGTGATGTCGTCAATGATTCAAACGAAATCATATGCTTATGGTAGATTTGAACAATCGAGTGGGAGTAAGGCCTGACCATCGAGCGCCCGGCAACGGCGTTCCTGCAAGGAACAGCGGCCACACAATGCCGGGGCAGCAAAATCTCGCCGTGGCTGGTCTTGGTGTCGCCCGTTGCGCTTGGCGTCATGTGCGACATAAAGCGTTGAGTTGATGCTGTCGTTTGCGCATTGAGCGCGCGCCAACTGTTGCCTATCAATGCCGGCCTTCGTGTCCGGCAATCCAGGTGAACTTTGTCTCGCAAAAATGGTTGCTCCTTGTTTGCGATGCAGTTGCCGGTTCTGCCGTTTGCCATTGCAATTGTGGGTCTGGTTGCCGCTGATCCTTCGCTGGCTGCCCAGGAGGTGCCCGGGCCGCTCCCGGCAGGCGCTGGCATGGACAGCGTTTCCGCCACGTCCGCTGCCGAGACCCAGCGGCGCGAAACGCTGGCGTCCGCCATTGCCGAGGCCTATGCCGGCAATCCTGTTCTGGCGGCCCGCCGCTATGACCAGCGATCCCTTGATGACGAGATCGGCATCGCCATGGCGCAGGCGCGACCAACGGCACAGGTGGAACTGTCTGGCGGCTATGAGATCCTGCTGCCCGGCGCCATCACGCAGGCCGGGCGGCCACTTTCGGATCGGTTGAACACCCCCAATATCGAGCGCAATGATCTTGCCGGCCGGCTGGTGATCGATCAGCCGCTGTGGACGGGCGGGCGGGTGTCCACCGCGGTACAGGCCGCCACGCGGGCGGCGCTCGCCGGGCGCGAGACATTGCGCGCAGTGGAAGGCGATCTGCTGCTTGAGGTGATTGCCGTCTATGCCGATGTCCGGCGCGATCAGGATGTGCTGGCGGTGCGAAGGGCCAATCTGGACGCCCTGCAGAACACCCGGAATGAAGTGTCGGCCAGGCGTGATGCGGGCGAGCTGACCCGCACCGATATCGCGCAGGCGCAGCTGCAGGTGCGGGCGGCTGAAGTGCAGATGCAGGCCGCCGAAGCCCAGCTGCAGGCCAGCCGGGCCGCCTTTGCCGCGCTGGTGGGCCGGGCACCTGGCTTGCTGGCAGCTCCGCCCGACTTGCCGGGGCTGCCCGCCAACCTTGATGCCGCGCTTGATCAGGCCGAAGCGCACAATCCCGAGTTGGGCGAAGCGGTCGCTGCAGAACGCGCTTCCCGCGCCCGCATTGCGCTTGCCCGCAGCGAAGCGGCGCCGCAGATCGTGCTGCGCGGCACTGCCGCCGCCAACGGGCCGGTTGTGCCCTTCGATATGCGCGATCAGGATTTCACCTTTGGCGGGCGGGCCACGCTGGCCATTCCGCTGTCCACAGGGGGGCGGGTGCGGGCGCTGGTGGCCCAGGCACAGAACCGCAACACTGCCGACGAGTTGCGGATCGAAGGCACCCGTCGGCAGGTGGTGCAATCGGTGATCGGTGCCTGGAACCAGTGGACCGTGGCCGAACAAAATGCTGCCGCACAGCACGCCCAGCTTGATGCGGCGCGCGTGTTTCTGGAAGGCAGCCTGGCCGAGTATCGCCAGGGTCTGCGCTCAACCTTCGATGTGCTGTTTGCGCAGAACAGCCTGCGCGATGCCGAAACCGCGCTGCTGGCCAGCCAGCGGGACAGTTATGTCGCCCGGGCCGCCATTCTCCGGCGGATCGGCCTGCTGGAAGCGCAGCGCCTGCTGGCGGACGTGCCGCTGCACGATCCGGCCGCCTATCAGCGCACCGTTCGGCAGCGCAACGCCGTGCCCTGGGGCGGGCTGGTGCGATCGCTTGATCGCGTGGCAGCACCGTCGGAGCGGCGGCCTGAGGCGGCGGCGGCGCTGCTGGCCAGCCCCGCGCCGCGCAGTGCCACTGCACCCCCGGCCCAGGCGCCGGCGACCATCACCAATCTTGTGGCGCGGGCGCCCGCAGCGCCAGCCGGGCGCCGTAAATGACTGCCGGGCAGCCCGACCCTTCGCCGTCTGCCGGGCGCGACGACAGCGGGCTTGTGGCCTGGGTGACGTTGCTGGCGATCTATCGCATCGCCGTCGATCCTGATCAGCTGCGCCATGGCCTTGGCCACGACCGGCCGATTGCGGCCGATGATCTGCTGCGCCTGGCCAAGCGGCAGGACGGCGTGAAGGCCCGCCGGCTGATGGCAAAGCCTGAGGACCTTGCGCAGATGCCGCTGCCGGCGCTGGCCAACGGGCCGTCCGGTTGGTTCATCATCGCCCGCGTGGCCGGCGACGAGGTGCTGATCCAGCCGCCCGTGCCCAATCTGGCCGCGGGGCAACCGGGTGCTGCCCGCATCGCCCGTTCGGCCCTTGCTGATCTGTGGTCGGGCGAGCTGCTGCTGGTGACCACCCGGGAAAGCCTGGGCGCGGTCAGCCGGGCCTTTGATGTCAGCTGGTTCATTCCGCAGATCGTCAAATATCGCCGACTCATCGGCGAGGTGCTGCTGATCACACTGGCCATCAACCTCCTCGGCCTGGCGTCGCCGCTGTTCTTCCAGAATGTCATCGACAAGGTGCTCGTCCACAACACGCTCGACACGCTGACCATCCTTGTGATCGGCTATGGCGTTGTTTCGGTGTGGGAAACCCTGTTCGGCTGGCTGCGAACCCGGCTGTATTCGGAAACCAGCCAGAAGATCGACGTGGAGTTGGGCGCCAAGCTGTTCCGGCATCTGCTGGGCCTCAATCTGGCCTATTTCGAATCGCGGCGGGTGGGGGATATCGCCATGCGCGTGCGGCAGCTGGAAACCGTCCGCGAGTTCCTCACCAATGCCTCGCTGACGGTGCTGATCGATCCGTTGTTCACCATCGTGTTCCTGGTGGTGATGTTCGTCTATTCCGCCAAGCTGTTCCTGATCGCCGTGCTGGCCATTCCTGCCTATGTCGCGGTGGCGCTGTTCATCACCTCGCCCTTGCGCGCCCGCATCGAGGAGAAGTTCGAACGAGCAGCTGCCAACAATGCGCTTCTCGTGGAAAGCATTGGCGGCATCCAGACGGTGAAGGCCGGTGCCGTGGAACCGCAGTGGCAGGACCGCTGGGAACGCCAACTGGCCGGTTACAGCTTTGCCGCCCAGAAGGTGATCAACCTCTCCAACACCGGCAGCCAGCTGATCCAGCTGATTTCGCGGATCAACATGGTGCTGATCCTGTATTTCGGCGCCCGTGCCGTGATCGATCAGGATCTGACGGTGGGTGGCCTGGTGGCCTTCAACATGTTTGCGCAGCGCGTGTCTGGCCCTGTCATCCGCATGGCGCAGCTGTGGCAGGATTTCCAGCAGGTGCGCATCGCCATCGAACGGCTGGGCGATGTGCTGAACCAGCCGGTCGAACCCGGTACCGGCAGCCGCGTGGCGCTGCCCCGCCTGCAGGGCGACGTGGCCTTCGAGCAGGTGAAGTTTCGCTATGCCCTTGATGGCCCATGGACGCTGGACGATGTGGAACTGGCGATTCCCGCGGGCACCAGCCTTGGCATCGTCGGTTCGTCCGGATCTGGAAAGTCAACGCTCACCAAGCTGTTGCAACGGCTTTATGCGCCCGCTTCCGGCCGCGTGCTGATCGATGGGGTGGATATTGCGCAGATCGATCCGGCCTGGCTGCGCCGGCAGATCGGTGTGGTGCTGCAGGAAAATCTGCTGTTCAACCGCAGCATCCGCGAGAATATCGCGCTGGCCAATCCGGCGTTGCCGCTCGAACAGGTGATGGCCGCCGCCCGGCTTGCCGGCGCGCACGAGTTCATCGTGCGCCTGCCCCAGGGCTATGACACGCCGATCGAGGAGCGTGGCACCAATCTTTCCGGCGGCCAGCGCCAGCGCCTTGCCATTGCCCGCGCCCTCGTCACCAACCCGCGCATCCTGATCCTCGATGAAGCCACCAGCGCGCTTGATGCCGAAAGCGAGGAGATCATCCAGGCCAATCTGAAGGCTATCTCCGCCGGCCGAACGGTGATCATCATCGCGCATCGCCTGTCGGCCGTGCGCCAGTGCGATCTCTTGATCACGCTGGAAGGCGGCCGCATCGTGGAGCGCGGGCGCCACGAGGATCTGCTGCGGGCAAACGGGCGCTATGCCGATCTCCACCGCCGCCAGATGGCAGGCAGCGAAGGCGCCGCGCCATGAGCGGCTGGCGCCACCATTGGCATGTGTTCAGGGAAGCGCTTGCTGCGGATCGCGCGCGGGTGGCGGCCCTGGTGCCATCGGCCGAAACCGATTTTCTGCCCGCCGCGCTGGAAGTGGCCGAACGGCCGGTCTCGCCCACGGCCCGGGTGACCAGCTGGGTGCTGCTGGCGGGCCTGCTGTTTGCCATCCTGTGGTCTGTGTTCGGGCGGGTGGACGTGGTGGCGTCGGCCCCCGGCACGCTGTTGCCCACCGGCAAGATCAAGCTGGTGCAGTCCCCCGGTGCCGGGGTGGTGCGGGCCATCCATGTGCGCAATGGCGATGTGGTGCGCGCCGGCCAGCCGCTGATCGATCTGGATCCCACCGTGGCCGGTGCCGATCTCGCCCAGGCCGAAAAGGCGCTGGCGGCCGCGCGCATGGATGTGGCGCGCAACCGCGCCCTGGCCGGGGCATTGGCGGGCGGCGCGCTGCGCTTTGCGCCGCCACCGGGCACGCCCGCCGATCTGGCCGAAACGCAGCGCCGGCTGATCGCCGCCCAGATCGCCGAAGTCACGGCCGCCACCGCCGGCCTGGCGCAGGCCCGCACCACGGCGCTGGCCGATGTGGCCGCCGCCAGGGCCAACGTGGCGCGGCTCACCGATACGATTCCCATTCTTGATCGCCAGATCGCCGCCATGAAAACCCTGGACGCGCGAGGCTATGCCCCCGGCATGCGCCTGCTGGAACTGGAACGGCAGCGCCGGGCCGAAGCTGGCGAGCGCGAGGTGGCGCTGGCGCAGATTGCGCGCGGCGAGGCCGATGCCCGGCGCCTTGAACAGCAGGCCCATGAAGCGCGCGAGCAGGCGCTGCGCGGCGCGCTGGCCGATCTGGCCAAGGCCGAAGCGGAAGCCGTGCTGCGCGCCGAGGAAGTGACCAAGGCCCGCCAGACCAACCGCTTCCAGCGCCTGGCCGCGCCGGTGGACGGCACCATCCAGCAGCTGGAGATCAACACCATCGGCGGTGTGGTGGAAGCAGCCCGGCCGCTGATGGTGGTGGTGCCGGCCAATGGCGGGATCGAGATGGAAGCGCGCATCCTGAACAAGGATGCCGGCTTCGTGCGGGTGGGGCAGCCGGTGGCGGTGAAGCTGGATGCCTTCCCCTTCACCCGCTATGGCTCGGTGCCCGGCACGGTGCGCTCGATCAGCCGCGATGCCGTGGAAGACAAGGAACTTGGCCCGGTGTATGTGGCCACCATCCTGTTGTCGCGCAGCGTGATCGAGGCCGATGGCCGCCGTTATGCCCTCACGCCCGGGCTTGCCGCCACCGCCGATATCCGCACCGGCAGCCGCCGCATCATCAGCTATCTGATCAGCCCGCTGCAGGCCACAGTGTCGCAGGCCGCCCGCGAACGCTGAAATTGGCGTCCGAAGCGAAAATAGGCCCTTTCATTGCGCTTTGGCCATGCTAGCGTGGCCATGGGTCAAAAATCGCGGTCAGCCTGAGGTGTCTTTTGGCCCTTCCTGTTTTGCGTTTTTTTGACAAGCCCGGCACTGCCAGCGTGCTGCTGGCGCCGCTGCTGGCCGCCTGCGCCAATGCGGCCGTCCCCCCGCTCGCCGCCCTGCCGTCCACCCTGCACCCCCTCGCCATCCGCGCCGCGGCCGGCGACAAGCAGGCGCAGCTGGAACTGGGCATTGCGTTCGAGGAAGGGCAGGGGGTGCCGCCGGATACACGGCGGGCACGGGCGCTCTACCAGAAGGCGGCCGAGGATGAGCCGCACGAAATCTCTGTCTACGCCCCGTCGCCCGGCGGCGGCGCGCCGGCGATGGTCACCCGCGTGCGACAGGGCATTGCCGTCCATGGCCTGGAGGAAGCCAGGCTGCGCTTGCTGAAGCTGAACGCGTCCACACCCGAACAGGTCAGGCCGTGACGATGGAGACGGGGCAAGCTGGTTCAGCCAGCGTGATCGGCGCACTGTGGCGCGGTCTGGTGCGCTGGGAAGATCGCTGGATGCTGCGGCGCTGGGCCTGGGTGCCGATCGGCCTTGTCGGGGTGAGTATCGTCCTGACCGAGTCCAAGCCAACCGATGTTTATGACAAAGCCATATCGTCTCAGACCTTCGCCGTTGAAGGCAAGATTGTTTTCACCAGTAACAGAAATCGTTCGCTCAAGATTGTAACATCAAAAAGTGAAATTGGTGTGTTCTGCACGTATGTGCAGGCATATTATAGCAAATGCCTCTCGGGACTTAGGCCTCCGTTTTATGCGAAATTTACTTTGTTTGAGTACAGAACGAATTTTTTTATATTAATTTCCGCGAATGATGTGAAGACCGGAAGTGTATTAGTAGAACGAAGAGAAAGACTTGAGCAAATAAAGAGAGACGACGACTATTTCAAAAATACGTCATTATACGATAAGGTGTGGCCGGGGTTAGTAATGAGTGTCCTGCTGACCCCGTTATTCATGGGGGCGGCATTTCAAAAACGCCGACTTGCCGCGAGCCGCAACGTCGATACGCAAACCCATAAGGTGGATTGAGTCAGATGTCCGGTCAAGCTGTTGCCACTGAAACTGCGCAAGCGCTGCTCGATCTCCTGGCCCCGGGCGCGAATGGTGTGAGTTTTGTCAATAAAGCTCAAAAAATGGCCGTTGAGAAAGGGCCGATCAGCAACGAGGATTACATATCGTTTGCACTCAACTCTTTTCAAGTTGTTGAAAGCATATTGACGCCGATGGTCGAGCTTATCGACCAGGTGCCAGGCGCGCTTTCGGACGGTAAGAAAGCCGTTGCTGTTTTGAAGGGGTCCGGCGCTGGTCTCGGCGTCGTTTCAACAGTCAACGATCTTGTGTCTCTTCGGCGAGCCCTCAATAATGAGAACCTTACTCAGGACGAAATCAACGACAAGATTGAATCCACAGTAATTGGAGCTTTATCAACATTCACGGCCGTCTTCCCGCTCTTGATTGCTGGGGCCTCTGCGCCTGGTCTTGTTGTTGCACTTGGTGCGGCGTCATTGGCATTGACGGTCTTGTCAATTGCGGCTGACCAGAGAGAAAGTAAGCCGTTCTTGCCCGGCGCCGTGGCAGAAATGCGGGCCAAGCTGGGCGAGTATGTCGACGCGGCCCTCAGCTCAACCAAAGATGTGGCGGCATCAGTGTTGGAACTGGCGGGTCGCTATTCTCGCCCGGCTGCCGATCTTGTGCGCGAGACCCGGCAATTTCTCGAACCCGTTCAAGACGTCATTCGCCGGGAGTTTTCCCGCGCCGTGGCGGATCCGGTGGGCTGGGTGCCGGACGCGGGCGGCAGGCTGTTCACGTTCGTCAGCACGGTGCTGCCAAGTGGCTTCGACTATGTTGCGCGCATCACACGGGAGCGGATCGGCGATCTCGACATCGTCAAGTCCCTCGCGAAATCCACGGCTCCCGACGAACAGGAAATCGTTGTCACAGGCAACCGCATCACGGGCCAGGTCACGGTGTCGGGCTTGCCGGCCGCATTGGCGAACGATCCGCTCATCGCACGGGAGTTTGGCGAGGCCCTGCTGATGAGCGTTCGGCGGCTCAGCAGCGGGTCATCCGCTCCAGGCGGCGGGCAATCGGCAGTCACCGATCTGGCGACCGCGAAGGCAACGGCCGGCGGCGGTTCCAACGGTCCCTTGTCGACGCCGGTGCTGAAGGAAAACAGTGATGGCACCATTACTCTTGGGAATGTCTCGAAGCAGCTTGAGGGCGATGTTCTTGGCCTGACCGCCGATGGCCTGGTCCGCTACAAGGAAAAGCAGACAGGCGTGCTGTTCGATTTCGAGGTGGGCATCCTCGACGGCGAGACCCGAGCGATCCTTAAGCGAAAAATCAGCTTCGGTGAAAAGCTGGATGTCATCACGGAATACCAGAATGGCAAGCCGGCGAACACCAAGATCCAGAACAAGGACAGCAAGGACCTCGTTCTCTTTCAGGATGCCGCGTCGATCATCGGTTCGAAGCTTGGTTACAGATTGGCCGGCAGCAATCGCATCGCCGGCATCATCACGTCGGCCACGCTCAAGACGGCCGGCGAGAATATCGGCGAGTTGCTTGATCTGGCATTCTTTGACGATGCCGAGTTCAACGGCAAAAACATATCGACTGCCCTTTCGGACATCGACGGCGAGTTCATCAAGAACATCAAATCGGCTGGTCTGGGGGCCTTGTCGTCCTTCTTGACCGCAGAGCTGGTTGACTTCATCGGTATTGGTGGTTTTGCCGGTGCCCTGACCAACACAGCTGCTGGGGCAGTGATCGAACAGATCATCACCAATATCGCCGATCTTGCGCTTGGTGTGACGAAATACAGTGAAACGATCGGCACTGTTACCACGCAAAAAACCCTGACACCCTTCAGCAAGATCAATCCCGGCATGGTCTTGACGGCGGTCGGTTCGTTCATCGGCAGCAAGCTGGCGTCTGAGATCATCAGTTTCGACACGATCGGTGGCCAGATCGGCGCATCGGCAGGTGCCGCGATCGGCGCCGCCGTGGCGACCAGCAAGGGCCTCGGCCTGGTGGTGGCGGCTTCCGCTGGCAAGGCGGCTACCTTTGCCGGCATCAAGCTTGGCGCGTTCGCCGGACCGGTGGGCGCCGCCGTGGGCGCCTTCATCGGCTTCATCTTTGGCGGCCTGATCGGATCGGTGTTTGGCGGCACGCCGCGGTCTGGTGCGGATGCGGTGTGGAACGCGTCGGAAGGGGAGTTTGTTGTCAGCAACGTGTGGGCGCGCAAGGGCGGCTCACGCGAGACGGCGCAGGCAATGGCGGCCGCGGCGGCCGACACGTTCAATGCCGTGCTGAAGGCCAGCGGCGGCACCCTGCTCAATCCCGCGGCGGTGTTTGCCGGCAATTATGGCATGCGCAAATCTGATTTCGTGTATCAGTCGCGCTCCTCCACCGCGCAGGATTTCATCAGTTTCCGGTTGAACAGCAAGAGCGAGAACGCTTTCAGCCGCATGGTGGGCCATGGCGTGGTGCAGGGCCTGCGCGATGCCGATTTCCAGATCGTCGGCGGTGACGTGCTGGTGAAGCGCGCCATCTACAACACGCTGGAATTGGGCAGCATCGATGCGCGGAACTTCGATACGCGGGTGCTGCTGGGCAACATCGCATCGGCCGCCACTTATGCTGATTATCTCGCCAACGCAGCGGTGATCAACGCGCTGGTGTCGGCCGAGCCTGACAGCGTGTTTGCGGTCGAGACGCTGATCACCCTGGCGCGCGCCGATGAACTGGGCCTCACCCGGCGGCACCGCAGCGACTGGTTCGGCGGCTTCAGCTTCCTGATGGAAGAGGCCGGCACCACAGCCGCCGGCGTGAGCTTCAGTTTCGATTATGATCCCGGCAGCCGCCAGATCAGCCGTGTCATCGGCTTGGGCGGCTTCGTGATGGGCGATGCCATCGACATCGCCGGCCAGACCAGCATCGAGGCGACGGCTGCGGCGGAAACCATCGATCTGCGCACCCGCCAGCTGGCCGATCAGCGGGGCTTCACGGTCAACGGCGTGCTGAACACTGATATCGCCGCCACCGGTGCCGATTTCACCGGCGTTGCCACCACGCTGAGCTTTGCCGCCAATGCCCGGCGCACCAGCGTGACGGTGAGCATCGCCAACGATGGCCTTGCCGAAAACACGGAGCGCTTCCTCGCCAGCCTCACCGAGGCGCCCGACATGCGCATCATCGGCGGCGATGCAGTGGCCACCATCATCGACGGCAGTGCCGCGCTGCCCAGCCTGATCGTGGGCGACAGCTATGCCTTCGAAGGCGATGGCCATGCCGTGTTCCGCCTGTCCCTGTCGAAGGCGGCGGCGCAGGCGGTGACCGTGAACCTGGCGCTGCGGGCCGACCGGGCCGAAGGCGGCGGCGTGGATTATGGCAGCACGGGCGCCGGCAATCTGCAGGTGTCCGGCGATGGCATCAGCTGGGTCGATGCCACCAGTGCCACCTTTGCGGCGGGCCAGACGCAGCTGTTCGTGCGCACGCCCGTCAGCGCCGACAACACGCCCAACCCGGCCTATGTGCCCGGTGGCAGCGCGCCGGAGTTCCTCAACGTGGAAGCCAGTGAGCGCTTCCGGCTGGAGGCGACCATCGTTGCGGGCGCCGCGGCACTGGCCAACACCGCGAGCCGTGTTTCCGGCACGGGCACCATTGTCGATGGTGCCGGGACCGAACCGCTGGTGTGGATCGACGATGTGATCGTGGATGAAGCTGCCGGCACGGCCAGCTTCACCATCTCCCGCTCCCGAACGCTGGCGACGGCAACCACCGTGGGCTTTGCCACCAGCGATCGCCGCGTGCTGGACATTGAAGTGGCGGCAACTGTGGATGCTGGTGCTGGTGATGATGTCGTCCATGCTTCAGACTTGGGGGACAATATCTTCGGGGCCGCCGGCAACGACCGGCTGTTCGGCGGCCGACTGGATGATTGGCTGCTGGGCGGCGACGGCGATGACGAGCTGAATGCCGGCGCGGCAGCGGCAGGATCGCTGGGCGGCGATGGCAATTATCTGAATGGTGGCGCCGGGAACGACCTGCTGATCGGTCGCGAGGGATCGGACTGGCTGGAAGGCGGCGACGGCACCGACCGGCTGGAAGGCGGTGCCGGTGATGACATCCTGGCGGGCGGTGGCGGCGCCGGCGATGTGCTGCGCGGCGGCGTTGGCAACGATCAGTATCTGTTCCGCCGCGGCGATCTTCAGGACAGCGTGCGGGACGAAAGCGGCATCAGCATCGAACAGGTGGTGTCGCAGGCCTATGATGATCAGCTGTCGGGCGCGGCGCTGCAGGCGCGGATCGCCGAAGCCTTATCGGGCATGCTGTTCCGTTCCGGCCAGGGGCTGGGCAACTGGCGCGGCGGTGGCAGCCAGGTCACTTCCGATGGGGTGCAGGCCGGAGGCGATGATGTCGTGGTGTTCGGCATTGGCATCACGCTCGAGAATATCCGCATCCGCACGTCCGCAGATGGCAAGGATCTGATCATCGAGGTGATTGCCGGTGGCAACCCGACCGGTGATCAGCTCACCCTTCAGGACTGGTTCTCCAGCGCCAACCGCATCGAATATCTGCGCTTCTCTGATGGCAACGAGCTGCGCCTCGGCGATTTCGACAGCTTCATCGTCGGCACGGATGCGGCCGAGACCATCATCGGCACGGCGGGCAATGATTTTGTCGATGCCGGCAATGGCGATGATCTGGTCTATTTGCTGGCCGGCAATGATGTCGGCAACGGCGGTGGCGGCAACGATACGGTGGCTGGCGAAAGCGGCAACGACATCGTGATCGGTTCCGATGGCAACGACGTGGTGCTGGGCGGCTTCGGCAATGACGTGGTCAGCGGCGGCCGCGGCAATGATGTGGTGAACGGCGAAACCGGCGATGACCTGCTGACCGGCGGCACCGGCACGGACGAGGTGATCGGCGGTGGCGGCAACGATGTCTTCCGCTTCCAGCGCGGCGATGGCCGCGACACGCTGATCGACGATATCAGCGACGAGTGGGTGACCTTCTGGATCGCCGGCCTCGATGGACAGAACGGCTATGTCCGCAACGCCGATGGCACCATCAGCCATGCCAGCTTTGGCCTGCTCTATGACGGGCAGCGCTGGACCTCCCGGGTCCGCTACAGCGCGGAAACGGGCGCCTACCAGGTGCACCGGCCGGCCAACGCTGCCAATGTCGTGGTGGACAGCGATGCAGGCGCTGGCGAGGACGTGCTGGAATTCGGGATCGGCATCGACATCAACGATGTGCAGTTCCAGGCGGCGGGCAGTGATCTGATCATCGGAATCGAGCGTTCCGGCCAGCTGGTCACGCGCTTTGCCGACATCGCCGACCAGATCCTGCTGCAGCAATGGCTGACATCGGCCGGCGGATCGATCGAGCGCATGGTGTTCTTCAACACCGGCGCGGTGGACACCAGCAATGGCAGCGATGGTTATGTGCTGCGCGGTGGCGCTGACGGGACGGATGGCAGCGATGGCGATGATGTCGTTGCTGGCACGGCCGGGCGGCGCAACTGGCTGACCGGCGGCGCCGGCGACGACAGCCTGACCGGTGCCGAGCGCGAGGACATCTTGAACGGCAACGCGGGGCAGGACCGCTTGTCGGGCGGCGGCGGGGCCGACGTGCTGCTGGGCGGCCTTGGCAACGATGTGCTGACCGGCGGTGCCGGGGCTGACCGGCTGATCGGTGGTGCCGGGTTCGACATTGCCGCCTATGAAACGGCGGTTGTGGTGTCTCTGGCGACGCCCGCCATCAACAGCGGCGAGGCGGCAGGCGACACGTTCGACAGCATCGAGGGTCTGCAGGGATCGGCGCAGAACGACACGCTGGAAGGCGATCTGCGCGAAAACGAGCTGCGCGGCCAGCAGGGCAATGACACGCTGCGCGGCGGCGACGGCGATGATTTCTACATCTTTGCCCGCGGTGACGGTTCCGACACCGTCATCGATATCGGCTCCGGCGGCGAAGAGCTGGTGGTTGATGCCAATGGCCAGCTGCAGCCGCCCTATGTGGCCTCGATGCAGCTTGTGCGTCCGGATTGGGCCAACAGTCGCTATGAATTCGAGCATCTCGTCACCCATCAGCAGACGGGCGCGATTGTCTATCGTGCCAGCTTCTTCAGTGCGATGGGCCCCGGCGGCTTCCTGGACGACGGCGCCGGGATCGATCCGCCCATGCCCACCGGCTATCAAGCGAGCGGCTGGATCAGAAATGACGATGGCACAGCCATGTTCACCATCAGCGGCAACCGGGTGTTCCGCAACATCCCCGGTTCCGGCGGCAGCGACACGATCCTGTTTGAAGATGCGACGCCCTCTGGCGCTGCACCGACGGCCGATCTCACCATTGCGCTTTCCGATCTGACCTTCGCCTTTGCCGGCAACGACCTGCGCATCACGCTCAACACGGCGGTCAATGCGACCACGATTGCGGGCGGTGACATCCTGATCAAGGATTTCCGCAGCGGCGGTGCCGTCAACGCCAACACTGTTGTTGAAACCCTGCAGTTCACCGATGGCAGTTCGGTGGAGCTGTCGACGCTGCGCTTCAATGCCAGCGGGCAACTGCTCTCTGTGGCGCCCGATCTTGCAGCCGTGCAGGCTGATTTCATCGTCAGCAATATCCTGACCTCGGCGGGGTCGCTTCAGGGCGGTGCCGGTGATGACGTGCTGCTGGGCGGCGATGGCGCCAACCGGCTGGAAGGTGGCGACGGCGATGATCTTTTGATCGGCGGCCTGGGGGCAGACCAGCTGAACGGCGGCGCCGGTGTCGATACGGTCAGCTATGTCGGTTCGAACGGCGTGAGCGGGACGCCGGCCACCGGCGTCGCCGTCAACCTGGGGGCCAACACGGCCACGGGCTTGTTGACCGAGGCGGATGGCGACAGGTTCGACAGTATCGAGAATGTGTTGGGCAGCCAGTTCAACGACAGCATCACCGGCAACGATGCCGACAACATGCTGAAAGGCAACCGCGGCAACGACACGCTGGTCGGCGGTGGCGGTTCCCACGCCACGACCTCCAACAACGGTGCCTTTGCCCTGGGTGCCGACGTGCTGATTGGCGATGATGGCAACGACACGCTGCGCGGCGGCCATCATGACGACAATCTGGACGGCGGCACCGGCAACGACGTGCTGGAAGGCGGGGCCGATCGCGATGTCCTGTCGGGCGGCGATGGCGATGATATCCTGCGCGGGGATGCCAGCACGAATTCGACGGGAACGACGGAAACGGGCGATTATCAGTTCGGCGGCAATCTGCTGATCAACGCCGGCTTCGAGGCGGCGCTTGATGGCAGCGCCACCGCTGGCTGGACCACAAGTTCGGCTCAGCCTGTGGCCTTTGTCACCTCAGGGGTGACCGGCATCACCGGCACGCGGGCGGTGCACCTGGAAAATGCCGGTGGCAATGTCACCATCAGCCAGGAGATCACGTCGCTAGGCGCCGGCGAAACCGCGCGCATCACGTTCAATCTGGCCGGCATGGTGGCCGGTGCCTCGGCCGGTGTCGAGGTGCTCTGGAACGGCGCCGTTCTCCAGAGCGTCACCAATGCCACGACCACGCTGACCCAATATGTCATCAACCTGCAGGGCAGCCAGGTGCGCGCGGGCAGCAATATCCTGGCGTTCCGCGCCATCGGTGCGGCTGATGGCGCTGGCGCGGTGATCGATGCCGTGGCGGTGCAGCGCTCGGTTGGTGGAGCCGATACGCTGATCGGCGGCGCCGGGCGAGACCGGCTGCTCGGCGGTGCCGGCAATGATCTGCTGCTGGGTGGCGACGGCGATGATGGTGGCACTACCATCACGGCCGGGGCGGCCAGCCAGAGTTTCGCCGCCGGTCTGATCGGCGGTGCTGGCGACGACACGCTGGACGGCGGCACCGGCAACGACCGCTATGTGCTGCGTGCGGGCGAGGGCACCGATCGCATCACGACCGGCGGCGGGCTTGATGATGTGGTGTTCGATGGGATCGCGGCCAATCAGCTGTGGTTCCGAAGGGTTGATCTCGATCTGGAGATCACGGCCATCGGCCTTGGCTCGACAGCCATTGTCCTGAACTGGTTTGCGACCACGCCGGTTACCGCCAGGCGCATTGTGGCGGGCGACCGGATGCTGGCGAGCAGCGATGTCGCGGCGCTGGTCAATGCGATGGCAGCGGTGAGCGCCACAGTTCCGCAGGCCTGGCCTGGCAGCCCGCCGGCCAGCTTTGTCGAGACTTTCGACCGCGTGTGGCAAGACAGTGATGCCTATGTCGATCGCGCCATCATCCGTGGCACCACGGGGGTGAACAGCCTGATGGCCGATCCGCTGCATGTCGGCGGCATCAGGTTCGAAGGTCTTGCCGGCGATGACACAATCACCGGCACGGCGCTTGACGATGAGTTTCACTTTGGCGTGCTGGCCACGTCTGAGGGCTTTGACACGATCACGGGCGATGCCGGCTTCGATACCATCGTCGCCCTGGTCGCCAACACCAGCATCGGCCTGCGGGCCATCAGCGGGATCGAGCGCATCATCGCGCGCGATGCCAGCGGTGCCGTGCCGTCGGGCGTCGTCATTTCCGTGGCTTCGGGCGTCAGCATCGATTTCAGTGCCGTCACCATCTCGGGCGTGCAGCGCATCGTCGGCGCGGCCGGCAACGAAACCATCATCGGCAGCGCCGGGAACGACACGATCCAGGGCGGTGCGGGCAACGACATCCTGCGCGGTGGTGCCGGCAACGATGTGATCCAGGGTGCGGCCGGCGTTGATGAACATCACGGCGGCGACGGTATCGACACGCTGGATCAATCGCTAGAAACCCTGTCGGCAAGCCAGGTCATCAACCTGACCAGCAATGTCCTTTCGATCACCATCAGCGGGGTGACGACCAGCGAGACCATCAGCGGCTTCGAGAACGTGATCGGCGGCGCTGGTAACGATACCATCACCGGCACTGCCGAGGCCAATGATCTCGATGGCCGCAACGCCAACGATACGCTGTCCGGTCTGGGGGGTGACGACATCCTGCGCGGCGGTCTCGGCAACGACACGCTGGATGGTGGGGCAGGGGATGACCAGCTGATCGGTGGCGCCGGTCTCGACACGTTCAATGGCGGCGATGGCATCGATACGGTGAGCTTCGAAGGCTCGGCGGAGACGCTGGCGAGCACCCGGATCTGGGGTTCTGGCCCCGATCAGGTGACGATCACCGGTGTGTTCGCCAATCTCTCGCTGCATGTGTCGTCAACGTCGGCCAAGGCGGCGCAGGGCGATGCCAATGGCGAATGGTTCACCGGTATCGAGAATCTGACCGGATCGGCCTTCAACGATCATCTGGTCGGCAACGGCGTCGCCAATGTCCTGATCGGCAACGCCGGCAATGACGTGCTTGATGGGATGGGCAGCGATGACGTCGTCGTCTATGCCGGCCGCCGTGACCAGTATGAGATCATCACGAGTAATTCGGGGTTCGTGCTGGTCCGTGGGC
>ERZ1066136.896-NODE-896-length-17963-cov-13.070415_pt1 | contig 17963 bp, 15 predicted proteins | sample MGYA00382783_ERZ1066136 | MGnify/ENA primary metagenome ERZ1066136 (study PRJEB33369, sample SAMEA5778366) | biofilm metagenome | biome: Industrial cooling water; feature: Water cooling tower basin; material: Biofilm | place: United Arab Emirates | collected... | reverse complement strand
GCGACCGAGGTCGAGCTCAGGGTCAATGTGTTCCGGCTCGGCCTCGCGCCGCCGCGGCCGGGCCGGTGGCGCCGCGGCGGCCGTGGCCGCCTCGTGCGCGGCCAGCCAGCGCCGCAGCTCCAGGGCCAGGGCCAGGGCGCTGGCGTGGCGTTGCGCGGGGTCGCGCGCCATGGCCTTGGCGGCGATCTGCGACAAGGCCTTGGGCACCTCGGGCCGCAGCTCGTGCGCCGGCGCCGGGTGGTGCGTGAGGATGGCGGTGCTGATCTGCTCCACCGAGTCGCCGCCGAAGGCGCGGCGGCCGGCCAGCAGCTCGTAGAACACGACGCCCAGCGCGTGGATGTCGGTGCGGGCGTCGACCTCGCGGCCCTCGAGCTGCTCGGGCGCCAGGTAGTGCGGCGAGCCCATCACGAAGCCCTCGAGCTGCGCCTGGGGCCGGCCGTGCGTCACGCGCGCGATGCCGAAGTCCAGCACCTTGGGCTTGTGGCGCCGGTCGAGGAAGATGTTGGCCGGCTTGATGTCGCAGTGCACGACGCCGCGCGCGTGCGCGTAGGCCAGCGCGTCGGCCACGCGGCGCACCAGCAGCGCGGCCTGCGCGGGCGAGGGCAGCCAGCCGCTGGCCAGGGCGTGGCGCAGGTCGCGGCCGCGCAGCCGCTCCATCGCGATGTACACGCCGTGCGCCGACAGGCCGGCGTCGTAGATGGTGACGATGTGCGGGTGGTTGAGGCCGGCCACCGCGCGCGCCTCGTTGAGGAACAGGCCGTCGAGCGCCACGCGCTCGCGCGGGTCGGTCTCGAACTGCAGCGTCTTCACGGCCACCACGCGCGACAGCAGCGGGTCCCAGGCCTCGTGCACCTGGCCCAGGCCGCCGCTGCCCAGCGGGCCCTTCAGCGCATAACGCCCGATGTGGGCGATCGTGGGGCGCTGCTCGGGCGGTGTCTCGGGCTCGGTCTCGGTGCCGGCGGGCAGGCTGTCGGGTGCGCCGGAATCGGCGGGCAGCGAGTCGGCGGGCTGGGAGTCCGCCGGCAGGGAGTCCGGCGCCTCGGCGCCGCGGGGCGCGGGCGCCAGCGGGCGCAGATCGCCCGCCCCCGTGGGCATGGCGGCCACGGTGGAGGCAAAGTCGTCGTCGCCGTTGCCGGCGGGGCCGGCGCTCGGCCGCTGGAACAGGTTGTAGCCCACGGTGCCGACGAATTTACGCGGCGTGCCGTGGCGCCAAGGCTGCGAAAAGCGCCGTCAATCCCCGCAAAACCCGCCCAAATGGCGAGCGTCGGTGTCGCGTGTGAACAGAGGTTGCGGGCGGTCGGCCGCGGCGGGCTCAGCCCAGCACCCGGGCCAGCCGCGCCAGTGCCTGCTGCAGGGTGTCCAGGCTGCTGGCGAACGACAGCCGCACGTAGCGCTCGGCCGCGTGCGGGCCGAAGTCGCGGCCGGGGGTGAGCGCGACGTGGGCCTCGTGCAGCAGGCGCTGGCAGAAGTCCCAGCTGCTGCGGGCGTGGCGCGTGCAGTCGAACCAGGCGTAGAAGGCGCCGTCGGGCACCACGGGCACGGGCAGGCCCAGGGCCTCGAGCGCGGGCACGACGACGTCGCGGCGCTCGCGGAAGGCCGCGCGGCGGCGCTCGAACTCGGTCAGCGACTCGGGCTCGAAGCAGGCCAGCGCCGCGTGCTGCGCCAGCGTGCTGGGGCAGATGTAGAGGTTCTGCGCCAGCCGCTCCACCGGCGCCACCAGGGCCGGTGGCAGCACCAGCCAGCCCAGGCGCCAGCCCGTCATGCCGAAGTACTTGCTGAAGCTGTTGATGCTGACGAGGCTGTCGGCGACGGCGGCGTCCGCCAGCGCCAGCGCCGTGCGGCCGAAGCGGTCGTCGTAGCTCAGGCCGAGGTAGATCTCGTCGACCAGCGTGACGCCGCCCCGCGCCGCCACCGCGCGGGCGATGGCCGCCATCTCCTCGGGCGCGATCGAGGTGCCCGTGGGGTTGCCCGGGCTGGCCAGCAGCACGCCCCGCGTGGCCGCCGTCCAGGCCGCGACCACGCCGGCGGCGTCGGGCTGGAAGCGCTGCGCCGGGCCCGCGGGCAGCAGCCGCGCCGTGGCCCCCGTGGCGGCCACGAAGTGGCGGTTGCAGGGGTAGCTGGGATCGGCCATCAGCACCTCGTCGCCGGGCTCGAACAGGGCCAGGCAGACGAGCTGCAGCGCCGCCGAGGCGCCGGCGGTGACGACGATGCGCGCGGGGTCGACCGCCACGCCGTGGCGCTGCGCGTACCAGCCCGCGATGCGCTCGCGCAGCGGCCACAGGCCCAGCGCGTCGGTGTACTGCGTGCGGCCGGCGGCCAGCGCCGCGGCGGCGGCGGCCTGCACGGGCGCGGCCGCGGTGAAGTCGGGCTCGCCGATGTTCAGGAAGAGCATGGGCTCGCCGCCGCGGGCGGGGTCGCAGGCCGGCGAGGCCGCCACCGCGCTGGCGGCCTTGGCCAGCTCCATCACGTAGAAGGGCTCGATGTGCTCGAGCCGGCCGGCCAGGCGCGGGCTGCTCACGGCGCGGGCCGGCGTGGCATCAGGCCGGGCGGCGCGGGCGGCCGGCGCCGGCCTCGTCGGGGCGCAGCTGGCCGGCGCACTTGTCGAGCACGCCGTTGACGTACTTGTGGCCGTCGGTGCCGCCGAAGGACTTGGCGAGCTCGACCGCCTCGTTGATGGCCACGCGGTAGGGCACCTCGAGGCAGCGTGCGAGCTCGAAGCAGCCGATCAGCAGCGCCGCGTGCTCCACGGGCGAGAGCATCGAGGTCTTGCGGTCGACGTGGCGCGCCAGCACGGCGTCCAGCGTGGTCGCCTCGTCGATGCAGCCGTGCAGCAGGGCGTCGAAGTGGGCGCGGTCGCACTTGTCGAAGTGCTCGATCTGGGCGATGTGGGCCTCGATCTCCTTGACCGGGGCGCCGGCCACCAGCCACTGGTACAGGCCCTGCAGCGCGAACTCGCGCGAGCGGCGGCGCGCCGAGCGCTGCGCGGCCTTGGGCGCGGCGGGCTGCGGCGGGCGGGCCGGGGCGTCGGTGCTCACGACAGGTCCTCCAGCAGGTTGGCCATCTCCACGGCCACGCGCGCGGCGTCCTGGCCCTTGGGCACGGCGCGTTCCCAGGCCTGGGCCTCGTTCTCGACCGTGAGGATGGCGTTGGCCACCGGCACGCCGTGGTCCAGCGCCACGCGCGTGACGCCGGCGCCGCTCTCGTTGCACACGAGCTCGAAGTGGTAGGTCTCGCCGCGGATCACGCAGCCCAGGGCGATGAGGGCATCGAAGTCGCCGCTCTCGGCCATGGCCTTGAGCGCGATCGGCACCTCCAGCGCGCCGGGCACGCTGACGAGGCGGATGTCGGACTCGTCGACCTCGAGCCGCTCGAGCTCGGCGCGGCAGGCCTGGGCCAGCGCCTGGGTGATGGCGTCGTTGAAGCGGGCGCGCACGATGCCGATGCGCAGGCCCTCGCCGACGAGCGCCGCGGCGTCGTCGGCGCTGCCCTGGTCAGCGCCCTGCATGGCGGCGGCACCGGCGCGCGCCGGTGTGGAAATCGGTGGTGTTCATGGGGCGGTGTTCAGTTGCCGGCGGCGACGAAGCCGGTGATCTCGAGGCCGTAGCCGGTCATGCTGGGCATGCGGCGCGGGCTGCCGAGCAAGCGCATGCGGCGCACGCCGAGCTCGCGCAGGATCTGCGCGCCCACGCCGTAGGTGCGCAGGTCCATCTGGGGCTTGGGCGGCGCGGCGGCCGGGGCGGCATCGACCAGCGCCGGCAGCAGCGCGCGCGCGTCGGCGCTCGCGTTGAGCAGCACGGCCACGCCGGCCGGCGCGCGCTGCAGCGCCTGCAGCGCCTGGCCCAGCGGCCAGGAGTGCTGGCCGCCGCGGGCGTCGAGCAGGTCGAGCGCGGTGAAGGGCTCGTGCACGCGCACCAGCACCTCGTCGGCGGGCTGCCAGCGGCCCTGGCGCAGGGCGATGTGCAGGCCGCCGCCCTTGTCGCGGAAGGCCAGGCACTCGAACTCGCCGTGCGGCGTGGCCAGCGTGCGCGCGCCCACCTGCTCGACCAGGCTCTCGTTGCGGCTGCGGTAGCCGATGAGGTCGGCGATGGTGCCGATCTTCAGGCCGTGCTCGCGCGCGAAGACCTCGAGGTCGGGCAGGCGCGCCATGGTGCCGTCCTCGTTCATGACCTCGCAGATCACGGCGGCGGGCGTGAGGCCGGCCATGGCGGCGAGGTCGCAGCCGGCCTCGGTGTGGCCGGCGCGCATGAGCACGCCGCCGTCCTGGGCCTGCAGCGGGAAGATGTGGCCGGGCTGCACGAGGTCGGACGGCCTGGCGTCGCGCGCCACGGCGGCCTGCACGGTGCGGGCGCGGTCGGCGGCGCTGATGCCGGTGGTCACGCCCGTGGCGGCCTCGATCGACACCGTGAAGGCCGTGCCGTGCTGCGTGCCGTTGCGCGTGGTCATGGGCGGCAGCTGCAGGCGTTCGCAGCGTTCGCGCGTGAGCGTCAGGCAGATCAGGCCGCGCGCGTGGCGCGCCATGAAGTTGATGGCCTCGGGCGTGACGTGCTCGGCGGCGAGCACGAGGTCACCTTCGTTTTCGCGGTCTTCCTCGTCGACGAGGATGACCATGCGGCCAGCCGCCAGCTCGGCGACCAGCTCGGGGACGGGAGCGATGGGCATGCCGGATTCTAGGCGGCGGCCGCCTCGGTGGCCGCGCTGGGGATGCTGCCGCGCCCGCGGCGCCGGGCTCAGCCGCGGCGCAGGCGCAGGCGCAGGTCGTCGCCCACGGGTGTGGCCTCGTGCCAGCGCCAGCGGCGGCCGGCCGGCAGGGCGGCGAGGTCGGCGGGCGGTGCCAGTTGCGCCAGCGGCAGCCCGGCGCCCAGCAGCGAGGGGGCGGCGTAGACCAGCAGCTCGTCGACGAGACCGGCGGCCAGCCAGGCGCCGTTGAGCGCCGCGCCGGCCTCGACGTGCAGCTCGTTCACGCCGCGCTGCGCCAGCAGGGGCAGCAGCGCCGCGAGGTCGACGCGGCCCTCGGGCCCGGGCAGCACCCGCAGCTCGGCGCCGCGCGCGGCCAGGGCCTCGCCGGCAGGGCCCGGCGGCTGCGCACCCACCACCAGCAGCGGGCCGTCGGCCTCGAAGAGGCGGGCCGTGGGCGGCGTGCGCCAGCGCGGATCCAGCACGATGCGCAGCGGCTGCCGTGGCGTGGGCACGAGGCGCACGTCCAGCCGCGGGTCGTCGTGCAGCACGGTGCCGATGCCGCTGAGCACGGCCGTGGCGCGGCGGCGGAACGCGTGGCCGTCGCGGCGGGCGGCCGCGCCGGTGATCCACTGGCTGCGGCCGTCGGCCAGGGCCGTGACGCCGTCCAGCGAGGCCGCCACCTTCAGCCGCACCCAGGGGCGGCCGCGCTGGACGCGGCTGAAGAAACCGATGTTGATGTCGCGGCAGGCCTCGGCCACGGGGCCCTCGGCCATGTCGACGGCGATGCCGGCCGCGCGCAGGCGCGCCACGCCGGCGCCGTCGACCTGCGGGAACGGGTCGTGGGCGCCCACCACCACGCGCGCCAGGCCGGCGGCCACCAGCGCGTCGCTGCAGGGCGGCGTGCGGCCGTGGTGGGCGCAGGGTTCGAGCGTCACCCAGGCGGTGGCGCCCTGCACGGCGTGGCCCTGCGCGGCGGCGTCGCGCAGCGCCATGACCTCGGCGTGCGGCCCGCCGGGCTGCTGCGTGGCGCCGCGCCCGAGCACGCGGCCGTCGGCGTGGCCGATGACGCAGCCGACGCGGGGGTTGGGGTCGGTCAGGCCGATCACCGACTCGGCCAGGGTCAGGGCCTCGGTGAGGCGCTGGTGGTCGAGCTCAGCGAGGGCCACGGCGCAGGCGACCCGCGGCCGCGGGCGGCGGGGCGGTATCGGGCGGGATCACGACGGCGACGGCGACGGCGGCGTCAGCCGCGGGTGGTGCACGGTGTTGCTCTGGATCGGCGTGTCGGGATCCTCGGTCGGGCAGCCGAAGACCTCGTCCCCCTGACCGGCCTGGATGAGCAGGAAGTTGCGGTCCACGTAGGGCTGGTCGGCCGAGAAGTAGCGGTACGGATGGCTGGTGTTGTGGCGCAGCCGGGCGCTGGGCGACGTGCTCGGTGTGGGCGTGTAGACGTTGCGATCCGTGGTCGTGTAGCGGCACACGCGGTAGTTGGCCGGGTTCGCGTCCGTGGGCGGGGCGTCGCTGCTGGCCGGCAGGGTGGCCGGGTACACGTCGGTCGCCCAGCGGTCGGTGCCGTCCACCGTGATGATGGGCTCCAGCACGCCGCGCCAGGAGCGGCTGGGTTCGTCGGCCAGCACGGCGCAGTAGTAGGTGACGCGGCGCCGGTCGGTGGAGGCGCTGGTGAAGCAGGACTCGATGGTCGCAGGCAGCGGGAACTGGCGGCGGACCTGCATGCCGATGCGCACGTCCTCGGGCAGCACGCTCAGCGGCAGCTCGGCGTCGCTCGCCGCCGGGGCCACCGGCACCGGCGGGCCCGCGCTGACGCGCAGCGTGGGCCGCGCGAACGCGAAGCTGCCCGCCACCAGCTGGCGCGTGGTGGCGGTGCAGAGGTCGGGCGTGGCGGGCAGCGGCGGGCAGATGGCGACGATGAGCCCGGTGTCGTTGCTGAAGATCCAGCCCACGCCGGCGCCCCCGGGCGGGTCGAAGCGGCTGCGCCCGCCGTCGATGGGCACGGCGCCGCGCGGGATCAGCGGGTTCCGGCCACCGGGCTGGGCCAGCGGGCCGCGGTCGCCACGCAGCGCCACCAGCGCGCGCAGCTCGGGGGGCACGAAGCCCACCTGCGTGCTCAGCAGCACCTCCTGCGGGTCGCCGCGGCGGTCCTGCCAGGACACGAGCACGTTGACCTCGCGCACCAGCGGCCCGCCCGGGGTCTCGGGCACGACGGTGGTGGTGCGCGTGAACGTCGTGTTGGCGTCGGCCACGCTCAGGGTGACCGGCCCGGTGCTGACGATGGACTCGAAGGCCAGCTGCCCCGAGGCCGCGTCGCTGGCGCGCAGCACGCTGTAGTTGCGCCAGCGCTCGATCTCCTCCTGCGCCAGGCGCACGGCCTCGCCGCGCTGGCGGGAGACATCGGCGTTGAAGCGCAGCGTCGACTGCATGCCGACCACGCCCAGCAGCCCGAAGGCCATGACGGCCAGCGCGACCAGCGCCTCGATCAGCGAGATGCCCAGCGCGGCGCTGCGGGCGCCGCCCCTGCGCGTGCGCCGGGGATCAGGGGGAGCGGAGTGAGTCACGCCAGGCTCCTGGAACGGTGATGAAGCTGCCGGTGCGCACGCGCGCCGCCTTGACGACGTCGCCGTCGTACTCGATGCCGAAATCGGTGCTGGTGCCCGTGAGGTTGCCGTCGACCACGAGGGCACCGATCACGCGGCCCGTGGCGGGCACGGTCCCGTCGGCGCCGGTGGGGCGCACGAACACCAGGCCGTGGATCACGGCTTCACTGGCCGAGATCTCGAGGTCCCCGCCGTCGATGACCAGCAGGACCGGCTCGCTCGGGGTGCCGATGGTCACTCCGGTGCCGATGGAGAGGTCGCCGCTCACCCACACCGGCCGGCCCGGGTTCGCGTCCACGGCCGCCAGCAGGTCGAGTTCGTCGCAGCCACTGCCGCAGTCGCCCAGGCGCAGCATGGCGGGCTGGTTGCGCGCCGCGGCCGGCAGGGTGTTGAAGACCATGGCGAAGAAACGGTCGCGGGCGCTGACCTCGACGTCGCCGTCCAGGTCGGCGAGGCCACCGAGCGCGGCATCGCCCTGCAGGGTCGTGCCCAGGCCGCCCAGCGCGTTGCCGGCCAGGGTGTTCAGCGCCACGCCGCTGCCGACGCTGCCGCCCGCCTGGACCGTGATGCCGGTGCCCCCGATGCGAGAGTTGCTCACCGTGAGGTTGGTGGCCGTGACCGAGCCGCGCACGATGAGCGCCGCCTGGGGTGTGGGGGTGGACAGCGCGCCCAGGTACAGCAGGGTCGAGACCGAGGCGCGGCCCTCGTTGGCCACGCCGACGGAATTCGGGTTCAGGCAGTCGTCGGACAGGCGCGTGCAGGCGGTGACGTTGAGTCGGATCAGGCCCGGCTGCAGCCCGAGGTCGTCGCCGAAGCTCACGCGGAACGCCGGGGCCACGCGCTCCGAGGTGGAGGGCGTGAGGCTGGGCGCGCCGTTGCGCGGGCAGGCGCAGACCCAGGTCATGGTCGCGGGGTCGAACTGGCAGGTCGGGGTCAGCGGCGCGAAGGTGCCGGGCGAGGGCTCGTGATCCCGCCGCTGCAGGCTGCCCGTGGCGTCGTCGAGGATCAGGTAGCGCTGGCGGAAGCTGGGGTCGGTGCCGGCCACGCTGGGGGCGCAGTTGTCGTCGATCCGGCCGGCATTGAGCTGCGCCACGGCCCATTGCAGGCCGGCCTCGGCGACCTCCTGGGCGCTGGTCGCCCGCTGGTAGTTGGCGCCGGTGCGCTGCTCGAACACGATGTTGCGGCTGGCGTAGGCCGCCACCATGGTGGCGATGAAGAACAGCACCATGACCACGATGAGCGTGGCGACGCCGCGCTGCGGGCGGGTGCGGGCGGGGTGGCGCTTCATGCCGGGCACAGCCGCGCAGCGGCCGGGTCGTTGAAGGGCAGGTCGTCGTTGCGCACGCGCACCGTGGCCTGGTGGCGGCGGACGACCTGGGGCGTCGTGCGCGACTGCGCCACGATCCGCAACTCGAAGGCGCGCACGCCCATGCGCGGCCAGCAGTCGGTGCTGCCATCGGGGCAGGCGCTGGGGCAGGCCACGAGGGCCCGGGTGTCGGGCAGGCGCGTGACCGTGAACTCGGTGACGTTGATCGTGCCGCGGTCGGTGAGCTCCTGCCAGGCGCCGCTGCGCTGCAGGGCCTCAATGGCCCCCGTGGTGCTGTTGAGCCGGAAGCCCAGCGGCCCGGTGACCTCGGTGCCGGAATCCCGGTAGGCGAACAGGACGGTGCTGTCCGACTCGCCCTCGGCAGGCGCCAGGCTGGCCGCCGCGGTGAACGGGTTGGCGATGGGCGCGCTGGCCGCGGGCGCGCCCCAGACCGTGAGCTCGGGGCGGTTGTTCATGCCGGCGCGGCGCAGCTCGCGCACGACGATGTCGGCGGTGGCGCGCAGGTCCTGCTGCACCTGGGCCTCGGCCACGAGCTGGCGGTTGTCCGAGAGTTGACCCGACAGCATGAGGCTGGCCGCCGCCACCACGATGAGGCCCACCGTGATGCCCACCATCAGCTCCACCAGCGACAGGCCGCGCTGCCGCCGCGAGGCTTGGCGTGCCGGCTTCATGGGCAGGCCTCGCCACCCAGCGGGGATCCCGCCGGCGTGCAGGGGGCCACGCGGCCCGTGCCGAAGACGCTGACCCGCAGCGCGCGGGACTCGCCTTCGCGGTCGGTGACCGCCCGCGTGTACACCGGGAAGCCGTTGTCCAGCCAGGCCGGATCGTCCGTGACGCCTTGTTCGTAGCGCCCGGTGGCCGGATCGAAGTTCACGCCCGGGATCGCGCCGGGGCTCGGGGGCGGGGTGAAGGCAGCCAGCACCGGAGCGTCCACGCGGACCGAGACCTGGAGCCGGTTCGGGATCAGCACGCGCCGCAGCTCGGTGGTCTCGGGGTGGGTGCAGCGTGCACCTTCGGAGCCGAAGCAGTCGCAGTAGCGCGGGTTGCCGCCGCCCGGCTTGTTGCGCGTGATCACGATGTAGCAGGAGCCGTCTGACTCGGTGTCCCCGGGGCGGTGGTCGAACTGGACCGCCACGTAGCGCCCGCGCGCGGCCGCCTCGGAGCGCGCGAACTGCAGGTCCGTCACCAGCTGCGCGTGCACGCTGCGCACGCGCTGCGTGACGATGTAGTCGCTGAACGAGGGCGCCGCCAGGCCGATGATCACCACGGCCACCGCCACCACCACCATGAGCTCGATGAGCGAGAGCCCGCGCAGGCGGCGCGCCGGCACGGCGGGGGCGGACGGGCGGGCCGGGCTCATCGCTTCCAGCAGGCGTTGGCGGTCGAGAAGTCCGACGCCTCTAGGCTGCAGCTCTCGCAGCCGGCGTAGGTGATCTGGCCGCCGCTCACGCGGGCCGCCAGCTTGAGGCAGGCCGTGTCGCGCGCCTGGAAGCTACCGCTGACGGCCACGGCCGAGACGGTGTAGCCGGTCGGGCCGGCGCCGCTCAGCGCCACCGTGTAGTAGCCGCTGGCGGTGGTCGCGGGCAGGCCGAGCCCGGGCGTGCTCGGGTCGGACGGCGGCGAGCTCAGGTTGCTGGCGTAGCTGGCGTTGTTGCTGCGCCAGCGCTCCTGGGCCTGCTGGACCTGGGTGATCGCGTTGAACGCCTCGGTGCGCCGGCTCTTGCTGAGCGAATCGAGGAAGGACGGCAGCGCCACCGAGGCCAGCAGGGCGACGACAGCCAGCGCGATCATCAGCTCGATCAGCGTGAAGCCCCGGGAGCCGGGGCGGTGGGCGCGCGGGTGCGTCATGTTTGGATTCTGCGCATGGCCGTCTCGGGGCACCCCGGGGGTGGCTGCCGTTCGTCGGGTATCGGCCGCCGTTCGTCCGGGCCATCCTCAAGTGTAGGGGTCAGCAGGCGGGGTGGCCGGCCACCCGGGCGCCGGGCGAGCAGGTGCGCACGCGGCCCATGATGTTGACCACGTGGTGGATGGCGCGCCCATCCGCGGCGTGAAGGCGCAGGGTGCCGGTGGGCGTGACGGTGCCGCGCCCGGCATCGAACAGCATCGAGCCCGACGACGAGCTCAGCGCCAGCCGGCCCTGGCCGGGCAACGCCGCCACGCGCAGCGGCAGCGCGTCGCCGCTGCACAGGGCCTGGCCGGCGCTGTCGCAGCTGCAGCCGTGGGCCGGGCCCGTGTGCACCACGTAGCAGGCCTGCGCGGCCTGCACGCGCAGCCGCACCGACTGCGCCTGGGCCACGGCCAGGCTGCGCGCCAGGCGCAGATCGGTGGCCAGCTGGGCCGACGCGGCCTCCAGCTGGCGGCGCTCGCGCGCCTCGTGCCAGCCGGGCAGCAGGCTGCCGGCGAGTGTGCCAGTGATGGCCAGGGCCACGGTGGTTTCGACGAGGCTGGCACCGAACTGGCGGCGGCGCGGGGCGGGGTGCGGCATGGCGAGGACTCCGGCAGGGGCTGCGATGGCGGCCACTGTAGGAATCGGCCGGGCGCGCCGCGTCCCCATGGCGCGGGCCCGTGGCGAGGGCCCCCGGCCAGGGCACCCGCCCCGGCGGCCTGCGTCCCCCGCCCGGGGGTGGCGCTTCAGATGTCCCGGATCAGCTGCCGGAACTCGTCCACGTCCTCGAACTGCCGGTACACCGAGGCGAAGCGCACGTAGGCCACCTTGTCGATGCGCTTGAGCTCGCGCATCACGAGCTCGCCCAGGCGGGCGCTCGGCGTCTCGCGGGCGCCACTGGCCAGCAGCTTGTCCTGGATGCGCTCGATGGCCGCCTCCACCTGCTCCACGCTCACCGGCCGCTTGCGCAGCGCCAGGCTCATGCTGGCGCGCAGCTTGGCCGGGTCGAAGTCGACGCGCGTGCCGTCCTTCTTGACGACGGCCGGCATCTGGATCTCGCTGCGCTCGTAGGTGGTGAAGCGCTTCTCGCAGTGCAGACAGCGGCGCCGGCGCCGCACCACGTCGCCCTCGTCGGACTCGCGGGTCTCGACGACCTGCGTGTCCTCGTGGGCGCAGAAGGGGCAGCGCACGGGCCGCGGCTCAGCGGTACACGGGGAAGTCGCGCGTCAGCGCCGCCACCTTGGCTCGCACGGCGGCGATGTTCGCGGCGTCGTGCGGCTGGTCCAGCACGTCGGCGATCAGGTGCGCGGTCTGGCGCGCCTGCTCCTCCTTGAAGCCGCGCGTCGTCATGGCCGGCGTGCCCAGGCGGATGCCGCTGGTGACCATGGGCTTCTGCGGGTCGTTGGGGATGCCGTTCTTGTTGCAGGTCATGTGGGCCTCGCCGAGGATGGCCTCGGCCTCCTTGCCCGTCAGGCCCTTGGGGCGCAGGTCGACCAGCATCACGTGGCTCTCGGTGCGGCCGCTCACGATGCGCAGGCCGCGCTCGATGAGCGTCTCGGCCAGCACGCGCGCGTTCGCCACCACCTGCTGCTGGTAGGCCTTGAAGCCCGGCTGCAGCGCCTCGTGGAAGGCCACGGCCTTGCCGGCGATCACGTGCATCAGCGGCCCGCCCTGGATGCCCGGGAAGATGGCGCTGTTGACCTTCTTGGCGATGGCCTCGTCGTTCATCAGCACGATGCCGCCGCGCGGGCCGCGCAGGCTCTTGTGCGTGGTGCTGGTCACGACGTCGGCGTACGGCACGGGGTTGGGGTAGACGCCGGCGGCGATGAGGCCGGCGTAGTGCGCCATGTCGACCATGAAGTAGGCGCCGATGGCCTTGGCCACGCGCGCGAAGCGCTCGAAGTCGATGCGCAGGCTGTAGGCGCTGGCGCCGGCGATGATCAGCTTCGGCCGGTGCTCGTGGGCCAGGCGCTCCATGGCTTCGTAGTCGATGGCCTCGTTGGCGTCGAGGCCGTAGCTCACCACCTTGAACCACTTGCCGCTCATGTTGAGCGGCATGCCGTGCGTGAGGTGGCCGCCTTCGGCCAGGCTCATGCCCATGATGGTGTCGCCGGGCTGCAGCAGGCCGAAGAACACCGCCTGGTTGGCCTGGCTGCCGGAATTGGCCTGCACGTTGGCGAAGTTGGCGCCGAAGAGCTGCTTCAGCCGTTCGATGGCCAGCGTCTCGACCACGTCCACGTGCTCGCAGCCGCCGTAGTAGCGCTTGCCCGGGTAGCCCTCGGCGTACTTGTTGGTGAGCTGGCTGCCCTGGGCGGCCATGACGGCCGGGCTGGTGTAGTTCTCGCTCGCGATGAGCTCGATGTGCTCTTCCTGGCGGCGGTTCTCGGCCTGGACGGCGGCCCAGACCTCGGGGTCGACGGCGGCCAGGGTGGAGGTGGAACGGTCGAACATGGCAGTCCTCTTCGGGGGATACGTCGGGAAGAAGGGCCAACGGGTGCGGGCGCAGCCGCTCGAGGCGGCGTGCACGGCACGGCCGAGGGCTGCCCAGGCGCACGGCGGACGCCGCACGGCACGGGGCCGGCGGCCTGCGCTTCCCGGTGGTGGCCCACCTCGGGGCCGGTGCCCCTATCGCCAGTTGCGCAGGGCGCCAGTGTAGCGCCGGGGTCGGCGTCGGGCCGGGGGCGTCAGCGTGCCAGCGCCACCTGTTCGGGCTGGCTGCGCGGCATCGACGCCGGTGCGGCCGCGGGCAGCGGCAGGGCGCCGGGCAGTTCGCCCGGCGGCACCGCGGCCTCGCGGGCGGACGGGGGGGCGTTGTTGGTCGCGTTCACGGGCACGTGGCGGCCCTCGGCCACGTTGCGCATGTGCGCCTGCTCGGCCAGCACCTTGGCGGCGTAGCCGCCGTCGCTGTCCAGCAGCGCGGCGCCGACGTAGAAGCGCAGGCCCTCGGCCACGCCGCCGGCCCGGGCGATGCACTCGCGCAGCACCTGCACGCCCACGCGCAGGTTGGTGATGGGGTCGAAGGCGGCATGCGTGCCGCCGAAGGCCTCGTACTTGTCGTCGTGCACGCGCGTCATCACCTGCATCAGCCCCTGGGCGCCCATGGGGCTCTGCGCGAAGGGGTTGAAACTGGACTCGACGGCCACGATGGCCAGGATCAGCGTCGGATCGATGCGCGCGCGCTCGCCCAGTGCCCAGGCCTCGCGCACCAGGGCGCCCACGGGCTCGGGGGCGACCTTGTAGCGGCGGGCGATCCAGCGCGTCAGCGCCTGCTGGTCACGGTCGAGCGCCGTCGGGTCGACGGCCGTCGCGCGGCTGACCGCCCCGGGCTCGACCAGGGTGCCCAGGATGTCGCCGCTGGCCAGCGTGCGCGCCTCGTGGCGGTCCTGCAGCCAGCGCAGCGCGGTCTGCTCGACCTCGTGGCGCAGGTCGGGGCGCCCGGCGCCGATGGCCAGCACCACCACGGCCACCAGGCCGACCATGGCCAGGGTGTTGTGGCTCACCACCTGCAGGCCGCGGCGCACGTCGCCGGCAAACACCGCCGTCGATTGCGCCGTGGCGCGCCAACTCTGGCGCAGCATCTCGCGGGCTCGCATCGTCTTCCATCTCCGTGTCGTGCCGCGGGAATGGCCCGCGCGCCGCGGCAGGCCTCGGAGGGCGCTGCCGATAATCGTCCGACGAGGCCCCCGGCGCTGCAGGCTCGGGCGTGGCGGTCGTCGTGACAGGGGCCTCGCCGTGGATGGCTGAGGGTTAACCCTGTGGGTTTGAATCGGCGCGGACTCTAGCAAGCGCTAAATACACGGTCAAGCATATGAAGCGCAGACTACAAAACGAGAAGTCATGAAATACGCCGACCTCCGCGACTTCATGACCCAGCTCGAGGCCATGGGCGAGCTGCAGAAACTCGCCCAACCCGTCTCGCCCCACCTCGAACTCACGGCCATCGGCGACAAGCTGCTGCGATCCGGCGGCCCGGCCCTGCTGTGCACCGCGCCCACGGGGGCGGCCATGCCCTGCCTGATCAACCTGTTCGGCACCCCCCGCCGGGTGGCCCTGGGCATGGGGGCCGCCGAGGTGTCGGAACTGCGCGACGTCGGCACGCTGCTGGCCAGCCTCAAGGAGCCGGAGCCGCCCAAGGGCCTCAAGGACGCCGGCAAGCTGCTGCAGATGGGCAAGGCGCTGTGGGACATGAAGCCCGCCACCGTGCGGCGCGCCGCCTGCCAGGAGGTGGTGATCGAGGGCGATGACGTCGACCTCGGCCGCCTGCCCGTGCAGACCTGCTGGCCGGGCGACGCCGGCCCGCTCATCACCTGGGGCCTGGTGGTCACGCGCGGGCCCCAGGGCGTGGCGCAGCCGCGCCTGCGGCAGAACCTGGGCATCTACCGGCAGCAGGTGATCGGCCGCCGCGAGGTCATCATGCGCTGGCTGGCCCACCGCGGCGGGGCGCTGGACTTCCGCGAGTTCGGGCGCGCCAACCCGGGCAAGCCTTTTCCCATCGCCGTGGCGCTGGGCGCCGACCCGGCCACCATCCTGGGCGCCGTCACGCCGGTGCCCGACACGCTGTCGGAGTACCAGTTCGCCGGCCTGCTGCGTGGCGGCCGCACCGAGGTGGTGGACAGCGGCGTGGGCGAGGGCGGGCGCCTGCTGCAGGTGCCGGCCAGCGCCGAGATCGTGCTCGAGGGCCACATCCCGCCCGCCGAGCCGGGCTATGTGGGCGAGAGCGAACGCGGCGTGAAGCTGAAGGAGATCAACGGCTACCTGCACGCGCTCGAAGGGCCGTTCGGCGACCACACCGGCTACTACAACGAGCAGGACTGGTTCCCGGTCTTCCGCATCGCGCGGCTCACGCACCGCCGCGACCCGATCTACCACTCCACCCACACCGGCAAGCCGCCCGACGAGCCCGCCGTGCTGGGCGTGGCGCTCAACGAGGTCTTCGTGCCCATCCTGCGCAAGCAGTTTCCGGAGATCGTCGACTTCTACCTGCCGCCCGAGGGCTGCAGCTACCGCATGGCCATCATCTCCATCCGCAAGGCCTACCCGGGCCATGCCAAGCGGGTGATGTTCGGGCTGTGGAGCTTCCTGCGGCAGTTCATGTACACGAAGTTCATCGTCGTGACCGACGACGACGTGGACATTCGCAACTGGCAGGAGGTGATCTGGGCCATCACCACGCGCATGGACCCCGTGCGCGACACCACGCTCGTGGAGCACACGCCCATCGACTACCTGGACTTCGCCTCGCCCGTGAGCGGCCTGGGCGGCAAGATGGGCCTGGACGCCACCAACAAGTGGCCGGGCGAGACCACGCGCGAATGGGGTCGCACCATCAGCATGGACGCCGCGGTGAGCGCGCGCGCCGAGGCCCTGGTGCAGCAGATCCTGGGCGGCCGCACGACGGGGCATGGATGAACGAACAGCTTGCCCGCCACGCCCCCTGGGCGTAGATTGGGCCCGCCTCAAGACGAGGCACAACCGATGGCGCAGTCTCTGCGCGTCAGGAGCCCCGGACCCCATCTCTCCGGAGCCCCGCATGGTGGCGAGAGCCACCCGCCCCTCCGGCCGGCAACGGCCCGGAGGGGTTTGTCTTTGCGGCCGCCTCCCTCCAAGGGCATAGGCCGCCCGCCAGCGCCCGGGCGTCACGCACGGCTTCGATAATCGCGCGCCGGCCCGCGCCCAGCGGGCCCAAGACGACGAACCCAGGGAGCGTGCTTGTTTGCCTTCTTCGAACGCCTGGTGGACCCCTATCCGCCCCAGGCCCCGGCCGACCCGCCGCGGAGCTTCTTCGCCTTTCTCTGGGCCTGCACCCGCGGCGCGCGGCCCTTCCTGCTGCTGGTGACGCTGTTCACCGCGGCCATCGGCGCCTTCGAGGCGCTGCTGTTCAGCATGATGGCCCACGTGGTGGACCTGCTGGCGCAGACGCCGCCGGCCGAGCTGTGGCAGCGCCACGGCTCGCTGCTGGCCGTGCTGGGCGCCATCCTTGCCGTGAGCATCGTGTTCGCGGCGCTGCAGGCCCTGTTCAAGTACCAGGGCATCTTCGGCAACTTCCCGATGCGCCTGCGCTGGGACTTCCACCGCCTCATGCTCGCCCAGAGCATGAACTTCTACCAGGACGAGTTCGCGGGCCGCATTGCCACCAAGGTGATGCAGACGGCCCTGGCCGTGCGCGACACCTGGCTGATCTTTGCCGACATCCTGGTCTACGTGGTCATCTACTTCGCCACCATGGTGGGCGTGATGGCGGCCTTCGACGCCTGGCTGATGGCGCCCTTCCTGGGCTGGCTGGTGCTGTACATCGCCACGCTCTGGTACTTCGTGCCGCGGCTGGGCAAGGTGGCTGAGGCGCAGGCCGACGCGCGCTCGCTCATGACCGGCCGCATCACCGACGCCTACACCAACATCGCCACCGTCAAGCTGTTCTCGCACGCCCAGCGCGAGAGCCAGTTCGCGCGCGGCGCCATGCAGGAGTTCCTGGGCACGGTGCAGGTGCAGATGCGCCTGGTGACGGCCTTCGAGACCATCAACCAGCTGCTCTCGGTGCTGCTGATCGCGTCCATCACGGCGGTGGCGCTGTGGCTGTGGTCGGGCTCGCTGGTGGGCGTGGGCGCGGTGGCGGCGGCCACGGCCATGGCCTTCCGGCTCAACGGCATCTCGCACTGGGTGATGTGGGAGATGGCGACGCTGTTCGAGCACATCGGCACCGTGCAGGACGGCATGGCCACGCTGTCGCGGCCGCGCGCCGTGCTCGACCGCCCGGGCGCGGCGGAGCTCCGGGTCACGCGCGGCGAGGTCACGTTCGACAACGTGGGCTTCTCGTACGGCAACGGCCAGCGCGTCATCGAGGGCCTGAACCTCAGCATCCGCCCGGGCGAGAAGATCGGCCTCGTCGGCCGCTCGGGCGCCGGCAAGAGCACCATCGTGAACCTGCTGCTGCGCCTGTACGACGTGCAGGAGGGCCGCGTGCTCATCGACGGCCAGGACATCGCCGGCGTCACCCAGGACAGCCTGCGCCGCCAGGTGGGCATGGTCACGCAGGACACCTCGCTGCTGCACCGTTCGGTGCGCGAGAACATCGTCTACGGCCGGCCCGAGGCCACCGAGGACGAGATGCGCCGCGCCGCCGAGCGCGCCGAGGCGGCCGAGTTCATCGCCGGCCTCACGGACCCCAAGGGCCGCACCGGCTACGACGCCCACGTCGGCGAGCGCGGCGTCAAGCTCAGCGGCGGCCAGCGCCAGCGCATCGCCATCGCGCGGGTGATGCTCAAGGACGCGCCCATCCTGCTGCTCGACGAGGCCACGAGCGCGCTCGACAGCGAGGTCGAGACCGCGATCCAGGAAAGCCTGTACCGGCTGATGGAGGGCAAGACGGTCGTGGCCATCGCGCACCGCCTCTCCACCATCGCGGCCATGGACCGGCTGGTGGTCATGGACAAGGGCCGCATCGTCGAGGTGGGCGACCACCGCAGCC
>ERZ1066136.895-NODE-895-length-17965-cov-7.722557_pt1 | contig 17965 bp, 20 predicted proteins | sample MGYA00382783_ERZ1066136 | MGnify/ENA primary metagenome ERZ1066136 (study PRJEB33369, sample SAMEA5778366) | biofilm metagenome | biome: Industrial cooling water; feature: Water cooling tower basin; material: Biofilm | place: United Arab Emirates | collected... | reverse complement strand
GGCCTCGGCATTCCGGCGGAAGACGCCTTCGGGTACCTGGAGCAGCGCGCCCGCGGAGAGCCGGCGCGCAAACCTCGCGCGCGAAAGCGGTCGTGATCCTCCTCGCGCCGGAGGCCCTCGAAGACCTCGAACGCATCGTCGAGTTCGAGACGGCGCACGACGAGACCCTGGCCCACGACCATCTGGCCACGATCCGCGAGGCCATCATGATCCTCGATCGTCACCCGCTCATCGGCCGCCCGGCCCGGCCGTCCGCGACACTTCGCGAACTCGTCATCTCGCAGGGCCGGAGCGGATACGTCGCGCTTTACGAATACTCGCCTGGGGAGAACCTCGTGCGGGTCGTTGCCATCCGCCCCCAGCGGGAGGCGGGCTACCGCACGCCGTAGTCGGGGACCGACGGCTTCTCGCCATCGCATCATGGCGGACTCGAAGCGCTGGCCCGCCGCTGATCTCACCCCACCTTCAGCCGCGACACGGCCTCGTACACCCGCCCCCGGTCGTCGACCCACCGGAAAGTGACGTCGCCCGTCTCCACCGCACGCAGGTGGAACTGGAAGAAGGGGTTCACCGTCACGCCGGAGGACAACTTCGCGCGGAACACCTCCCGGCCGGCATAGGTGCACACGAAACTCTCGACGATGTGCCGCGGGATCAGCTTGCCGACGTTGTCGTGCCGGAAGCCGCTTTCCATGATGTGCCGGACCATCGCGCGCACCAGGATCACTTCGCCGGGTGCGGCCTTCGCCGGCATGCGGATGACGGTGTCGGTCACGTCAGTCGTCCCCGCAGGCGGAGATGGTGACCTCCACCTGCATCGTCGCCGACCGGAAGCTGCCGTCCTGCATCTCGGCCAGCGCAATGACCCGTTGCGTCTTCGCGAGACGGATGCGCGTCGCGACCTCGGCCTTCGGCACGTCGGGGCCCAGGAACATCTCCACCACGAGCGGCACCGGATTCTGTTCCGAGAGGATGCGGATCACGCGGACGTGGTCCTCCGGCGTCTGCGCCGACGCGACCTTCACGGTGGCCGGCACCACGTTGCCGTTGTCGGCGATGCGGGGCAGTTCCAGCGTGACGCCGCCTTCGGTTACCGGGCGACCGCCGGTGACCGCCCGCAGCGTTTCGGCGAGGGACTCCGGCGTGGCGGACGCCGGTCGCACGGCCAGCAGCCACATACCGGCGCCTCCGATCAGGAGACGCCGGCGTGCCGTGCCGTGACGCACAGTCGACGGCATGCGCCGTCAGGCGAAGCTGAAGCCGTGGTGCTTGAGCGGCAGCGAGCGGATGCGCTTGCCCGTGGCCGCGAAGATGGCGTTGCACAGCGCCGGCGTCACGGCTGCGATGGGCGGCTCGCCGACGCCGCCCCAGAACCCGCCGCTGGGCACCAGCACCGACTCCACCTTCTGCGGGATGTCCGCGAGACGCGCCACCGGATAGTCGGTGAAGTTGGTCTGCTCGACGCGCCCGTCCTTGATGGTGATCTCCTCGTACATGACCATGGACAGCGCCCACACCACGCCGCTCTCGATCTGGGCCTTCACCGCATCGGGATGCACGATGTGGCCCGGGTCGATGGCGACCACCACGCGGTGCACGTCGATGACCGTGCCGTCCTTCACCGAGAGTTCCACGACGGCCGCCGTGTAGCTGCCGTAGGAATCCGAGAGCGCGATGCCACGGAACACGCCCTTGGGCAGCGGCTGGCCCCAGCCGGCGACCTTGGCCACCGCATCGAGCACGCCGAGGTCCTTGGTCTTCTTCGCGAGCAGCGGCCGGCGGAACTGGTACGGGTCCTTGCCGGCGGCCACGCACAGCTCGTCGATGAAACACTCGCGGAAGACAGGGTTGTGAGTGTGTGCCACGGCGCGCCAGAAGCCCGGCGGCACGTGCGTGTTGCGCATGGCGTACTCGTTGGTGAAGTGCGGCACCGCGTAGGGGCTGTCGTTGAAGACGCGCACCCCCACCGGGTCGATGCCGTTCTTCACGTCGCCGGGGCGCACCGTGATGAAGATCGACTGGTCCGCCTGACGCGCGTGCCACGCAAGCCAGTTGCCGTCCCGGTCGAGCCCGGCGCGCTGCCGGACGAGGGCCACCGGCCGGTAGCGGCCCTGCTGCATGTCCTCCTCGCGGGACCACTGCACGCGCACCGGCGTGCCGGGCAGGCTCATGGCGATCTGCACGGCGTGCTTCGTGTACTCCTGGTGCGGCCCGCGCCGGCCGAAACCGCCGCCCGCGTGCATCTTGTGCACCGTCACCTTGTCGAGCGGAATGCCCGACGTCTCGGAGGCCGTCGCGATGGTGGCCTCGCCGTTCTGGGTGCCGCACCAGACTTCGAGAGAGTCATCGGTGTAGAGCGCAGTGGCCGTCTGCGGCTCCATCGTGGCGTGATTGAGGTACGGGGCGTAGTACTCGCTGTCCAGCACCTTCGCGGCCGAAGCGATCGCCGACGCGAAGTCACCGTCCTTGCGCGCGACGGGCACCTCAGGGGCATCGATGCCGGTCCGCAGGAACGCCTTGATGGACTCGCTGGACACCTTGCCGTTGCCGCCATCGTCCCATTCGACCGGCAGCGCCTTCAGCGCCTGATGGGCCCGCCACCAGTTGTCCGCAACGACCGCCACGTAGTCGTCCCCGCGGAAGACCTTCTTCACGCCGCGCATGCCGAGCACCTTCGACTCGTCGGCGGACTTCAGTTTGCCGCCGAACACCGGGCACTGCGCCACGGAGGCGTGGAGCATGCCCGGCAGACGCACGTCCGCCGCGTAGATCTGCTTGCCGGTGGTCTTGTCGGGGATGTCGAAGCGCTTCGGCGAGGTGCCGATGACGCGCCACTGCGAAGGGTCCTTGAGCTTCACGTCCTTCGGCACGTCGAGCTTCGCGGCGTCGGCCGCGACGTCGCCGAAGCGGGTCGTGCGGCCCGTGGGCGTATGGGCGATCATGCCCAGGGCGACCGTGCACTCCTCCGGAGGCACGCCCCACTTGCGGGCTGCCGCGGTGACCAGCATCTGCCGCGCGGCCGCGCCGGCCTGCCGCAGATACTCCTGCGACTCGCGGATGGACCGGCTGCCACCCGTGGACATGGCGCCCCAGACGCGATTGCGCTTCACGTGCGCGTTGACGTCGGCGTACTCGGCGCGCACATCGCTCCAGTCGCACTCCAGCTCCTCGGCGACGAGCTGCGCGAGGCCGGTGAAGCTTCCCTGCCCCAGTTCGGAGCGGGCGATGCGGATGACGACGGTGTTGTCGGGCTGGATCACGATCCAGTGGGTCAGCTCCGACGCGCCACCGGCGGCCTGCGTGTCGATGACGAACGGCACGCCGAGGGCGAGACCGCCGCCGACGGCGGCGCTGCGGACGAGGAAATCACGGCGGGAGGGCTGGGCCAGAGGTTCGGTCATGATCTTCTCCTCAGGCGAGCTTGGCCGCGGCCTGGATCGCCTCGCGCACGCGCACGTAGGTTCCGCAGCGGCAGATGTTGGTGATGGACGTGTCGATGTCCTGGACAGTCGGGGCCGGCTTGTCCTTGAGCAGCGCGGCTGCGGCCATGATCATCCCGCTCTGGCAGTACCCGCACTGGGGCACCTGATGCTCCACCCACGCCCGCTGCACCGGATGGCTGCCGTCCGGAGACAGACCCTCGATGGTGGTCACCGACTGACCCGCGACGGCGGACACCGGCATCACGCAGGAACGCACCGGGGCGCCATCGATGTGCACCGTACAGGCGCCACAGGCGGCCACGCCGCACCCGTACTTGGTGCCCGTGAGGCCCAGCTCGTCGCGCAGGACCCACAACAATGGCATGTCCGGTTCCGTGTCGACTCGCACGGCCCGGCCGTTGACCTTCAGTTCGATCATGGCTGGCTCCCCAGGAAGAATGTCTCTGCAAGGGGACCGATCGTACCCGCATCCCCGCGGCACCGTTACGTCGCCCCCCGCTCCCCGTGTATAGTGCCTGCGCGTTACGGAAAAGTTCGTGACACGCTTGGGAAAACTCGATTCCCGCGCACTGGTCCTCACGACGTCCGCAGCCCAGGGAGGGTTCGCCGCCACCGCTCGTTCGCGGGGCGCCGGCCAGATCGACACGCCAAGAAAAGCTACTCGATGAAAGTCTGCTGGTTCGCTTTTGTCCACTGCGCGGAAGGCGACCGCGACGCCGATCGGGATCGCCTCGTGGCCGGGCTCGGCCCCGTCCTGTCCGCGCTCTCCGGTCTCGCCAAGGCCGTCATCCACTGCTGCACCGTGGCCGACGACCCCTTCCTGCGCGACGGCGACCCGCCCAACATGGTCCTGCAGTGCTACTTCGACTCCGACGTCGCCCTGGCGGAAGCGCTCGGACCAGGCAGCCCCCTGCTGGATCTCCAGGACCCCGAGCGCTTCCCGATGCTCGCACACGCGTCGATCACGCATCAGGCCATGGAAGTGCGCCGTTTCGAAACCTCCTCGGCCCGGCAGACGCCGGACTCCCACGCCACCTACCTCGTCGGCTACGAAGGCCCCGCGGAGGACGACGAACTCTGGCTGGACCACTACCTCGCGACGCACGCGCTGCACATGACGCAGCTGCCGCGCGTGCGCGAGGTGGAGGTGTACACGCCCTGCGAGTGTCCTTCGGCCTTCTCGTGGCCGCAGTCGCGCTTCATGCAGCGGAACAAGGTGGTCTTCGACAGCCCCATGGCGCTCACCGGCGCGCTGCATTCCCCGGTGCGCGCCCGCATGCGTGAAGACTTCCTCCGCTTTCCGCCCTATCGCGGCCGGGTGACGCATCACCCGCTCATGTCCGACGTGGTCTACACCACGCCGCCGGCACAGCCCGCACCCGTCTGATCCCGCCCCGCCGCCGTTGAGTTTGGGGGGTGCGCGGCCTACCCTGCGGGCTGCACGGTCCGCGCGGTGCTCCGCCCGGACCCCCGACCGCCATCCCTGGAGATCCGCCATGTCCGCGCTCGCCCGGCTGTTGTGCGCCACCGCCGCTTCGCTCGCCCTGCTCGCCGGTTGTTCCCCGCGCGAGGAGCCCGTACCCGCGCCGGCACCGGCAGCACCTGCAGAGACGCCCGCCGAGACGATCAGACTCGGCTTCGCCGCGCCGCTCACGGGCCCTCAGGCGCACTACGGCGCCGACATGCGCAACGGACTCACCCTGGCCGTGGAGGAAGCCAACGCCGCGGCCATCACGCTGGGCGGCCGGCGCGTGCAGTTCGAACTGCTGGCCGAGGACGACCAGGCGGACCCCGCGAAGGGCACCGTGGTCGCGCAGAAGCTGGTGGATGCCGGCATCCGCGGCATGCTGGGCCACTTCAACTCCGGCACCAGCATTCCCGCGTCCCGGGTCTATGCCGAGGCCGGCATTCCGCAGATCGCCATGGCCACCGCGCCCGCGTACACGGCCAGCGGCTTTCCCACCACGTTCCGCATGATGACCAACGACGTGCAGCAGGGCAGCGTGCTGGGCCGCTACGTGGTGGAGAAGCTGGGCACGAAGCGCATCGCCGTCATCGACGACCGGACGGCCTACGGCCAGGGTCTCGCGGACCAGTTCGAGGCGGCCGCCAAGGCGGCCGGCGCGGAGATCGTGAAGCGCGACTACACGGACGACAAGGCGAAGGACTTCAACGCCATTCTCACCGGGCTGCGCAAGGCCGCGCCCGACGCCGTGTTCTTCGGCGGCGCCGACACGCAGGCGGCACCCATGGCGAAGCAGATGCGGCAACTGGGCCTCAAGGCCAGACTGTTCGGCGGGGAGATGCTGAAGACACCGAACTTCCTGTCGCTCGCAGGACCGGCCGCCGAAGGCACCGTCGCGTCCCTCGCGGGTCTGCCGGCGGACCGGATGCCCGGCGGCACCGCCTTTGCGGAGAAGTACCGTGCGCGCTTCAGCGAGGACGTGCAGGTGTATGCGCCCTTCGCCTACGACGGCGCGATGACGCTCATCGAGGCGATGAAACGGGCGAACAGTGACGAGCCGGCCAAGGTCCTGCCGGAACTCGCGAAGATCGAGCGGGCGGGCGTGACGTCGGCACGCATCGCCTACGACGACAAGGGCGATCTCCGCGAGGGCACCATCACGGTCTACGAAGTGAAGGACGGAGCCTGGCAGGTGCTGGAGGCTGTAGGGCAGTGATCGGGCAGGTGGCGACGTCCCGGCGCCACCGCCTGCCCGCACCGTCACGCCGCCACGGCCGCCGCGTCGGCATGCGCGGCTGACGCGCCGATCGCGCGCGTCAGGAATGCCCGATTCATGCCGCTGTGCGGCCGGATCACCAGACGTTCGTGTGCCAGTGCCTCGGCGACGCGGCCGTGCCCGCCGCGCAGCGCGGCCTGGAGCAGCGTCAGATCGATGATGTCGCGCTGCGCATGACTTCCGCCGAAGGCATTCGCGATGTTCCGGCCGCGCCACAGACGGTCGATGGCCGTGTCGTGATCGCCCCGCCAGTACGCGGCAAAGCCATCCACCAGTTCGGCTCCAACGCCGCTCGCCCAGCGCGCGGCCTCGGTTGCCTCGCCTGCGGAACGCAGCGCCTGCGCCAGTGCCGCGACATCCCGATCGCGGCCGGCCCCCAGCCAGGCCATGGCCGCATGCCAGTCGTTGAAGGCGTAGCTGCCGCCGTCGGCGTGCGCATCCCAGGCGCCGGCGAGTTCCTGCCACCGGTCTCCCGGATCGGCTCCGGCCAGGTGCAGCCGCCAGAGCATCGCGGAGGCATCCACCATGTCCAGCGCCACAGCACTGCGCGCAGCGCGGATGGGGCCGTCGTACAGCGCCAGCGCGTCCCCGGTCTGCCCCAGTTCCACGTGGCAGAGGGCGCGGTGCCACCAGTTGTGCACCCGGAAGAAATTGTCGGCGCCCGACCAGTTCGGCTCCCGCGCAAGCATCCACCCAAGGCCGTCGGCGTGGCGCGCCTGCATCTCCATCACGTGCGCGACGGCATGATGGGCCCAGCAGTCAAGCGGCTGCGCCTCCACGGCCCGGCGGCCGAGATCCTCGGCCTGCGCGTACTGACCGCACTCTTCCATGCCGAAGGCGAGCATGCCCAGGAGCAGCCCGTGGCCCGGCATCGCCGCAGTCCATTGCGGCAGCACGCGCGCGATGCGATCGCGCAGACTGCGCGCGTTGCCGCGATAGAAGTCGATGAGGTGCCCGACCTGGAGCGCCACGATGTCGAAGGGATGCTCGATGTTGTGGCGCGCCAGGATCGTCGCGGCTGCCGACCACTCGCCCCGCAATACGGCATCGAGCGCGGCCAGGTGAGCGCGCTCCCGCTCGTTGAGCGTCCACCCGGTCACTGCGTCGCGCAGGTCGCGCGCCGCGCTCGTGGCTGCAGGCTCGGTCGCCATGGCGAACAGGTGAGCCTTCAGCAGGGCGGCCATCGCGAACCGCGGTGCCGAGGCAAGGGCAGCATCGAGCGCGGCCACGGGATCGCCGCGATAGAGGTGAAAGGCGCTGACTGCCGCCTCGTAGTGGCGCGCCGCTTCGCGGTTCGCGCCGGAAAGGGCGTGGCCCTGGATGTCCGTGATCATGTGCGACTCCTGTCGGGTGGGCCGGCGGCCCGCGTCGCCGCGGGCGTTGCTTGGGGATGCCGGTGCCGCTAATGTAGGAATCCCCGGCCTCGCGGGACATTCCCGAGGCGCCGTGGTTTTTTGCCGATCCGCCGGGAGTACGCCTGCACCGCCAGACGCCCGGCGATGGAGGGTTCGTCATGTCTTCCACCCCACCTGCCCGGGACGGACTCGACGACGCACTGGCCGACGTGCTGCGCGCGCTGCGGCTGCGCGGAGGCGTTTTCGTCGAAGCCGAAATCGGCGCGCCTTGGTGCGTGTTCTCTCAGGTGGGGCCCGAGGACTGCGTCGAGTTCGACCCCCTCCCGCGTGAAGTCATCGCCTACCACTACGTGTGTGAAGGCGAGATGGCGCTGCGGGTCGAGGGCGACAGCGAGTGCGTTCGATTGCGGGCGGGCGATCTCGTCATCCTGCCGCGCAACGACCGGCACCGCGTCGGCAGCGCCATCGACGTGCCACCCATGCCCGTGACCGACCTCGAGCACCAGGGCAACGGCGGCGGCCTGCTCCGCCTCACGCACCCGGGCCAGGGTGCGGCCACCCGGTTCTTCTGCGGTTACCTCGGCCACGACAACGTGAACGACCCGCTGATCACCGCGCTGCCGCGGGTGCTGCATCTGCCTCTGGGAGATCCGGCCTCCGCTCAGTGGATCGAGAGTTCGCTCCGGTTCGCGTCCCAGCCCACCGACGTGCCGCACGGGCTGTCGCCGAGCCTCCTGAGCCGCCTCGCCGAACTGCTCTTCGCCGAGGCGATCCGCCGGTACGTGCTTCGCCAGCCCGAGGACTTCGGCGGATGGCTCGCCGGGTTGCGCGATGCGCGGGTCGGCCGCGCCCTGGCGCTGCTGCACGCCGACCGGCAGCGCGCCTGGACCACGGAGGACCTCGCGCGGGAAGTCGGCGCGTCACGTTCCGCATTCGCCGAACGCTTCTCCGCCCTGGTGGGGGAACCGCCGATGCGATACCTCGCGCGTCAGCGCCTGCGGTTCGCGGCACAACGCCTGCGCGAGACGCAGGACCCGATCGCACGCATAGCCGAAGCCGCTGGCTACGAGAGCGAACCAGCCTTCCATCGGGCGTTCAAGCGGATGTTCGAGGCCTCGCCCGCCGCGTGGAGGCGCGGACAGGCCGGTTCGCTCGCACGGTGACCCGGCCGGGCAGGACGCCGAGGCCCTCAGGCCGGCTCGCGCCGGAGAACACGCCCGCTCACCGAGGACGCGACGACCGAGAGCGCCCCGATGACCGCACCGGCCATGTGACTAGACGCCACGACCACGAAACCGTCCGCCGTCGGATCGCGCCAATGCCAGCCGTTGCTTTCGGCGACGAGCTTCGCAGCGACACCCAGAAGAACGGCAAAGGCCACCCATCGGGCACGGCCGCCGTCCCGCCACGCGCAACCCGCGGCGTACACGATCACCGCGACGGTCACACCCGACGCTCCCGCGAACTCCACGATGCCCGGCTCGAACATCCAGACGGCGCCTCCCACCGCGACCGATGCTGCGACCAGAACCCCGGTCAGCGCCCGCGAGCCTCGCGGCTCCACCCACAGGCCGGCGACGGCCAGCACCGCCAGGTTGCCCGACAGGTGCGCCCACGAGTAGTGGACGGCGTGGGCCGTGACGACGCGCCAGAACTCGCCCTGCCGGATCGCATCGCGATCGAACAGCAGACCCTCGCCGAGGCCGGGAATCGCCTGCACCAGCGAAAGAACCGCGATGCACGCGAGGGTCACGCGGGGCCAGGACTCCGCGCCACGCCTTGGGGATGGCGCCGAGACGGCGGCCGTCAGCGGCGCGAACTCCACCACGCGCCCCCGGCGATCAGCACCGCGAACAGACCACCGACCCAGGGGCCGAAGTCACCACCGCCACGCGCGCCGGACCCGTCGGTGCGCACGACCTTGAACTCCTCGGGCGAGGCCTTCACGCGTTCCTCGAACGCGACGAGCTGGGTCTGCAGATTGCCGATCATCTTGTCGACCGCCTGGTCGAAGCCTGCCTCGCTGTCCGCGCGCAGCTGCTCGCTGAGGTTGACGGGCGTCGCGAGCCCCTTCACCTGGCTCACACCCGGCGCCCGGAACAGCATCTTGCGGCTGGGGACGTGCATGACGACCGTGTCGACCATCGTGTGCGTCGAGTTCTTCTCTCCGGGCACCACGTACAGACCGACGATGGTCCAGTAGCTCAGGGATGCCACGCCCTGATCGGTGAACTGCTTCTGGTCGTAGGAGACGAGGGCGATGGTGTCGACCCCGTACATGGAACGGATCTGCTCCAGATTTGCGAAGCCGCCGCGCGCGGTAAGGTAGGCCGAGGGAATGATGTCGATGGCCTTGACGTAGTCCAGCGAGCGGAAGCGGGTCGCGACCCTCTCCAGGATTTCGGCCTGCCGGGTCTCCGGCATGGCGTCCTGGCGTCCCGCCACCGGCACGAAGGCGAGACCCACGCGCATCGGCAGCTTGAGCACGGGTACGCCCTGCTCGGTCACCGGGTCCTTGGCGTCGGGGTAGAGGTACTCCACGACGCTCGCCTTCTGATGGCGCTGCGAATAGCCGTCCCACATGCCGACGCACCCGCTGACGGCGAGGGTCGAAAGAATCGCCAGGAGGCGCGTCGAACTCCGTATCGATTGTCGAATCATGTACGTCCTTCCAGGGTTGGCCGATGCGTTGCAACGGATTCAGAGGTGGCAGTCCGGCCCGAGCAGCGCCGTGCGGAACCGGCTGCGCAGATAGGGTCCGTCGCGTGCGGGCAGTTCCAGGATGCTCGCCACCGGCGGCACGCGCAGATTCATGAAGAAGGGGCCCGGTTCGCGATAGAGCCGCGGCTCGACGGCATCGAGTTGCGCCTGCGTCTCCACCACTTCCGCCTTCACACCGCATGCCTGCGCCACGCCCGCGAGGTCCACGCCGCGGGCGGTGTGCGCCTGCTGCAGCCCGGTTTCCGCGTAGAGACCGTTGTCGATGACGACGATGGCGAGGTTCGCCGGCTTCTGCACGCCGAGGGTCGCGAGCGCGCCCATGCCCATGAGCATCTCACCGTCGCCGGTCAGCACGATGACGCGGCGTGCCGGCTGAGCGAGCGCGAGGCCCAGCCCCACCATCGCCGCACCGCCCATGGCGCCCCACAGGTAGAAGGTGAGCGGGTGGTCGCCGATGCCGTAGGCGTCGGACGTCGGGCCACCGAGGCCGCTCACCAGCAGGGAGTCGCCCCGGTTGCGGAACAGCTGCGCGACGGATGCGCGCCGGTCGAGGGTGCGTGCCGCGCTCATTTCGTGTCTCCCTTCCTGAACATCTTGGCGCCGATGACCTTCTGGCCGAGCAGCACCGCAACCACGCGGCCCGTGTTGTACGCGAGCGAGAGACTGGCGCGCACGGTAGGTACCACGTCCGCGGCACTCTCGGCGCGGTTCACCAGCACACCCACGGCCTCGAGGCTCGCCTGCGTGCCCTGGCCCATGGTGATCTGCCACGGATTGAACTCGCCCCATTCGCCGCGCATGGTCACGATCATGAGCAGCGGAATGCGGCACTCGGCCGGCAGCGAGAGCATGTTGATGCAGTTGCCGACCCCGCTGGACTGCAGCAGGAGCACGCCGCGCTGCCCGCCCAGGAAGGCGCCGGCCAGCATGGCCACGCCCTCCTCCTCGGTCGTGAGCGACACCGCCTGCATGTCCGGCGCGGCGATGCACCGTTCGATGAGCCGCTTGTGGCCGGCGTCGGGCACGTAGGCGACCTGGCGGACGCCTCCCTCCACCAGCACGTCGAAGATTTCGTCTGGCCAGCTGGCCGTGGTCATCTCGTCGTTCCCCCCTCAAGCAGACACGTCGCCCGGACCCCCGCCCGGCGCGCGTGACGCGACGATGATGATGCCACCCTGCGGCACGCCGCGGGCGTATCGCTTCGGGCCGGTGCGCCCGATTGACCCGCGCCGGGCGCCCGGCGCAGAATTCCTAACATGTTAAGCAATGCCGCGTGACACCAGCGGCCGCGCCCCATGAGCTTCGAAGGCTGGACCCGCTGTTCGCGTACCGGTGCGCTGGCCGGCCTCACGCTCACCCAGGACCCTTCGCTCATGGGCCGCGCGGCCTGGACGGCGCTGCTGGGCGAGGCGGTGCCCGTGCCGACCCGCGGCAGCGTCGTGGGGGTCGCGCTGAACGGCATGGCCGAGTGGGATGCCCTGGCCCCTGCGATGTCCGCACCGCCCTACAAGGCGCCGCCCGAGGCCCCGGTGCTGTATCTCAAACCCGCCAACACGTGGTCGGGCGCGTTCGATGCGGTCACCGTACCCGCGTCCGTGCCGGAGGTGGAGGTGGGGGCCACGCTCGCCGTCGTGTTCTCCCGGGATGCCTCGCACGTCCGGGCGGAGGATGCCTGGCACCACTTCGCCGGCATCACCCTCGTGAACGATCTGTCGATCCCGACGCCCTCGTACTACCGCCCCCCGGTGAAGCAGAAGTGCCTGGACGGCTTCTGCGTGATCGGACCGTGGATCGCGCCCCTGCCCGCCGTGCCCGAGGCGCTGGAGGTGTCCGTCGCCATCAACGGCGAGCCAGCGCAGACGCTGCCCGTCGCCGCCATGCGCCGCTGCTTCGCGCAACTGACCGCCGCCATCTCGTCCTTCATGACGCTGCGCGCCGGCGACGTGCTGCTGCTGGGTCTCGGCGCCGATCGCCCGCGCGCCCGGGCCGGCGATCTCGTCACCGTCGCCTGTCCGGGCATCGGCCGGCAGGAAACCCGCCTCGTGGCGGAGCTCCAGCCATGAAGCGCGCCCGCGTCGCCTACGGCGGCGCCATTCACGACGCGACGGCCGCCGGAGACAGCCTCCGGCTCGCGGACGGGCGCGAAGTCACCGAGACCGACGTCGTATGGCTGCCGCCGCTTGCACCGCTCGAACGGCCGCGCACGATCCTCGCGCTCGGCCTCAACTACGCGGACCACGCGAAGGAACTCGCCTTCAAGGCCCCGGACGAGCCGCTCGTGTTCATGAAGAGCGAGTCCGCGCTCATCGGCCACCGGGGTCACACGCGCCGTCCTGCAGATGTGACCTTCATGCACTACGAGTGCGAACTCGTGGTGGTGATCGGCCGGCGTGCGCGACGCGTGAAGCGCGAGCACGCGCTGGACTGCGTGGCCGGGTACACGGTGGCCAACGACTACGCCATCCGCGACTACCTGGAGAACTACTACCGGCCCAACTTCCGCGTGAAGAACCGTGACGCCTGCACGCCGATCGGCCCGTGGCTCGTGGACGCCGCCGACGTGCCGGACCCCATGAACCTGCGCCTCGCCACGCACGTGAACGGCGTGCAGACGCAGTCCGGCTCGACGAAGGACATGGTGTTCGACATCCCGTTCCTCATCGAGTACTTCACCGCGTTCATGACCCTCGACGCGGGTGACCTCATCCTCACCGGCACGCCCGAAGGGCTCGTCGACACGAAGCCCGGCGACGAGGTCGTGACCGAGATCGAGCACGTGGGCCGTCTCGTCAATTTCGTCGTCGCCGAACCCGCCCGCCCGGAGTCCGCATGAAACGCATCGCGCACCTGATCGACGGCAAGCCGCTCGAGAGCCCCGACTCCTTCCGCACCGTGGACCCCGCGACCCAGGAGGTGCTCGCCGAAGTGGCCGCGGGCGGCGAGGCCGAGATCGACCTGGCCGTCGCCTCCGCGAAGGCGGCCTTCCCCAAGTGGGCAGCCACGCCGCAGGCGGTGCGCGCGAAGCTCATGCGCACGCTGGGCGATCTCATCACGAAGCACGTGCCGGAACTCGCCGACACCGAGACCCGCGACACCGGGCAGGTCATCGGCCAGACGAAGAAGGCGCTCGTCCCCCGCGCCGCGGACAACTTCCACTTCTTCGCCGAGGTGTGCACCCGCACGGACGGGCACACCTATCCCGTCGACGGCGCAATGCTCAACTACACGCTGTTCCAGCCGGTCGGCGTATGCGCGCTCATCTCCCCGTGGAACGTCCCGTTCATGACCGCCACGTGGAAGACCGCGCCCTGCCTCGCGCTCGGCAACACGGCGGTGCTGAAGATGTCCGAGCTGTCGCCGCTCACGGCGTCGCGGCTCGGCGAGCTCGTGCTTGAAGCCGGCATTCCGCCGGGGGTGCTGAACGTCGTGCACGGCTACGGCCGCACGGCGGGCGAAGCCCTGGTGAAGCACCCGGACGTGCGGGCCATCTCCTTCACGGGCAGCACGACCACCGGCAACCGCATCGTGCAGACCGCCGGCCTCAAGAAGTTCTCGATGGAACTCGGCGGCAAGTCGCCGTTCATCGTCTTCGACGATGCCGATCTCGAACGCGCGATGGATGCCGCGGTGTTCATGATCTTCTCCAACAACGGCGAGCGCTGCACCGCCGGCTCGCGCATCCTGGTCCAGCGCACGATCTACCGGGAGTACTGCGCGACCTTCGCGGCCCGCGCCGCGCGATTGAAGGTGGGGGATCCCCTCGACGAGTCCACCCTCATCGGCCCCATGATCTCGCCGGAGCACCTCGCCAAGGTGCGTCACTACATCGACCTCGGGCAGCGCGAGGGCGCGGCGATGCTCACGGGCGGCACCGCGGCGCCCGCCGTCGAGGATCGCGTGGCGCGCGGCAACTTCGTCACGCCGACGGTCTTCGCCGACGTCGACAACCGCATGGCCATCGCGCAGGACGAGATCTTCGGACCGGTGGCCTGCCTCATTCCCTTCGACGACGAGGCCGACGCCGTCCGGCAGGCCAACGACATCCGCTACGGGCTGTCGTCTTACGTCTTCACCGAGAACCTGGGCCGGGCGCATCGCGTGGCCGCCGCCATCGAGGCGGGCATGGTGTTCGTGAACAGCCAGAACGTCCGTGACCTGCGCCAGCCCTTCGGCGGCATCAAGGCCTCCGGCACCGGGCGCGAAGGCGGCACCTGGAGCTTCGAGGTGTTCACCGAACCCAAGAACGTCTGCGTGGCCATGGGCCGCCACCCGATCCCGCGCTGGGGCGCGTGATGGGCACGCTGGCCCTCGCGGCCAAGATCACCCACGTGCCGTCCATGTACCTGTCGGAGCTGCCGGGGCGGCACCACGGCTGCCGGCAGGCCGCCATCGACGGGCACATCGAGATCGGCCGCCGCGCCCGCGCGCTGGGCGTGGACACCTTTGTCGTCTTCGACGTGCACTGGCTGGTCAATGCCGGCTACCACGTGAACTGCGCGCCTCGCTTCGCGGGCACCTACACCAGCAACGAGCTGCCGCACTTCATCAGGAATCTGCCTTACGAGTACCCGGGCAACCCGGGCCTTGGCGAGCTCATCGCGAAGACGGCGACGGACGAAGGCGTCTTCACGCGCGCCCACCACGACACCACGCTGGACCTCGAGTACGGGACACTCGTTCCCATGCGCTACATGAACGCGGACCGGCACTTCAAGGTCGTGTCGGTCGCCGCGTGGTGCAACTGGCACGACCTGGACGACAGCCGGCGCTTCGGGCTCGCCCTGCGCCACGCCATCGAGCGCCACTACGATGGCACGGTCGCCATCCTCGCCAGCGGCTCGCTGTCGCACCGCTTCAACGACAACGGCAGCCCCGAGGAGTCGATCCACGCCATCAGCGACGAGTTCTTCCGTCAGGTGGACCTCCGGGTGATGCAGTTGTGGGAAGCCGGCGACTTCGCCACGTTCACGCGCATGCTGCCGCTGTATGCGAAGCAGTGCTTCGGCGAGGGCCACATGCACGACACCGCCATGCTGCTCGGCGCGCTCGGCTGGGACCGCTACCGCGAGCCGGTCGAGGTGCTCACGCCGTACTTCGCGAGCTCGGGCACCGGGCAGGTGAATGCCGTCTTCCCCGTCACGCCCCTGCCGGAGTAGCGATGCCCCACCTCACTTTCGAGTACACCGCCAATCTCGCTGCCGAAGGCGACCTGGAGGGCCTTTGCGACCAGGCCGCAGCGGTGCTGGTCGCGCAGCAGGCCGACGGCAAGTCCGTGTACCCCATCGGCGGCGTGCGCGTGCGCGCGGTGAAGCTGGACACCTGGACCATGGCCGACGGGCAGGCCGACTACGCGTTCGTGCACGGCAGTCTGAAGATCGGCAGCGGGCGGTCCGACGAGGTGAAGCAGGCCACCGGCAACGCGCTGTTCGAGGTCATGAAGGCGCACTTTGCGGACCTGTACGCGCGGCGCTACCTCGCGCTGTCGCTCGAGATCGGTGAGTTCAGCGAGGCCGGCACGTGGAAGCACAACAACGTGCACGCCCGCTTCAAGAAGGCCTGACCGTCATGCTCGATCGCGGCACCATCGAAACCCTGGCCCGGCAGCTTCACGAGGCCGAGCGCACGCGCATGCAACTGCGGCACTTCTCGCTCGCGCATCCCGGCATGACGATCGACGACGGCTACGCCATCCAGCGCGCCTGGGTCGCGATCAAGCTCGCCGAAGGCCGCCGGCTGCGTGGCCACAAGATCGGGCTCACCTCCCGCGCCATGCAGATGGCCTCGCAGATCGACGAGCCCGACTACGGGGCGCTACTGGACGACATGTTCTTCGAGTCGGGTGGCGACATCCCGTTCGCGCGGTTCATCGCGCCGCGGGTCGAGGTGGAACTCGCTTTCGTGCTGCGCTCCCGCCTGCAGGGTCCGGGCGTGACGCTGTTCGACGTGCTGCGCGCCACGGATTACGTCACCCCCGCCATCGAGATCATCGACGCGCGCATCGAGCAGTTCGACCGCGAGACGAAGGCGCCGCGCAAGGTCTTCGACACCATCTCGGACAATGCCGCCAACGCCGGCATCGTGCTGGGCGGACGGCCCGTCGCGCCCGACGCCCTCGATCTGCGCTGGGCCGGCGCCCTGCTGCACAAGAACGCCGTGATCGAGGAGACCGGCCTCGCCGCCGCCGTCCTCAACCACCCGGCCAACGGCGTGGCGTGGCTTGCGAACAAGCTCGCCCCGCACGAGGAGTTCCTCGAAGCGGGCGAGATCGTGCTGGGCGGGTCCTTCACCCGCCCGACCGGTGCCCGTCCTGGTGACACGTTCCATGCGGACTACGGACCGCTCGGGTCGATTGCGTTCCGGTTCGTCTAGGTGCCGGCTGCTGGCGGCCCACCCCTCCGTGGAGGACAATCCCGTCGAGTCAGCCGACCGAGATCGGTGATCGGGGGCACGTCCCTCGCGCACCGGCATGCCGGGACGCCGCGGGAGGGCGCGGTCCGCGCGCCCGGCGCCCACACCGGAGAAATCACATCACCATGCGTCACCACACCCTGCCCGGCACCGACCTCACGGTCTCCCGCGTGTGCCTCGGCACCATGACCTGGGGCCAGCAGAACACCGAGGCCGAGGCCCACGCCCAGCTGGACCTCGCGGTCGCGGACGGCATCAATTTCATCGACACGGCGGAGATGTACCCGGTGCCGCCCAACGCCGAGACGCAGGGCCGCACGGAACGCTACATCGGCACGTGGCTCGCGAAGCGCCGCAAGCGCGACGATCTCGTGATCGCCACCAAAGTGGCGGGACCGGGCCGGCGGGACTGGATCCGCAACGGCCGCACGGACCTCACGAAGGACGTCATCGCCGAGGCCGTCGACACCAGCCTGCAGCGTCTGCAGACGGACTACCTCGACCTCTACCAGATCCACTGGCCGCAGCGGAACGTGCCCAGCTTCGGCGGCGTGCTGTTCGACCCGTCGAAGGAGAAGGAAGGCCCGTCCATCCGCGAGCAGGTGGAGGGCATGGCCGCGATGATCCGCGCGGGGAAGATCCGCCACTACGGCCTGTCGAACGAGACGACCTGGGGCGTGTGCGAGTTCCACCGCATTGCCGCCGAACTCGGCGTACCCGGGCCGGTGACCCTGCAGAACAGCACCAGCCTGCTCTCGCGCAACGTGGACAACGACCTCGCGGAGGCGCTGTACCGTCAGCGCATGTCGCTGCTCGCGTACAGCCCGCTCGCCGCGGGTCTGCTGTCGGGCAAGTACCTCGGCGGCGCACAGCCCGCGGGCGCGCGGTTCACGCTCTTCGATTCGCTGGGGGCACGGTTCCGCAAGCCGATCGTGCCGGAAGCCGTCGAGGCCTACGCCGCACTCGCGAAGCGCCGCGGCATCACGCTCGTGGAACTCGCGCTGGGCTATGTGGAAAGCCGTTGGTATCTGGGCGCGTCGATTATTGGCGCAACGACACTGGAGCAATTGCGGGAAAACATCGCGGCGGCGCAGGTCACGCTGGACGACGAGACGCTCGCGGAAATCGAAGCGCTGCGCGGGCGGTATCCGAATCCGGCGCCTTAGCGACCGCCTTTCCGCGTAGCCCGGGCTCTGCCCGGGGCAGACGCATCCTCACGCGTGGACGCCCATCCCGACGGCGCAGCGCGTCATGGGACTCCGCCGCGCATCTATACACCGCCCCCGGGCGGAGCCCG
>ERZ1066136.891-NODE-891-length-17981-cov-12.090260_pt1 | contig 17981 bp, 38 predicted proteins | sample MGYA00382783_ERZ1066136 | MGnify/ENA primary metagenome ERZ1066136 (study PRJEB33369, sample SAMEA5778366) | biofilm metagenome | biome: Industrial cooling water; feature: Water cooling tower basin; material: Biofilm | place: United Arab Emirates | collected... | reverse complement strand
GAACTTGGGGATGGGGTTGCGAATCGAAGAGGTGGGCTTGACCTCTTCGGCTTGTGTTTCTGCCGCAGGCGTGAGAGCCTTTTCGGCAGACAGAGGAATCGCAGGAGTGACGGGAAGAGTGCTCATGAGCAGTTGGTGAAGTTGATGGTTTAAGAAAAGCGGGGACACCCGATTGTGACTCGCGCAAAGGACTTGTAGTCCTGTTGAACCCGGCACGATTCGATAAACACGATGCGCGGGTGAATGGGTACCTTCAACCACAGCCGGTAGGCGAGGCCGTCGGTACGGATGATGAACGAAATTTTCGGCAAACGAATGCGAGGGAAGGTTGGCATTGTTGATGAAGTCGCTGAAGGTGAAGAGCCTAAACAGTGTGACCTGTTTCGGTGTACCCGGCCAGCGCGAACGCGGCCGGTAGTACATTGTAACACAGTCAAAAACGACTGTGAATCTGCTTAAATTTTAAGCAGAGCGTGAGCCTTCGCCAATGACGCGAAGTAAAAAGCCCTAGGAAATGCGCCCTGGTGACAACCAGTCATCGCAGCCATGTGCAGCACCGAATAGGCTTCGATGGTACGCGTGTCGTACTGGTTTAGCTTGCACCAATTCTTGAACACGGTACGCATGAGTTCAAGACGCGAGTTCGTTGGGAACCCTATCTCGACAACCTCCCTGTGATCCACTATCGTGGGGCCCAAGGTCTTGAGTTCATGCAGGTCGATCTGCAGGCTGAGGTACAACTTGCCCAGGTCGTAGTAGACGTCTCCAAGACTGATTTCGTCGAAGCACGTTTTGGGTCGCCAGTCGATTAGCGTTACCTCTTCATCGTCAGGATGAATGTAGGGGCACACCACCATGTTGTCGAGTGTTAGGTCGCCGTGAATGTACTCCAACGAGAACTTGTGATTGAACTTTTTGAAATTCTCGATCAGCTCTGTCCAGGTTTTGCTGATGACAACTCCGTTTACGATGATGCCTGTGAGACCGTCACCTGATAGGTCGTACTGACCCTCAAAGGCTTCGACTCGATACTGAAGTTTCTCAAGCACCCAAGACCAGTTGTTTCGATCAAGCGTCTTGCCCTCCATGTGAAAGGCGCCCGTACTCCACATCTGCGCCTGCATGTTGTCCAGCAGGTTCTTCAAGCCTCGGCACGAAAGGTTCTCGTACGCCGACGTACCATCGATGTACTTGTACGACGTGAAGTGACCTGCATGAGTGGTGAAGGGAATAGAACTGACGGGCAACTTTGTGCTCTTCAACCAGAAGTTGTGCGCGTCGGTTTTGTCAGCAAAGTATTTGATGACAGTTAGGCCATCAAAGTAGGTCAACCGATCGGGCTTCTCCCAATCCGAAGGCCGCGCCCGCTCCTTGTAGAGCTTCTCGTCCCCGAGGTCGACCCAGTGAGGTGTGTGCACCGCATGCAGGTGTGTTTCTTCTTTGAGCATGAACTTGAACAGGTCGGCGAAGGTGCAGACCGTGCTGTCAGCCGTGACACCGTTGACCGCACGCGCCAGAATCGCTTTGCTGTTGAATCTGGCTACGCCTATCCACGGGACAGACTTGTTTGACACCGCACGTTTTTCTCGAACCGCGCTAACAAACTTGTCGTCGCCGAAAACGTCGACCATGGTGTAGTGGTGATCAAGCTCTACGTCACGCTCACCAACAAAGACACAGTTTGCATTCAGGGTCTTGGGTAGTGTGTAGACGCCATCGGCCACCGTCACGTAGACAGGACCTGTATGCCGTAGGTCCTTGAGTGCCGCTTGCAGGTCGAACAACGGATTGCCCGGGTGTGGGTTGTTCGTAGCCACGAACTCAATGTCTCGGTCAGGGAACGCAAGTTGCAGGTAGCTCTCGGTCAACTCGTCGGTGCGTGAAACCACTACCAGTACACGGGTGTGCGAGGGAAACGAGTCACCAATGATATGACTGATGACTGCCTTACCCGAATACGGTAGCAGATGCTTCGGTACCTGATTGAACCTCCCCATGCGCGTACCCATGCCGGCAGCGAGTACGATCAACAGGTCGTTGTGCTTTTTCATTTGAAACCTTCGTTAGACCCTTTGTGAGCCTGTCGCCAAAATTTGGAATGATAGGTGAATGACTCGAACACCGGTAAGGTTAAGTCAGCGTTCGGTCGAACAAGAGCCGTCTCGCCTGCAAGTTTGAAGATGGTGAGGCTTGCAGCATCAGCGGCGTTCTTGATTTGAATGTTCGGACCGTGCATAAACTTGTGCCAACCTTGGTTGGGTTTATGCACCAAGCAGTCGGTGCTGTAGGCAAGCATCGTGCCCATAGCGAAAGGGCTACCAACAAGAGTCAGGTCAGAAGCTCCTAGCCCAAACTCGTTGTAGTGAAACCGAATGTGCCCGTTGTCGCACCACAGTGCGTAAGGCACTACCTGTAGGTGCTTGATGTAAGAGCTAAGTGTTGTGGGGTTCGGTCCCGTTAACGCGTCTAGTCTATGAAAGACTAGAAGGTCGACGTCCCCGTTAGTCTCTGCCCAGTCACAATACATCTGGTAGACCTTATTCATCGACCAGAACATGCGAGCGTAGTTCCAGTACCCCTTCTTAGGGTCAAGCGCGTGATGCACGATAGGGTCTATGTGTATCTTGGCTTGAGGCCACACCCCGAGCAGGTTGGATACAATCGATGAACTTTTAGCTCTCTCCGCTTGAGCACCATGAGAGTTGGGGTAGGTGTTCATTACCTTGGTAGAGACAAACACCGCGCGCATGTTGCTCGTTGTACCTACCGTCTCAGCAATCCAGGGGAGGCAGTAGTCGGCAGTCCTGTACTGTCCGTAGAAGCAGTAGGCTACCGAAGGTGAACTTCTATCGCTTGAAGTTTGTGTGGTAGTCGACATGTTGATTCACCAGCCACATTGTCCAAACAAGGTGGTCAATGTTGTTGACATCGTTGAGAAGCTCTCGGTGAATGCTTGACCGAACAAGCGGTTCGATTCGCCAGAGCTCAGTCAAGCGAAGAAATACATCGCTACGAGCAGAAAACTGATCGTACCGTGCAATGTCCTTGAAGTCCTTGACAGGAACAAACGTGGGGAAATGTCTCAAGAACTCGTACTCTTCGCCTTCAGGTCCGAGGTACACAGACACCACAGGTTTGTGATCTAAGATCATTCTGCGGATTGTTTTCGACGCGAACTTTAGCACGAGCAGAAACTCAGCGAAGGAGCTCCAATGCACCTGGTGCGTGCCACCGCCTAGTACCGACGGCGCTACCTGTGTCTGAATTGCAAGAATCATACAGACCAAGAAGAGGGTGTGTGAAGGGTCTCTACTACCTCAGGGTCACTGAGAAACGTGTCCATGACCGCAGGGTCAATCACGTTGCCGTTGTAGTAGGTAATGAACTCAGTCGCAGAGAGCAAGGTAGCCCCTCTACGACGATGTATCACCTTGGCTACAGCCAAGATGAGCATGACCTTGTCCTCGTTCTGGTCTGCAAGACGAAAGACAAAGTAGGGAAAGAACTCTTTGAAGGGGAGGTTGAGCCAACCGGCTCGTGTTTTCACGAATTGGAAGAACGGGTGAACGAGTACGCTCATGTCCAGCTCCGCGTCACCAAGGTCTGCCTGCATAAGCATGTGGTGGACGAAGTTGTCCTCTTCTGAGGGGTACAGCGGTTCCTCTTTCAGAACCCGTTCTCCAATCTCTGTGATGCTGAGTCGTGACATGAAAACCTGCGTGTGCGATGTTGAATCAAATTACTTGATTGTGTACACCACTTTACAGGTTCAAGTCACGCCCAGAAGCGCTTGATGCCCTTTGCAAGCGCCTGGTCAGGCGTGGGTGCCTGAACGGGCAGTTCGCCTTTGATGGCGATGCCGAATTTGCCGTTGTCGAACTTCGACATGAACAGGGGAGGCTTGTGAAGCGAAGTCACTCGCACACGCCGCGTCTTGGGCAGAACGGCGAAGCGGATGTTGCGGGTTTCGTCCTTCGAGATTGCGACGCGACGGACGGTGACTTTGAGGGGAACACGTTTGGCCATGATGGGCTCCTGATGAAGAATTTGATATTGATATCTGAGCAAAGTTGCTCTGGTGAAGGAAACTCGAAAAGTGTTTGTAGTGTGATACCTCCGTGATTTGGTTAATCGTGAGATGCAGGGCTCTTTAACACCTCGACGGTGTACTTTTGCCCTCGTTGTTCCCACGCAATGGCGTCGCCTTCGGCAGCCTTGAACGTGGTGTAGGGTCCGTAGACCTCCTGCTCGAACTCTGTGAGCTTGCAGACTACGACATAGCGAAGCCTCGGCTTCTTCGCCTTTGGCTTACGAGTAGCCATCAGCTTTCCTGTTTCAGGCTGTTGAACTCGTGCAGCAGACCGTTGATGACATGCTCGAAGTCTGTCACGCCACCCGACACAAAGATCATCTTGGCTGCGCGGCGCTCGACTTGCTTCTGAATGGAGTGCGATACGAACCGCGACACCAAGCAGATGCGCCCAGAGCACAAGTTGTCCTTCGACGACAGACTGTGTACGTCATCTTTGTCGACGCAAACGATGTTTGCTCGGCCCTCGAACCGACTGGAGAGTTCGTTCGCCTGTGCGCGAAGCAAACCGATGACCACGTACCGAGGCAAGTTCTGCCGCGTGCCCTGCACCGGAGTCGGATCGTGACGCAGGCGTGCTTCGATCAACTTGAAGTGCTCGCGTGCCAGTTCGTCGACGCGATCACGCATGCGCTTGGTCAGTGCTGGTTCGATTCGATCGAGCAGTTTCTCCAGCAGAGCGTCTTGATTGCGACGAGCGATCTCTTCGAGCAACGTGTCGAGAGGAAACGCAGCCAGTGCCGCTTGTCGCTTGTCGTTCTCCAGCTGCTTCTGCCAAAGCGCTCTGCTGACATCCTCATTGAGTTCGAGGATCTGCTTCTTGGTGAAGTGCTTGCGCCAGTAGTCCGGGTCAAGAGCAAGGTGCTGTGCTCGAACGATGTTGCTCTGAATGAACTGAGAGCCAACACGGTCGTCGGCGCTGACCAGCCTGTAGTCAGGCAGGTCTTGTTGAAGGATGTCGAGATAAGCGTTCACCAGCAAGGTAACTTGCCGAGTGGTCCACACAATGCGAGACTGAGTCATGTTGAAGTTTCTCCTACGAGCGGATGAAAGTGCCCGTAGTTCATTGTAACACGAACTACGAGCGTGCTGCAACCTGGTGCAGGCACTGGCTTAGCCAGCCTTGTCTTTCACCGCTGCCTTTTTCTTGGGTGCTTTGATCTCCATACCGAGAGTCACTCGTTGCCTTGCGCACCATTCTCTTGCGTCGTACAAGCTGGTGAAATTCTCGATGAAGATCAGTTGCTCCGGTGAAGGCGCGAAGCCACGACGGTCGAGCACGGAGTACAAGTCAGCCGCATCGTCGACCGAGTCCATGTACTCTTCATGTTTGAGACAGAGGTCATCGAGCTCTTGAAGTTGTGCCTCGCTCATGAAGCCGAACTCTTTGATGAGTTCTCTGAGCTCGTAGCTCTTCCAGTTGATGACTCGGAAACCGAGGTTTCGCACGTTGGTCAAAACGCGACCCCTGGTTGTCAGAACCGCGAACCAACGGTCTCTCGCGTACATCTTTTCGATTGCCTCGCCTTTGGGCAGCACGAGTTGTCCGCTGAAATAGCAGATGTGAAGCTCCTCAATGATCTTTGCGAGGTGCGGGGCACTTTCGCTGAGAATGAAGTTGTCGTGCCCGAAGCTCTTGATGCGAATGCGGCTGAAACGAGTGGCCATGGTGTTTCCTTGAGTGAGGTTGAAGTTACGCAGGTTGGTGAAGTTGACTGCCGTGCATGGGGTCTATCCAGCAGTACTGGTCGGTGCTCGGGTCCTCGCTTGTGGCCAAGACCCAACGACCGTTGACACTTGCGAGTTCCTTTTTACAGAGCTTGCAGGTATGTTGAGCAAAGACCATCGGGTGATCCGTCTTTGCGAGCAGCTCGATGATGTCTTTGTCGTCGAACCGTTTGCGAGAGTTCATGCGCTCGACGATGAAGCGTTCGACCAAGTCAAACTGTTCCTTCGAGAGGGCCTTGGCCTTTGCCTTGTCCTTGGGAAAGGCTGGGTTGTAGATCATGATCTCCACGAGGTCTCCTCAGGGAAGGTTGTTGACAATGAATCGAGCGAACTCGCCGTGCCACAGTTGCACTCGATTGTTGCACCGAGGCAGGTTCTGAAAGTGTGCCAGAAGAACCTCGAGTTCATGCTCGTCTGCCTGCACCTCGGCGGACTCGAGACGAGACAGTTGCTTCTTCTCCAACAAGTGTCGGAGGCCAAAGCGGCCGTGCCTTGTATCGGCGTGCCCTTGCACGGTCTCTGTGGTGCTGTCCGTGTAGTTGAGTGTGATGTAGATCATGTTCGTCTCACTTGATGGTAGGCTTGGCTTCCATCTTCGCCTTTTCGATGGCAGCCTTTTGCAGCTCTTTCTCTTGTTCGGTCTTGTGACTGAAGAGCCACGTGTCGTGACCTGCCATGTATTGAACATGGGCGATGTAGAAGACAATGGCCAGGAAGATCATGATCCCGAAACCAGTCAGGTCAAAGTTGATGGTGCTCATGTTGAATTCTCCGAGTTAGTCCGATGAATCGACAGCGTAGGTTGCACCACACTTGGTGCAGGTGAGCTTGTGTTGGCAGCGTCCTGTGCGTTCCTCTTTGTAGGCATGGTCACATGCCGTCCAGGTAAAGTACTCGACAAGACTTGGTTGCGGGTAGTGACTGCGATGAACCAACACCGCAAAGCCACCTCGTTGGTTGTGCCCGTGGCTGATATAGCTGAGAATGAGAGTGGCGTGCCGTCCATCGGGAAGTTGAAAGTCAAGCCAGACGTCAGCACAGAAGTTGTAGTGCGACCTGTACCGCCAAATGGCGTCACCCTCGCAGGCTTTCATGTTTGGCAAGGGCCAGGGAAACTGGTCGTAAATGTCTCCCATTCCCAGAGACGTCAGCAGGTCAACCTGAACCGGCTCTTGGAGCTTGTCCAAGGGCCTGTTTGAGCGAATCAGCATGGTGCACCTCCCTCAGAAAACGGTTGTGAAGATGAAGTGACGCATGCCGTCCTCGTAGACGTAAAGCGTCGCTCGGAATTGGAACCCTTCGGACTTGTGCTCCCACCGGAGCAACCACTTGTACGGGCGGTCCTTGTACTTGGCGCGTTGCACCAGCTTGATCCCGTCCATCGCTTTCTTCACCTGCGTGGGAGTGAGGTCTTTGTACGTGACCTCGAAGCCCTTGGTGTCGATCAGATGACCGTTCTTCTCTTCACGCCAGTAGTATTTGAGAGGCGTCGCCTTCAGGCGGTTCTCAAGAATGGCGGCGACTTCACGTAGTGTGGTCTTTTGAGACATGACGGTCCTTATGCGATGATGTTGATGTACGGGATGCCCTTCAAGCGAGAGCCGTCGGGAAGTTTGACGTCGATACAGCGTTCGTGAATACCAACGACAGTTGCCGGCGTTTGCTCCCCGGTTCGCAGCTTGATGGTCACAGTGTCGAAGACACGCAGGTCCTCTGCTTGTACCGAAGCAGTCGGTACGGTCAATGCAGGTGCAGGTTCCTCTTTACCGGTAGGTTTCTCCTTGGACATTTCCGTGAGGAGCAGATCCAAGGTGGATCGCAAAACTCCCCAGATGACAAAGTTGTTGGTCACCTGTCGGTGCCCGTCGTGGGGAAGAACGACCCACACGGACGCTGGAGGACTTGACCACCACGAATTGCACTGAGGCAGCCAGTAGTCGAAGTACGTCGACTCCTTCGTAGCCGATTTGCCTGTGCTTACGTCGACGATCTGTTTTTCAACTTCAAACGGATCGAAGTCTCTGTGATGCAAAATGAACCACGGCTTGTTGTGCTTGGTCTTGCTGCCTGCCCTTGATATGACGAGGTTACCAGCCCTGGCCTGTTCACGGTACAACTTGAACGAGCTCGACACGGACCCGAACTCAAACTCCGCAGAACCCATGTAGTCGAAGGACAAGATGCGATCGACTCCAGTCCGCTTGGGGTCGTCCCGCTCTCGCTCGGAAGCTCGCTGGATCAAATACCAGCGATTGGTCATCTCGACCTTGTGCGGCGTTTGTTCATCCATTGCTGCCCACCTCCAAGGGCTCGACCGTGAAGTGAAGTTCGCAAGATGCACCGGGCCGAAGAGCGTTCACACCTCGAGTCGAAACGATCTCATGTGCTTGCGCCACCTTGGTCTCAGCCACTTCCTTGGTGTAGGACTTGACCAAGCACTGGCCCTGTCGATGTGCAGTCAACATGACCCTGTTTGCGTCCTGTCTGTTGAGACCGAACACCTCTCCGAGAAGCTCGACCACAAATTGAGGTGCGGTCGACTCGTCGTTGAGCAGAATGACCGCATACATAGGTGGCTGTTGCGGATGTTGCAAGGTGTTCGTGGCGACCACCGGTGGCTGTTGCACTTCCGGCGGCGCTACGGGAGCGTCGGTTGCGCTCATACGTTATCTCCTTCTCTGTCGATGATGAAAGAGGACCTGCGTAGCAAGTCCAGCCTGCGGCGAAGTTCGTCGTACCTCTTGTTGAGCGAGATGAACTCGTCCCAGCACTTCGGCTTGACGTAGACCCACACCGTCGCCGAACCGTCCTCAAGACGAATGGCCTCGTTGAACAACTTGTACAGGAACAAGACGTGCTCGTCCCGTACAGGTGTGGTGAACGAAAGTCCGAAGGCCACGTGATCGACTGACCACGTTATTGGCGTGCGCTTGAACTTGCGTATGTTGGTGAGCGTCACCAGTTGCGTGAAGCGACCACGCATCACCATCAGGTACATTTGCGCGTAGAACAGGAGCAGTTGCACCTGAACCACGCGCAAGGACCTTACCGTGTAAGTGAAGGTCCCCATCACCGTTACTCGCCGGTGCGGCTCAAGTTCCAGAGCATCTGGAAGATGTAGCCAGCGTACACCGAGTTCGTTTCGGTTGCGTAGGCGTCGGCCAGGTCGTCCGTGGTCCGAATGAACGGCAGGCCCGACTCGAAGAGTGACATACCCTGCATGAAGCTCTCGAGCGCAACCGCTTCCGATTGCAGCGGCTTCATCATGCGGTCCACCATCGCGTCGAACTCCACGCCGGCGAGGAAGTTCGCCAGATGCGACGGGTCGTCGGCGATCTCCTGCACCAAGTGCGTGCCGACTTTCTTGAGCGACTTGCCTTCGTCGTTTGCATACGGGTCCGTGAGCAACTTTATGAACTCCGTGCCGACCGCCGGAGAGACATGCAGGCTCGGACCGAACAACTTGAGCCAGACTCGCGCAAGGTCGTCGTAGGAGATCGAACTCAAGACGTCCTCGAGCTCTTCGCTGATGGCCTCAACTTCGCTCTTGCGGTTGTGCAAGCCCTTCGGCATGCCGAGCTCCGTCAGCTGGTAGAACACCTCGATGAGCATGGGTTGCAGGCTGTCCTCGGCGTAGGTACGCAGGTCGACGGTGGCGCTCAGGGTGATTTCTTGGGTGATGGTGTTTGCGAGTTTCATGTGAAGTCCTAGATGAAGAGGATGGTTGAAGTTGAAAGGCTCGGTTGAGCCCTGTAAAGTTACTCGGCCCAAGCGTACTTGACCGCGAGCTCTTCCGCCTCGCTGGCGGCGTCGAAGTGCTTGTCAGCCTGAGCCTGAAGGCTCTTTGCTAATTCGATGGCTTTAAGCGCCGAGTTGAACTCGCGCAGTTTGTACTTTGCGGTTCTGGTGTGCTCCTTTGCTTTTTCGTTAAGCCGCCACACGGTCAGCTTCTGTTCTGCTCTAATGTACTCCTCGACTTCCTGCGGCGTTGCAGGTCGCTTAGAAACCTCCTTGCTCTTGATCAAGGCCGCCAGCTTGGCTTGGTCGACCGGCTTGTCTCCCATCTCTTTGAGCTTGAGCAGCAAGTCTGACGCCTTCACCTGCACCTTGGTGACGCCGATGACGTACAGCTTGTTGACGACTCGTTGAAACTTGCGTCGGTGAGCCATAAGGCTCCTGGGGACCTGAGCCTTGAACCCGTTGATTCGGTATGTACCTGGCGAGTAGGAAAGTTCTTTCAACGGAGGCAGAGTCTTGATCACCTCGGCCAGGTCTTTGGGAAAAGTAATGGTGTTATCCATGTTGGTGAAGTTGTTGAGGTTGTGGTTAAGTGCGACGCTTGTGAGCGCCAGTACGCTGCTCGCGCAGCTCGTCATCGGTGAGGTATTGAAGCCCACCTTTGTTGTAGGACATGCCGACGCGAGACGAAACTTTGTGAATCGCGGCTTGCATGTCCTCTGTCGGCACAGCCTTGGTAGCTGCACCAGACATCTTGACAGACCTGACCTGCAGATCTGCGTAGTTCAACTCGCGGGGAGAGGTCCGGTCAGGGTTAACCGACCGAACCTTCACCTTGAGCTTGCGCGTGTCGACACCCTTCGCCTTGGCACCGCGTTCGAGTGGCTTTGAATGAGCAGCGAGTAACTGCTCCCACTCGGCCTGTAGCTGCCGGCTCTTGGCGTCGTTGCGTGGCTTGGACTTGCGTGTCCTGGTGTATGACAGTCCCATAACGCTCACCTACGGGAAGTGCCGAACGAACGTCGGCTGTTTGACATAGCACTTGCGACTCATGTCGTACGCCATGTTGCCTGGTGCAACCTTGAGGTAGGTCGCAAAGTCGACGCTAGCCTGCGGCGTCGAGATGCCGAAGAAGTCCTCAAGCGTGACTCGGTTTAAGGTGCCGTAGTGATCTAGAAGCAAGTCGATGGTGCGAAGCCTGGTTTGCTGAGCCTGGTTCACGGTGAAATCCTTAAACGTGGTCTATGCTACCAAGCGAACGACAGAGTCAGGGTCGCTGCGAAGGTTGCCTTCGTTGTACTCGTCGCGCACCTGCGGGCCCCAGTCCCATTCGTACACGCGGTACGCGACGTAATTGTCTTCGAGCTTAGCCCACTCGTGCAAGCTCGCAACCTTAGCGTCGAGTTGCTCTTTGGTGTCGAAGAACTCGAGACCTTGAGTCGCAGACCAGCCGATGGGCCAGGTCGATTGCCGGTTCAGCAAGGCGAACTGAGCAGAGGGCGGCCACGCATGGCCGAGGGTCTTGTGGCTGTCAACGTGTGCGTTCAGATCAAGCATGTGTTTGTCCTAGGTACGCGGAGTGCGTAGTTTATTGTAACACACGCAGATACAGGCTGTAAACCAGAAAATCTACAGCTAGATCAAGCGGTTACACGCACTTCTGACAGTAGAAACAGGTCATGCCTGTTTCTTACCGGCTTTCAGCGCCTCTTGAGCCTGCTCCTTGAGCCAATACTCGAGGCACTGCATGTAGTTGGTCTCCGTTGGCTCGACCTCGAGCTCCGAGTAGATGTGAAAGGCGGTCTTACCTTCAGCCACCAGACGTCGTGCAGTCTCCTTCGGAGTCTCCGGCTTGTCGTTGATGACACGACGTCCCGGCAGTTGAGCCTCAGCGACATACCTGTAGCCCGGAATGTCGACATACATTCCTGTTGCAACATCTCCTGAGCGCGACCACTTCATCGCAACCGGGTTCCACTGCAGGCATACTGGCGGCCACTCTCGACCGTCTCCGTCGATGTTTGCTACCCAATGGTGGCCTGCGTACTTTGCTTTCCAACCTGGTGGCTGAGGTTCGTCACCAGGGAAGCCAGAGCTGTGAACCAGCATGTAGGTTCTCCTTCAAAGACCAAGAGCCTTTCGCTCTGTTGCGGTAAGTTTTGCCAGTGCGCGAGCGCGAGTCGTTTCAAGCATGTCGATCTCTGAGTGTGAGACTTGCGTCTGCAGGACGAACGAGTACACCTTGTAGCCTTCATTGAGGTCTTTGATGGCTTTGAGAGCCTCTTTGACCTGAGTCTCTGAGGTGAAAAGAAACTCGTTGTAGTTCAGAGGAAACGGTTCGGAGGCCGAAGTCTTTTTCACCTTCGGCGGCTTCGACCAGGATACGAAGTCGGAACCAGGAGGCCAAGAATCATCCTCGACGTCGCGGCCGCCCAGAAAGGTCTTGGCGTTGAATAGGTTACCGCCGGGGTCGGCGATGACCCAGACCTCGTGGTGTTGACGTCCGATTTTCTCCCACCACGGACGGTCCACAGAAACTTTCCGACCCTTGAGACTACTGGGCATGTTGTGCTCCTTGTTGGCGTGCACCTGAGTGCGAATTGATGTTGAGTTTCTCTTTGAGGAAGACTTTCTCTTTCACTCTGACCTCTTCACTCTTCAGTGAAGGGATCGACCAGTTACCACCTGCGTGAGGAGCGGTACTGTTTAAGTGAACGATCATGTCTGTGTGAGTGACCGTTAAGTCAGTAAGAGCACTGTGCTTCCCCAGCATAAAGTGCTCCCACGTCCACGATTTAGCTCGAACGAATTTCATGATGAAACTCTACTGAGTCTGATCGGTGCGACCTTGCACCATTGCCTTGGCTCTCTGCTCGTTCGCCTCGTTGTAGAGTCGGTCGCAGAATTCCTTGTCCTGAGGGTGTGTCACCTTTTCCAGTTTGAAGTGCTGGTGAAAGGCCTGACCCCATCGGAGTGCCTTGTTGTTGTGGCGAAATTTGGCCACCTCACTTTTGCTGAACGTCAGCATTGGGTGCCTCCAGGTTGATTGTCACCATGCCTTCGACCATCGGCTTGTCGAAAAGCTCCTGGCGAAGATCAATGCTCGGCTCTTGTGCCTCGACCCAGTGCCATTTCGGTGCAGGCCCAGGGTGTTTTCTGAGCGCGTCGAGGCGAGCGCGAAAAGGCGACGGTGCGTGAAACCGTTCCACTTCTCGCATTGCGGCGACCGCCATCTCAAACTGGTCAGGCGTATAGTAGCCACTGCCCTCTTGACCGAGGCTGTTGACGGTTCGCAGACCGAACTGTAGCCCACCAGCAGTTTCCTGCCAGCGAATGCGAAGGTGACACCCAGCAGCCCCTGGCCAAGCGTCTGTGCGGTACTCGATCAAACGGCAGTGTCCTCCCTGAAGGCGAACCAGCAGTATGTTCAGAATTTGCGCGGTGTTGATGGATTCGTCGAGTGTCAGCATGATTTGATTGCTCCAGGTTTGTTGAGTTAGCCACCGTGGCCTTGAGCCTCGTCAGCTTCGGCGTTCTGAATTGCTCTGTCGAACATCGCGTGAACTTCCTCGAACGTACCGAAGTCGTTGAGTTGACTCACGCTCTTTTCGTTGATGGCACCAGACAGGTAACGCTCGGCTCGGAATACCAAGGTCGATTGACGACGTGAACTTCCGAGTGCGGCGTACAGAGCCCCCATGGTGCAGCGGCTCATAGCGAACCGACTCTCAGGCATCACAGAGAAGCCTTCGGCTGAGCGAGCAAGAGCTCCTTGAGTCCAAGAAGACCGTGTCTTGATGCGGTCCTTAGCGGCTCGAAGGAGTTGTGAGACCAGGACCTGTTCAGGCATGGTGTCCTCCTAGAAGAGTTGTGGTTGAAGTTCTGTCTGCACCAGTTTGTGCAAGTATTGTGCTCTGGGTTTCAGAACACCGTGCGACGCCAGGTGATCCAGAAATTGCTTGCGGAACCTGTTGTCGCATGCGTCCATTACGGGGACGTCGTTGAGCAAACTCACGAGTGAGAGTGCCAGCAAGCAAAGAGCTTGCTCACGATTGGTTACGGGAGAGTCAGAGTCCATGCTGATCCTAGACATCTCGTTTCAAGCCACCTGGACTCAACCAGGTATCGGCATGAGCACCGGCAGGATGAACAACTTTGTGCCCCAACCTACTGGCCAGGTGCTCACCGCGACCGTGCGACCGTTCCTCGTAGCCCTGCTCTTTGAGCCAAGTCTCGTAGGTCTTGCCGTACTGACGAGTCAAGACACCGTCGGCGAACTGATACGCCGAGTCGCTGATGATCTCTGTCTCGGACCTGCGCTCTGGTTTGTAGCTGTCGTTGTGTGGATTGAGAGCTTGGTCGTATCTCAACTTGCTCAGCATTTCGTCACGACCGACAGGAGGAGCCTTGAGGGCCCACTGGTCACGGAGAGTTTGAAAGTCAATGAAGATTGTCATGGTGAAGGTTCCTTGGTTGAAGTTGATGAACTTGTTGCTCAGACCAGCGCGGCTTGCTTGAGCTTGGTACCCGGGCGCACACGCACCTTCACCGACGCCGGCTTGGCCTTGGTGACGTACTCCAGACCCGTCAGCGGGTTCGTTTTCTTGACGCCACCTTTGACCGGCTTGGTTTTGCGAGTGACGACCTTCAGCACGCCGGGGATCGTGAACTGGCCAGCACCTTTCGGGTGCACCGTGCCGAGGATCAAGTCCTCGAGCGCTTGCAGGTACAGCTTGGCGACCTTGGTGTCCGTTTCGGTGCGCTCTGCGAGCTCCTGTGCGAGCGTTGCCTTGGTGAAGGTGTACTTGACCGGCGTGACCTGCAGTGCCGGCTTCTTGGTGCGGCGCACGACGGACTTCTTGGCTGCCGTTTTCTTGGCGACGGTTTTCTTGGCCGGCGTCTTGCGAGCAGCAACGGTGCGGGTGGTCTTGGCGGCGGTCTTGGTGGAAGCGATGCGGGGCATGGTGAACTCCTAGAGGAAAGGTGAAGTGAAGAAAAGTGAAGTTTTCGGTTGTTGACGGGCAACCGATTCCCGTAGTTTATTGTAGCACGGCCAGAGCCGTAAAACTACCGCTATTTCTAGCGTGGATTCAACAGCTTAGACGCTTCTGCGTGCAGTTTGGCGTCGATTTGCTGAGTTCTCTTGGTTATTTCACGGTACGTGGTGATGTCGAACGCAAGCGCCATCTCCGGTGGATTGGAGTAGGTGCTTTCGACTTTGCGCGCCGATTCCTCGTCGTCGAAGAACCAGGTGTCGACCTGAGCCGCTTCGTAGTTGGAACCGCCAGGTATGTGCCATGCGCTTACAACATGCGTTGACGACTCTTTGCAAGTCCTGCTCCCACCGAGAGAAACAGCAAGGTGATACACACTCATGAATTTCTCCTTACCTACTGAGCTTTCGCCGCGTAGTAGGCGTTGAGGGCTTCGCGAGCAGTCCTCGGGTTTTGAAGGATGCTTCGGTCGTGGTCGTCCAGGTCTTCGGCGTCACCGATCACCCGAACCGGCTTTTCGACATGGTAGTCGAAAATCTTCTTGGCTTCGAGCCCCAGGTTGCACTCGAAGTCCGAGCACCGACCGTCCAGGGTCTGCTGACCGTTCAGGTAGCGCCAGACCACGGTGTGCGTCCGGTGAATGAACTCTTGGACTTTGCGCTCGTCCAGTATACCGTCGGTGACAAAGGTGGACCGGTAAAGGTTCGTGCCGAAGATCGACTCGTACACCTTACCGGTCACCCACGCCAAGGTGGCTTCGACCAGGTCATCGCGATGAAGTTTCATTGACTTTCCTCGAATGATGGTTCTTTGCGAACCGAGGTTGAAACAGACAGGCGGATGAAGAAACACCGCACCGAGTAGAACGTGGTCTCGACACCCTCGATGTTGAGGCTTAGCCTCTCGAGCTGAAAGGCTCGGAAGCCGATGCTACTCACCCGACCCTGTGCCTCCACAGTAGCCGGACGAGCATCCTTTCGCCTCGGTGCAAAGGCAAAGTACCCGAGCAAAAGTCCTGTGATGAACAGGACTACGAGAAAATGACTCGTCATGCGAGCTCCTTTCCTTTGAAAGCTGCGGCAACCACGGCGTAAAAGTCCTTCCAGACATGCTTCTGGTTCACCTTGCTGACAAAGTGGTAGTCGCTGTTGGGGACGGTGAAGTAGCTGGCCCACTTGGTGCCCAGCCACTGGTCACGGCACAGTTGCGGGAACCAGAGTTCGAGCTGCTGACCTTTCAGGGGCTTGAAGGCAGACTCGGTCCATTTGACATCGAAGTCAAACAGTTTCGAGCTACGACGAGTGACAACCACCTCGCCCTTGAACTTGCATTGAGTGCAAAGCCACTGGAGCGCGGTGAGTTCGAGACGAGACACTCGTGCCTCGTAGAGGTTGAGAACGAATTTCATGAATACTCCTATTTGCGGGCAGTCTCCCGCATGAGAACGAGCCAGGCAGGAACCTGCCAATCGAGGAAACCATCCTCCGTTTGCACGGGGACAGCCAGTCTCCTTTCAAGGTCTGCGATGACCTCGAGTGATACGTTGTGGTACACAAGGCCGCCTCGTTGAAGGCGACTCTGTGAGGGCGGTGCAGTTGTCGGCTCACCGAGCCCGGGCATGAATGACGAGTTCGTCATGGTCATACCACGGTGAATGGACAACCAAGGCTGTATAGGAAACTCAGCTTTTCCTGAAAGTGAGAGCCCCATTGGTTGAGGTCAGTTTCGAGGGTCACCTCACCGGAGTGAGCAACCACGTCGAACAACACAGATTTTTCTTCAGCATGCTCTGGTTCAGCACCGTAGTCTGGTTGCAGCGGAAGCAACGTCACTTTTGCAAGCTGCTCCATGTTGTCGGTTGTGATGCCCTCAGACTCCACGATGTTGGAGCTGTAGAGCTCGACTTTGACTTGTGGGTTGCAAACGATGTCTGCAAGGTTGAAATGAACTCGACGTCCCATGTTGGGCTCCTTTAAAAGTTTAAGACTGAGATGGCGTTAGCCGCAGAAGCAGACGTCAACGTGGTAGTTGCCGGGCGTCGGGGATTCAACCCAAACGCCGTTGTGCGAACCAGCGGCGTTCACCTGCCGAACTTCTCGGCTCCACACCGGGTACTCTTTGATGACACCAACCTTTTCAGCGTGGTGACTTGTTGCGTGGAACAAGCGGTTGGTGTAACCACCGCCTTCGACGACACCGCGTGCGACGCCGTTTTCGACGACTGCATTACGCAGGATGATGAGACCGTGGTTGTGATTGATAGTCAGACGAGGGCAGAACATGGTGAAGCTCTCCTGTTGAAGTTGAATCAGGCCAGCATGCAGCCGTAACCGTTCTCGAACGCGATCTGCGGCGTGCGACCGAAAGCCATCGCACCCTGCGTGCCCTTGCGGACAAAGTGCATCTCGTAGGCAGCGAACTTGTCACGGCGATCGACTTCGATCCATTCGCCGTCATTGCCCTTGATGCGCTTGGTGCCCTCCTTGATCGGCGAGATCATCATGTACGAGTCGAGGTTGTCGCTCGTGTACACCTTGTAGTTCTTCCCGTCGAAGGTGTAGATCTGATGAAACTTGCCGAAGAACACCACCCACATGGTCTCCTTGCGACCGACGCGGTACTCGAAACCCTTGCCGACTCGAAAGTCGGCAAGTTCGGTGAACCACCGCGTGCGTTTGTCCTGATCGACAACCACCGATTTGATGCCAGCTTGTTCGAGTGCTTGCACCGCAAACTTCACCGCCCCTGGCGACAAAGTGCTCTCCCTCAACATCTTGACCTCGGTCAGGCTGTCAAAGTAGTTCCAGGTGTCGTCGTCATTGAGACGCTTTACAGCCAGACGCAGTTCGGCGTGCGTGAGGTCCTTGACCGAGACGATCTGGAAGAAGCGAGTGAGTTCGGATTTCATGTTGAGCTCCTGGTGAAGATGAACTGGTGAAGTTGAAGATGTGGCCGACTCAGCAGCCAATGCGACGCATGTCGTGCAGTTTGACCAGACGTGCTGCTCGCTTTTCGGTGTCGTACCACGAACCGCGAGTGCGATGTGTGCCGGCAACTTTGCTGAGCTTGTTGTAGAGCTCGGCTTGGCGTTCGAGGACCTTGGCCTGCGCCCGCGCCGCGAGCATCTTTTCGTGGCGAGCAGTCGCCAGCTTTTGACGAGCTGTCTCATACTTGCCGACCACGCAGTTGTGGTACCACGAGACGTTGGGCTTCGGCCCTTTCGCCGACATCGCGTGCCACTTGCACTTGTGTTTGTCCGAGATATTCTCGTTCATGTTGAACTCCTGGTGAAGTTTCAGAGTGTGGGCTGCTTAGATGTACTTTGCGTACTTCGGACCCAACGAGGTTTTGCAGATCAGGTTGCCATGCAAGATGCACCACTGGTCGTAATCACGCTCTGCGTCGGGAGGGCTTTTCTGCGCGGCGACCAC
>ERZ1066136.889-NODE-889-length-18037-cov-12.053720_pt1 | contig 18037 bp, 13 predicted proteins | sample MGYA00382783_ERZ1066136 | MGnify/ENA primary metagenome ERZ1066136 (study PRJEB33369, sample SAMEA5778366) | biofilm metagenome | biome: Industrial cooling water; feature: Water cooling tower basin; material: Biofilm | place: United Arab Emirates | collected... | reverse complement strand
GCTCGACACGGCGGCTGTCGGCGCGGCTGAAATCGGCCCGTTCGAGGGGCTCGGCGTCGAAGACTTGCGGCATCGTGTTCATGGGGCGGGATGCTGCCTGCATGGCGTGACAGCGGCACTGGCAGACATCACGCCCGGGGGCCGAACTATTCACATGGGGGGCCCTGCTTTGAGGGGGTCTGGCATGCTCGGCGCTGCCCGCAATCGTTGGCGCGACCCTGCCCCCACCCGTGGAACCCTTCAAGAACCTCCTGAACCCGGCGCTGGTGCACGCGGCGGGGCGGCAGCTGGCGCGCCGGGCCGATTTCGACGAGCGCCGCTTCGCCCGCCTGGCCTGCCGCGGCCTGGAGGCGCTCGAGATGAAAGCCCGCGCGCTGCAGATCGCCCAGGCGCTGGAGGCCACGCTGCCGGCGCGCTTCGAGGAGGCCGCGGCGCTGATCGAGGCGGCGCTGGCGCCGCCCGAGGCCGGCGACGCCATCGCGCAGGCCGTGGGCCTGGACGAGGGCCTGCGCGGCTGGATCCTGTGGCCCGTGGGCGAGTTCGTGGCGCGGCGCGGGCTGGCCGAGCCGGAGCGTGCGCTGGCCACGCTGCACGCGCTGACGCAGCGCTTCACGGCGGAGTTCGCGATCCGGCCCTTCATCGTCGAGCACCCGGCGCTGGTGTTCCGCACCCTGGCGCGCTGGACGGCCGACCCCAGCCACCACGTGCGCCGCCTCGTGAGCGAAGGCAGCCGGCCTCGCCTGCCCTGGGGCCTGCGCCTGCAGGCGCTGGTGCGCGACCCCGCGCCCACGCTGCCCCTGCTGCGCGCGCTGCAGGACGACCCCAGCGAGGCCGTGCGCCGCAGCGTGGCCAACCACCTCAACGACATCGCCAAGGACCACCCCGCGATCGTGGCGGCCTGGCTGCGCGAGCACCTGCCCGGCGCCAGCCCCGAGCGCCGCCAGCTGCTGCGCCACGCCAGCCGCACGCTCGTCAAGGCGGGCGACGCCCCGGTGCTGCAGGCCTGGGGCCTGGGCCAGGCCTTCCGCGGCGAGACGCTGTGGCGCGTCACGCCGGGCTCGATCAGCCTGGGCGAGACGGTGACCCTCGCGCTGCAGCTGCGCAGCACTTCGGCGCGGCCGCAGCCGCTGGTGGTGGACTACGCCGTGCACCACGTCAAGGCCGACGGCGGCACCAGCCCCAAGGTGTTCAAGGGCTGGACGCTGGAGCTGCCGCCGCGGGGCGAGCTGCGGCTGGAGAAGCGCCACGCCGTGCGCCCCATCACCACGCGCCGCTACTTCGCGGGGCGGCACCGCGTGGTGCTGCAGGTGAACGGGCGCGCGGTGGCCGAGGCGGCGTTCGAGCTGCGGGCCTGAGCGGCGCGCCGGCCGCGGGCGGCCGGGCTCAGTCGAAGCCGTCGGAGCGCGCGTCGCAGGCCGGGTCGGGCAGCACGGCGCCCCCGGTGAAGCGGCCCTCGGGGCTGAGGGAGGCGGCCAGCCAGAGGCAGTCGTTCGTCTCGTGGCGCCAGAACCAGGTCTCGCCGCCGCCGTGCACGCCGCGCACCTCGCCCGGGCGCCCCAGCTCGCGCCGCAGGCCGGCGCGGTCCAGCGCGCCCACCGGCAGGCTGAACAGCCGCTCGGGCGTGAGCACCTGCTGCGCCCGCTGCACGCGGCCCGCGGCATCGAGGTCGACCATCCAGGTGGTGCGGCCGTAGGGGCCGCTGGCGTACTCCAGCCGCGTGCCACCGTCGGGCAGCGCGTGGCGGTCCGCGGGTGCGCCCCAGTGGCGGCGCAGCTCGGCCTCGGCCCAGCCGGGCGCGGGCGGCGGCAGCGCGCAGCCGGCCAGGGGCAGCAGCGCCAGCCACACCCACCACGAACCGGGTCGCCTCGGAGACAGGGCCATGCCGGAGATTCTGCGCGGGCACCGCGTGTCACACTGCCGGCCCTCCCCTGCGAAGCGCTTCGATCCATGTTCAGAGCCCTGGTCATCGAGAAGGACGACGCCGGCTACCGCGCCAGCGTCCAGGCGGTCGGCGAAGACCGCCTGCCGGTGGTGGACGGCGGTGTCACCGTCGACATCGCCTACAGCACCGTCAACTACAAGGACGGCCTGGCCATCACCGGCAAGGGCCCGGTGGTGCGCAAGTTCCCGCTGCACGCGGGCATCGACTTCGCCGGCACCGTGAGCGCGAGCGACGACCCGCGCTTCAAGCCCGGCGACGAGGTGCTGCTCAACGGCTGGGGCGTGGGCGAGAGCCACTCCGGCGGCCTGGCGCAGAAGGCGCGCGTCAAGGGCGACTGGCTGCTGCCCGTGCCGCACGGCCTGAGCCTGAAGCAGGCCATGGCCATCGGCACCGCCGGCTACACCGCCATGCTGTGCGTGCTGGCGCTCGAGAAACACGGCGTCGCGCCCGGCAGCGGCGACGTGCTCGTGACGGGTGCCGCCGGCGGCGTGGGCAGCGTGGCCGTGGCGCTGCTGGCGAAGCTGGGCCACCGCGTCGTGGCCAGCACCGGCCGCGTGGCCGAGACGGATTTCCTCCAGGGCTTGGGCGCGGCCGAGGTCATCGACCGCGCCGAGCTCTCGGCCCCCGGCAAGCCGCTGGGCAAGGAGCGCTGGGCCGGCGTGGTCGACAGCGTGGGCAGCCACACCCTGGCCAACGCCTGCGCCACCACGCGCTACGGCGGCGCCGTGGCGGCCTGCGGCCTGGCCCAGGGCATGGACCTGCCCGGCAGCGTGGCGCCCTTCATCCTGCGCGGCATCACGCTGTACGGCATCGACAGCGTGATGGCGCCGCTGCCGCGCCGCGCCGAGGCCTGGGCGCGCCTGGCGCGCGACCTCGACCTCGCCAGGCTCGACGCGCTGACCACCGAGACCACGCTCGAGGGCGCGCTGGCCGCCGGCCCCGAGATCCTGGCCGGCCGCGTGCGCGGGCGGCTGGTGGTGGACGTGAACCGCTGAGGCCGCGGCGCGGGGCTGGCGCATGAAGATCGTCTGCATCGGCGGCGGCCCCGCGGGCCTGGCCTTCGGCCTGCTGATGAAGCAGGCCCACCCGGCGCACGACATCACGGTGGTGGAGCGCAACCGGCCGTATGACACCTTCGGCTGGGGCGTGGTGTTCTCCGACGCGACGCTGGAGAACCTGCGCGCCGCCGACCGCGAGACGGCCGACGCCATCGAGGCCGGCTTCGCGCACTGGGACGACATCGAGCTGCAGTTCAAGGGGCGGACGATCCGCTCGGGCGGCCACGGCTTCGTGGGCATCGGCCGCAAGAAGCTGCTCAACATCCTGCAGGCGCGCTGCGAGGCGCTGGGCGTGAAGTTGGTGTTCGAGACCGAGGCCGAGGACGAATCGGCCTGGCCCGACGCCGACCTCATCGTCGCGAGCGACGGCATCCACTCGCGCATCCGCAGCCGCTACGCCGAGGTCTTCCAGCCGCAGATCGTGACGCGGCCCAACCGCTACATCTGGCTGGGCACCCAGAAGCGCTACGAGCCCTTCACCTTTGTCTTCGAGAAGACCGAGCACGGCTGGTTCCAGGCCCACATCTACCAGTTCGACGCCGAGACCAGCACCTACATCGTCGAGTGCCCCGAGACCGTGTGGCGCGCGCACGGGCTGGACACGGCCACGGCCGACGAGAGCGTCGCGTTCTGCGAGCGCCTCTTCGCGCGCGACCTCGCGGGGGCCCGGCTGCTCACCAACGCGCGCCACCAGCGCGGCAGCGCCTGGCTGAACTTCCAGCAGGTGAAGTGCCGGCAATGGTGGCTGCACAACGGGCGTCAGCACGTGGTGCTGATGGGTGACGCGGTGCACACGGCGCACTTCGCCATCGGCTCGGGCACCAAGCTCGCGCTCGAAGACGCCATCGAGCTGGCACGCCTGTTCGGCCGCCGCGGCCATGAGGCGGCCGTGATCGGCGAGGTGCTGGCCGAGTACCAGCGGCTGCGCGCCGTGGAGGTGTTGCGCCTGCAGAACGCGGCCTGGAACGCGATGGAGTGGTTCGAGATCTGCGGCGAGCGCTACTGCGACACGCTGGAGCCCGAGCAGTTCATGTACAGCCTGCTCACGCGCAGCCAGCGCATCGGGCACGAGAACCTGCGGCTGCGCGACAAGGCCTGGCTCGAGGGCTTCGAGCGCTGGTTCGCGGCGCGCAGCGGGCTCACGGCGGACGCCGCCGCCAGGCCGGTGCCACCCATGTTCACGCCCTTCACGCTGCGCGGCACCACGCTGCCCAACCGCGTGGTCGTGAGCCCGATGGCGCAGTACAGCTGCAGCGACGGCGTGCCCGGCGAGTTCCACCTCGTGCACCTGGGTGCGCGCGCCCTGGGCGGCGCGGGCCTGGTGATGACCGAGATGACCTGCCCCAGCGCCGACGCCCGCATCACGCCCGGCTGCCCGGGGCTGTGGAACGCCGCGCAGCGCGACGCCTGGGCGCGCATCGTGGCCTTCGTGCACCGCGAAAGCCCGGCGAAGATCGGCCTCCAGCTCGGCCATGCCGGCCCCAAGGGCAGCACCAACGCGCCCTGGCAGCACACCGGCGCCGACCACCCGCTGCCCGAAGGCAACTGGCCGCTGATCGCCCCCAGCGCCCGCCCTTACCTGCCCGACGGCACCGTGCCGCGCGCGATGACGCGCGCCGACATGGACCGCGTGCGCGACGACTTCGTGCACAGCACGCGCCTCGCCGCCGAGGCCGGTTTCGACTGGCTGGAGCTGCATTGCGCCCACGGCTACCTGCTTTCGGCCTTCATCTCGCCGCTCACCAACCACCGCGATGACGCCTACGGCGGCCCGCTCGAGAACCGCCTGCGCTACCCGCTGGAGGTCTTCACCGCCGTGCGCGCCGCGTGGCCGGCCGACAAGCCCATGAGCGTGCGCATCAGCGCACACGACTGGGTCGAAGGCGGCATCACGCCGGCCGACGCCGTGGCCATCGCCCGCGCCTTCAAGGCCGCGGGGGCGGACCTCATCGACTGCAGCTCGGGCCAGGTGAGCGCCGAGCAGCAGCCGGTCTACGGCCGCATGTACCAGACGCCGTTTGCCGACCGCATCCGCCACGAGGCCGGCATCGCGACCATGGCCGTCGGCGCCATCACCGAGGCCGATCACGTGAACAGCATCATCAGCGCCGGCCGCGCCGACCTGTGCGCCGTCGCGCGGCCGCACCTGGCCAACGCCGCCTGGACGCTGCAGGAGGCCGCGCGCATCGGCTACACCGGCACCGCCTGGCCACCCCCGTACCAGAGCGGCAAGCCGCAACTGGAGGCGCTGTTCCAGCGCGCGAGGAGCACGACATGACGGACCGCGTCGACCCGCAGCTGCAGGCCGGCAACCGCGTGGCGCTGGCGGGCCACGAGGCCACCCACTTCGGCTGGCAGGTCGATGGCGGCGTGGCCACCATCACGCTGAACCGCCCCGAGCGCAAGAACCCGCTCACCTTCGCCAGCTACGCCGAACTGCGCGACCTGTTCCAGCGCCTGCGCCACGCGTCCGACGTGCACGTGGTGCTGCTGCAGGGCGCCGGCGGCAACTTCTGCAGCGGCGGCGACGTGCACGAGATCATCGGCCCGCTGCTGCAGCTGAAGGCGCCCGAGCTGCTGATGTTCACACGCATGACGGGCGATCTCGTGAAGGCCATGCGCCACTGCCCGCAGCCCATCGTGGCGGCGGTGGACGGCGTGTGCGCGGGGGCCGGCGCCATCCTGGCCATGGCCTCCGACTTGCGCCTGGGCACGGCGCGCAGCAAGACCGCCTTCCTCTTCAACCGCGTGGGCCTGGCGGGCTGCGACATGGGCGCCTGCGCGATGCTGCCGCGCATCGTGGGCCAGGGCCGGGCCAGCGAGTGGCTGTACACGGGCCGCGCGCTGGGCGGCGAGGAGGCCGAGCGCTGGGGCTTCTACAACCGGCTCGTGGCGCCCGAGGCGCTGGCCGACGAAGCGATGAAGCTCGCCCGCGACATCGCCGCCGGGCCGACCTTTGCCCACGGCATCACCAAGACCATGCTGCACCAGGAGTGGGACATGGGCATCGACGCCGCCATCGAGAGCGAGGCGCAGGCGCAGGCGATCTGCATGCTCACCGAGGACTTCCGCCGTGCCTACGAGGCGTTTGTCGCCAAGGGCAGGCCCGTCTTCCAGGGCGACTGAGCCATGAGCCTCGCCCACCTGCACTGGCCCTTCTTCGAGCCGCGGCACCGCGAGTTCGCGGCCGCGCTCGACGCCTGGGCCGCCACGCACGTGCGCGACCGCCACGGTGACGATGTGGACGCCACCTGCCGCGCGCTGGTGCGCGAGCTGGGCGCCGCGGGCTGGCTGCAGCACGCGGTGGGCGAGCACCTGGACACGCGCCTGCTGTGCCTCACGCGCGAGGTGCTGGCCCGCCACGAGGGCCTGGCCGACTTCGCGTTCGCGATGCAGGGCCTGGGCTCGGGCGCGCTGTCGCTGGCCGGCACGCCGGCGCAGCGCGAGCGCTGGCTGCCCGCGGTGGCGCGCGGCGAGTGCATCACGGCCTTCGCGCTCAGCGAGCCCGACGCCGGCTCCGACGTGGCGGCGATGCGCTGCGCGGCGCGCATCGAGGGCGACACCGCCATCCTCGACGGCGAGAAGACCTGGATCAGCAACGGCGGCATCGCCGACCTCTACGTCGTCTTCTGCCGCACGGGCGAAGCCCCTGGTGCGCGCGGGATCAGCGCCTTCGCCGTGGAAGCCGGCACCCCGGGCTTCGAGATCGCCGAGCGCATCGAGGTCATCGCGCCGCACCCGCTGGCGCGTCTGCGCTTCAACGGCTGCCGCGTGCCGCTGTCGCAGCGCATCGGCGCCGCGGGCGAGGGCTTCAAGGTGGCGATGCGCACGTTGGACGTGTTCCGCACCAGCGTGGCCGCCGCGGCGCTGGGCTTTGCGCGGCGGGCCATGGAGGAAGGCCTCGCGCGCGCCCAGGCGCGGCCGATGTTCGGGCAGCAGCTCGCCGACTTCCAGCTCACGCAGGCCAAGCTCGCCCAGATGGCCCTCAGCATCGACAGCGCCGCGCTGCTGACCTACCGCGCCGCCTGGGAGCGCGACCAGGGTTTGAACGTGACCCGCGCCGCCGCCATGGCCAAACTCGCGGCCACCGAGGGCGCGCAGCAGGTCATCGACGCCGCCGTGCAGCTGTTTGGCGGCCTGGGCGTGACGCGCGGGCAGGTGGTGGAGCGCCTGTACCGCGAGATCCGCAGCCTGCGCATCTACGAGGGCGCCTCCGAGGTGCAGCAGCTCATCATCGGCCGCGACCTGCTGAAGAACCCATGAAGCACGTGCTGCAACCCGCCCACTGGGCCCGCCCCAAGGGCTATGCCAACGGCGTGGCCGCGCAGGGCACCAGCGTGCACGTGGCCGGCATGATCGGCTGGGACGCGCAGGGCGTGTTCCACTCCGACGACCTCGTGGCCCAGGTGCGCCAGGCGCTGCAGAACGTGGTCGAGGTGCTGGCCGAGGCTGGCGCGCGCCCCGAGCACATCGTGCGCATGACCTGGTACCTGCTGGACAAGCGCGAGTACCTGGCGCGCGCCCGCGAGATCGGTGCCGTCTACCGCGAGCTCATCGGCGACTTCGGCGTGGCCATGACGGCCGTGCAGGTGGCCGGGCTCATCGAGGACCGCGCCCGGGTCGAGATCGAGGTCACGGCCGTGATCGGCCCCGACCCGAACCAGGTTTGACGTTTTTCTGAAGGACACCGCCATGGCCAAGGCCACTTTCCACTGGAACGACCCGCTGCTGCTCGACGCGCAGCTCACCGACGACGAGCGCGCCGTGCGCGACGCGGCCGCCGCCTACTGCCAGGACCGCCTGGCCACGCGCGTGCTGGAGGCCTTCCGCACCGAGACCACCGACCCGGCCATCTTCCGCGAGATGGGCGAACTGGGCCTGCTCGGCGCCACCATCCCCGAGCAGTACGGCGGCGCCGGCCTCAACTACGTGTGCTACGGCCTGGTGGCGCGCGAGGTCGAGCGCGTGGACAGCGGCTACCGCAGCATGATGAGCGTGCAGAGCTCGCTGGTGATGCTGCCCATCTTCGAGTTCGGCACCGAGGCGCAGCGCCAGAAGTACCTGCCCAAGCTGGCGCGTGGCGAGTGGATCGGCTGCTTCGGCCTCACCGAGCCCAACCACGGCTCCGACCCCGGCAGCATGGTCACGCGCGCCAAGGCCGTGCCCGGGGGCTACAGCCTCACGGGCAGCAAGATGTGGATCAGCAACTCGCCGTTCGCCGATGTCTTCGTGGTCTGGGCCAAGGACGACGGCGGCCAGATCCGCGGCTTCATCCTCGACAAGGGCATGAAGGGCCTGAGTGCCCCGGCCATCAAGGGCAAGGTGGGCCTGCGCGCCAGCCTCACGGGCGAGATCGTCATGGACGGCGTGTTCGTGCCCGAGGAGAACGCCTTCCCCGAGGTGCGCGGCCTGAAGGGCCCCTTCACCTGCCTGAACAGCGCGCGCTACGGCATCGCCTGGGGCGCCCTGGGCGCGGCCGAGGACTGCTACGCCCGCGCCCGCCAGTACGTGATGGACCGCCAGCAGTTCGGCAAGCCGCTGGCCGCCAACCAGCTGGTGCAGAAGAAGCTGGCCGACATGGCCACCGACATCAGCCTGGGCCTGCAGGGCTGCCTGCGCCTGGGCCGCATGAAGGACGAGGGCACGGCCTCGGTGGAGGTGACCAGCATCCTCAAGCGCAACAGCTGCGGCAAGGCGCTGGAGATCGCGCGCACCGCGCGCGACATGATGGGCGGCAACGGCATCTCCGACGAGTACGGCGTGGCGCGCCACCTCGTCAACCTCGAGGTCGTGAACACCTACGAGGGCACGCACGACATCCACGCCTTGATCCTGGGCCGCGCCATCACGGGCATTGCCGCGTTCTAGGCCCGCACGGCTGCAGGCACGCGGGAGGATTCACAACCCCTAGGTGCCCGCCCGGCGGGCTGGCGATACTGCGGCGCTGTTGCCGTGACGAGCCCGATTCACCCCCACGACAAGGCCGGGTTACCGGCCCCCGCGCGCGCCGGGCTGCTGGGCCAGCGCCTGCGCGGCTGGTTCGTGCGCATGAGCTTCCGCACCAAGTTCGTGGTCGTGGGGCTGCTGGTGGCGGGGCCGCTGTGCGCCCTGGCCGGGTATGCCGCGGCGCAGTTCCACCACCAGGTGCAGGTGACGCACGAGCGCGCCGAGGCCCTGGAGCGCGCCGCCCGTGCACGCGACCTCATCGAGGCGCTCGCCCTGCACCGTGGCCTCACGGCCACATTGCTGGCCGGCGGCGAGGGCCTGTCGAGCCGGCTCGTGCAGCAGCAGCAGCGCGTGGAGCAGGGCCTGCTGCGCCTGCTGGAGCGCCTGCCGGCCGACGAGGCCGAGGCCGACACGCCGCCGCGCGACGCACTCGCCCGCGAGGTGCGGGCCCTGATGGCCGTGCCCGACGCGCTGGAGCCGCAGCGCAACTTCGAGCGCCACAACCGCGTCATCGACCAGCTGCTGGTGCTGATGCACCGCACCGGCACGCGCGGCGCCACCAGCAACGGTCCCTCGCTGGCCGGGGCCTACGACATGGCCTTCGTCGGCCTGCCGATGCTGGTGGAGTCCATCGGCCGCCAGCGCGGCTGGGGCAGCGCGGTGCTGCAGCAGGCGCAGTTCAGCGACGCCGAGACGGCGCGCCACCTGATGGCCGCGGGCGCCGTGGCGCTGCGGCTGGAGCTGCTGGAGGCCGACACGCGCGCTCTGGCCGAGCTCGAGCGCCTGCTCACCGCCGAGGGCGGCGCGGCCGGCGCCGTGCCGCAGCGCCTGCGCGAGGCGCTGGGCGAGGTGGAGGTGTTCTCGCAGCGCTCGATCGCCAAGGTGGTGTCGCGCCAGGGCGGCGACGAGGCCGCGCTGCAGCACTTTGCCGAGGGCACCGTCGTCATCGACCGGCTGCTCGAGGTCTCGCGCGACATCACGGCGCAGCTGCAGGCCCGCACCGCGGCGCAGCAGGCGCGCGCCGAACGCCTGCGCCTGGCCTCGGTGGCGGCGCTGGTGCTGGTGGTGCTGCTGCTGGCCCTGGTCTACCGCGAGTTCGAGCACACCACGGTGCGCCGGCTGCAGCGGCTGAAGCACGCCTCCACGCGCATCGCCGACGGGCAGTTCGAGGACAGCGTCTCGGTGGAGGGCAGCGACGAGATCGCCTCGCTGGCCGACGCGCTCGACGCCATGCGCCGCCGCCTGCGCCAGGCCGTGGCCGACAGCGCCACGGCGCTGGCGGCGCGCGAGTCCGAGCGCGCGCGCACCGAGTTCCTGGCGCGCTGGAGCCACGACCTGCGCACGCCGCTGGCCGCCGTGATGGGCTTTGCGCGCATGCTGGGCGAGCGCGACAGCGGCCAGCTCAGCAGCGGCCAGCAGGCCGACCTGCACCGCATCCAGACCGCCGCCGACCACCTGCTGCGCCTGGTGGACGACGTGCTCGCCATCAGCAGCGACGAACTGCGCGCCGAGACCCTGAGCCTCGAGGACCTCGACCCCGCCCCCGTGGCCGCCGACGCCCTGGCCCTGAACCTGCCCGAGGCCACGCGCCGCGGCGTGCAGTTGCGCAACCAGCTGGGCCCGCTGCCCGCGGTGGCGGCCGACCGCACCCGCCTGCTGCAGGTGCTGGGCAACCTCGTGGGCAACGCCGTGAAGTTCAACCACGACGGCGGCTGGGTGGAGCTGCGCGGCGCGGTCGAGGGACCGTGGCTGCGCCTGGACGTGGTCGACGGCGGCCCGGGCGTGGCGCCCGAGCAGCTGCCGCGGCTGTTCCAGCCCTTCGAGCGGCTCGACGCCGAGGCCCGCGGCATCGCCGGCACGGGCCTGGGGCTGGCCACCTCGCGCCGCCTCGTCGAGGCCATGCAGGGCCGCATCGAGGCCCGGGGCACGCCGGGCAGCGGCCTCACCGTGAGCCTGCGCCTGCCGCTGGGCGGCGCGGCGCCGGCGGCGCCCGAGCGGCTGCAGGGGCGCGTGGCCTACGTCGAGGACAACGAGACCAACGTCGAGCTGCTGCGCGCCATGCTGGCCGCACGCACGGGGCTGGCCCTCACGGTGTTCGCCGACGGCGCCGCCGCCTTGGCGGCGCCACCCGGGCCCGGCTTCGACCTCTGGATCATCGACCGCCAGCTGCCCGACACCGACGGCCTGGCGCTGCTGGCCGCGCTGCGCCAGCGCCACGGCCCGGGCCTGCGCGCCGTGATGTTCACGGCCGACGCGCTGCCGCAGCGGCGCGACGAGGCCCTGGCCGCCGGCTTCATCGACTGCTGGACCAAGCCGCTGTCGCTGGGCGAGCTCGAGGCCGCGCTGCGCCGGGCGCTGCAGGCCTGAGCCGCCGCGCCTTCGGGGCGCCCGGGCGTCAGGGCGCCAGCCGGCGCTGCAGGTGCGCGCCCAGCACGGGCGCCACGGCGTCCCAGGTGGCCTGCACGCCCAGCGAGGCCAGGTCCACCGTGCGCAGCCCGGCGTAGCCGCAGGGGTTGATGCGGCCGAAGGGCTCGAGGTCCATGGCCACGTTGAGCGCCAGGCCGTGGAAGGTGCAGTGCCGGCTGACCTTGATGCCCAGCGCGGCGATCTTGCCCAGGCCCCGCATCGGGTCGGCCCCCGGCGGCACCGGGGGCAGCGCGGCGTGGCCGAAGGGGTCGTCCAGGCGCACGTAGATGCCCGGCGCGCCGCGCACGCGGTGGCCCGTGACGCCGGCGTCGGCCAGGGTGTCCAGCAGCGCGGCCTCGATGCGGAACACGTACTCCTTGACGAAGTAGCCGCGGCGCTTCAGGTCGAGCAGCGGGTAGGCCACCACCTGGCCGGGGCCGTGGTACGTGACCTGGCCCCCGCGCTCGGTGCGCACGACGGGGATGTCGCCCGGCGCCAGCAGGTGGCCCTCCTGCCCGGCCAGCCCCTGCGTGAACACGGGATCGTGCTCGACCAGCCAGATCTCGTCGGGCGTGGCCTCGGTGCGCGTGGCGGTGAAGTCGCGCATGGCCTCCAGCACCTGCGCGTAGGGCTGGCGGCCCAGCGGCCGCAGCCGCGTGGGCACGCCGGTGCCGGGCGTCGCGTCGGCCGCCATGGCCCCGCTCACCGGCACTGGCCGGTGACGCTGGAGTCGATCACCGTCAGCCGGCCGGCCACGATCTCGGCCTTGGCGGCGTCGACGCGGCGCTTCATCTCGGGGGTGATCAGCTTGGCGTTGTGCTCGTCGAGCGCGTAGTCCAGCGCGCCTTCCTTCAGGCCCAGCACCGTGACGCCCGGCTGCACGCCGCGGAAGGCCTGCAGCACGGCCAGGTCCACGCGCTTGAGCATGCTCGTGAGCATGGTGCCCGGGTGCAGGTGGTTCTGGTTCACGTCGACACCGATGCCGTAGACACCGCCGTCCTTGGCCGCCTGCAGCACGCCCAGGCCGGTGGTGCCGGCGGCCGCGAACAGTACGTCGGCGCCCTGGGCGATCTGCGTCTTGGCCAGCTCGGCGCCGCGCGCGGGGTCGGTCCAGGCGGCGTTGGTGGTGCCGGTCATGGCCGAGGTGAACTTCACGCCGGGCCGCGCGAACCGCGCGCCTTGCTCGTAACCGCACAGCACCTTGCGCACGAGCGGGATGTCCTGCCCGCCCACGAAGCCCACGGTGCCCGTCCTGCTGGCCAGGGCCGCCAACATGCCCACGAGGAAGGCGCCCTCGTGCTCGCGGTAGACGAAGCTCTGCACGTTGGGCAGGTTCACCACGCTGTCGATGATGGCGAAGCGCAGCTGCGGGAAGTCGCGCGCCACCTTGTCGATGGCGCTGGCCTGCGGGAAGCCGACGCCGACGATGGGGTTGGCCCCGCGCTCGGCGAAGCGCCGCGCCGCCTGCTCGCGCTGCGCGGCGTTGGCGATCTCGAACTCCTGGTAGGCGCGGCCGGTCTCGCGCTTCCAGGCCTCGGCGCCGCGCCAGGCGGCCTCGCCGAAGCTCTTGTCGTTCTTGCCGCCGAGCTCGAAGATGATCGCCGGCTGCGCCGCGGCCGCGCCGGCCACCAGGGCCAGCGCCGCCGCGGCGATGACGCGCCGCGCCCGCATCAGAAGCTGGCCTTGAAGCTCACGCCGAAGGTGCGCGGCTCGTTGATGAAGCCCGTGAGGTTGTTGAAGTCGATGCCGCCCACCACGCGGATCTGGTTGGTGAGGTTGCGCACGAAGGCCGCGGCCTCGTACTTGCCGCCCCCGAAGCTGTAGCCGACGCGCAGCCCGCCCTCGGTGAGCGGCTTGCCCGTGAACTCCACGCTCTCGTAGAGGAAGAAGTTGATCTCGCTGCGGTAGGTCCAGTCGGTGAGCACGTAGAGCTCGCCGCCGGCCAGCGGCATGGTGTAGCGGGCGCTGAACGCCAGGGTGGTTTCGGGGGCCTGGGGCAGCGGGTTGCCGTTGATCAGGGCCAGCGTGGCGCCGTCGCGCATGATGGTGGGGTCGGTGACCGTGCAGCCGCCGCCGCAGGGCGCCACCGCCAGGCTCGGGTCCTTGATCTTGGTCTTGTTGAGGCTGCCGCTCAGGCTGAGCAGCAGGTTGTCGGTGGGCAGCAGCTTGAGGTCGAACTCGGCGCCGTTGCCCGTGGTCTTGGCCGCGTTCACCAGCGAGTTGAAGTTGGCCGCGCCGCCCACGGCCGTGAGCTGCTGGTCCTTGATCTCGTAGCTGAAGACGTTGAAGGCCACGCGCGCGCGGCGGTTCATCAGGTCGGCCTTGTAGCCGGCTTCATAGCTCGTGACCGTCTCGCTCTTGGCCACCGAGAGCGTGTCGCCGAACAGCAGCCGGCCCTGGACGCTGGGCGCGCGGAAGCCCGTGGCCACTCGCGCGTAGATGTTGCTCGTGGCGTTGAGCGCGTAACTGGCCGAGAAGTCGGCGCTGGTGTTGCTCGCGCTGGTGTTGGCCGTGCGGCGGCCGATGAAGGTGGGGCTGAACGGGGGCGCCTGGATGCGGTCGGCCACGAAGTCCTTGTCGTCCTGCGTGTAGCGCAGGCCGCCGCGCAGCTTGATGCCGCCGCCGAGGTCGTAGTTCACCGTGCCGTAGATGGCGTAGGCGGTGTTGTCCTGCTGCTGCGTGGCGAAGCCGTTCTGGACGTTGCCGCCGATGCTGCTGTAGTTGAAGCTGTCGATGTTCAGCTGTTCGTCGAAGTAGTAGACGCCGGCGATCCACTGCAGCGGCCCCGTGCCCGTGCTCTCGAGACGGAACTCCTGCGTGAACTGGCTGTGCTTGGGCAGGCCGTCGGCGCTCTCGGCGTCGAAGGGGATGAAGCCGGGGCCGGAGTTGCCCGGGCCCAGGAACACGGCGCCGAAGCCGCCGTCGATGTCGCCGCGGCTGAACGACTCCACGCTCTCGTAGCCGGTGATGCTGTTGAGCGCCATGCCGCCCAGGTCCCAGCGCACGCGCACGCTGCCGCCCACGGTCTGCACGTCCTGGCTGTTGATGCCGTCGATGCTGACCGAGTTCTCGTCGAAGCCGTCGACGAGCTCGTTCGTGCCCGGCTTGATGATGTTGGCGCGGAACACGCGGGCCGAGCCCTTGAGGTCGCGCGCGTGCACGTTGAAGAGCACGCTCAGGTTCTTGGCCGGCGCCACCAGCAGCTGCACGCGCGCGGCGTTGTCGTTGTAGCCCTCGAGCTCGGCCGTGGGCGCGCCGCGGGTGTTGCGCACCCAGTCGTCGCGGTTCTGGCTCTGCAGGCTCACGCGCAGCGCGGCCGTCTCGCCCAGCGGCGTGTTGACCATGCCCTCGACGTTGAACATGCGGTCGCTGCCCAGCGTGGTCAGCGCGTAGGCCTCGAAGCTGCGCACCGGCTTGGCCGACTCGAAGCGCACCACGCCGGCCGGCGAGTTGCGGCCGAAGAGCGTGCCGCGCGGGCCGTTGAGCACCTCGATGCTGGCCAGGTCGAACAGCGGGAAGCCCTTCAGGATGGGGTTCTCCTGCACCACGTCGTCGAACACCAGGCTCACGGGCTGGCTGGCGTTGAGGTCGAAGTCGGTGTTGCCGATGCCGCGGATGTAGAAACGCGGGAAGGCGCGGCCGAAGGAGCTCTCGATGTTGAGGCTGGGCACGCGGCCGGCGAGCTGGCGCACGTCCTGGCCGCCGGAGTTGAGCACCTCCAGCGTCTCGCCCTGCAGCGAGCTCACGGCGCTGGGCACGTCGCGGATGTTCTCCACGCGGCGCTCGGCCGTCACGGTCACGGTGACCAGGCCGCCTTCGGCCGGCGGCGGGGTCTGCGCCGATGCACCGGCGTGGAGCATGGTCAGCACCACGGCGGCGGCAATCGGGTGCAGGGCAAGGTGCAGGGCGGCGTTCTTCTGGGGCATCGCAGGGCTCCGGGTGGTCGGTGATGGGGCCGGCGGCAGGGCCGGCCCGCCGAAGTAGCATGGATGATGCCGCCGCACCCTGCCGCGGCCGATGAAACGCCCCCTGCGCCGCCCCGCCGCTGATGCCGCCGCGCAACACCGCCCCATGCTGAGCCCCACCCAACGCACCGCCTACGCCGACCAGGGCTTCCTCGTGCTGCCCGGCTTCAAGCGCCCGGACGAGACCGCCGCCCTGGCCCGCCGCGCGCACGAGCTGGTGGACGCCTTCGACCCCGCCGCCGGCGCCAGCCGCTTCTCCACGCGCGACCGCAGCCTGGTGGCCGACGAGCGGCTGCTGGCCAGCGCCGAGGCGATGCACTGTTTCTTCGAGGAGGAGGCGCTCGACGCCGAGGGCCGCCTCGTGGTGCCCAAGGCGCGCAGCATCAACAAGATCGGCCACGCCATGCACGACCTCGACCCCGTGTTCAGCGCCTTCAGCAAGGGCCCGGCGCTGGCCGCGCTGGCGGCCGACCTCGGGCTGGCGCGGCCGCAGGTCTGGCAGAGCATGGTCATCTTCAAGCAGCCCGAGATCGGCGGCGAGGTCGGCTGGCACCAGGACGCCAGCTTCTTCGAGTCCGAGCCCATCACGGTGACGACCTTCTGGTTCGCCATCGAGGACGCCACGCTGGACAACGGCTGCCTGTGGGCCGAGCCCGGCGGCCACCGGGGCGAACGCGGCAAGCTGCGCGAGCGCTATGTGCACGACCCATCCGGCGAGGGCGGCCGCCTGCGCATGGAGAAGCTGTCCAACCGCCCCTGGCCGTCCACGGCCACCGCCGTGCCGCTGCCGGTGGAAGCCGGCACGCTGATCGTCTTCCACGGCCTGCTGCCGCACTACAGCGCGCCCAACCGCAGCCCGCGCTCGCGCATGGCCTACACGCTGCACGCCACCTGCGGCACGGCGGCCTACTCGCCGCGCAACTGGCTGCAGCGCAGCGCGGCGCTGCCGGTGCGCGGCTTCGACTGACGGCCGCCACGGGACTTTTCACGCGCGCCCCCGCCCGCCGGCCTGTCGATACTCACCCGCCATGGACGACGCCCCGGTAGCCCTGCTGCTGACCGACCTCGTGGACAGCTCCGCGCTGGCCGCGCGCCTGGGCGACGAGGCCATGGCACAGCTCTCGGCCCAGCACGACCGCGTCGCGCGCGACCTGCTGCGCCAGTGGCGCGGCCACGAGATCGACAAGACCGACGGCTTCCTGCTGCTGTTCGCGCAGGCCGCCGACGCCATGGCCTATGCGCGCGACTACCACCGCGCCCTGGCCGCGCTGCCCGTGCCCCTGAAGGCCCGCGCCGGCCTGCACGTGGGCCACGTGACCATCCGCGCCGCGCCCGACGACGACGTCGCGCTCGGCGCCAAGCCCTTCGAGGTGGACGGCGTCAGCAAGCCCCTGGCCGCGCGCGTGATGAGCGCCGCCCTCGGCGGCCAGACCCTGCTCACGCGCGCCGCGGTCGACGCGCTGGGCGCCACCACGCTGCGCGTGGTGGCCCACGGCCACTGGGCCGTGAAGGGCCTGCCGCAGCCGCTGGAGCTGTTCGAGGCCGGCGCGCCCGAGGACGGCATCGCGCCCTTCGAGCCGCCGCCCGACTCCGCCAAGGTCTGGCGCGTGGTGCGCGACGCGCGCGACCACCGCCTGTGGCTGCCCGCGCGCGCCATCCGCCACACGCTGCCGGCCGAGCGCGACGCCTTCGTGGGCCGCCGCGCCGCGCTGCAGGCGCTGGCGGCGCGCTTCGACGAGGGCGCGCGCCTGGTCTCGCTGCTGGGCATCGGCGGCGGCGGCAAGACGCGCGTGGCCACGCGCTTCGGCTGGAGCTGGCTGGGCGACTACCCGGGCGGCGTCTGGTTCTGCGACCTGGCCGCCGCGCGCACGCCCGAGGGCCTGGCCAGCGCCGTGGCCCAGGGCCTGGAGCTGCCGCTGGGCCAGGAAGACCCCGTGGTGCAGATCGGCCAGGCCCTGGCCGGGCGCGGGCGCTGCCTGGTCATCCTCGACAACTTCGAGCACCTCGCGCGCCACGCCGAGGCCACGCTGGGCCGCTGGCTCGACCGCGCACCGGAGGCCTGCTTCCTCGTCACCACGCGCGAGGTGCTGGGCATCTCGGGCGAGCAGACGCTGGCGCTGGCCCCCATGGGCGCCGACGACGCCGAGGCGCTGTTCCTGGAGCGCGCCGCCGCCGCACGCCGCGACTTCAAGCCCGGCAGCGAGGACCGCGCCGCCATCGCCACCCTGGTGCAGCTGCTCGACGGCCTGCCGCTGGCCATCGAGCTGGCCGCGGCGCGCGTGCGCACGCTGGCGCCGCGCGCGCTGCTGGCGCGCATGAGCGAGCGCTTCAAGCTGCTGGCCAGCGGCGGCGGCCGCCTCGACCGCCAGGCCACGCTGCGCGCCACCTTCGACTGGAGCTGGGGCCTGCTGCCCACGGCCGAGAAGGCGGCGCTGGCGCAGCTGTCGGTGTTCGAGAACGGCTTCACGCTCGAGGCCGCCGAGGCCGTGATCGACCTCGCCATGCTCGACGACCCGCCCTGGACGCTGGACGTCGTCAATGCCCTCGTCGACAAGAGCTTCGTGCGGCCGCCCTCGGGGGATGGCTCGCCCGATCGCGGCGGCGAGCGCTTCGAGCTGCTGGGCAGCGTGCAGGCCTACGCCGCCGAGCACCTGGCCACCGAGGGCCGCTACAGCGGCAGCGGCCCGGCCGCGCGCACCGCCGCCGAGGCGCGCCACGGC
>ERZ1066136.886-NODE-886-length-18105-cov-11.475402_pt1 | contig 18105 bp, 19 predicted proteins | sample MGYA00382783_ERZ1066136 | MGnify/ENA primary metagenome ERZ1066136 (study PRJEB33369, sample SAMEA5778366) | biofilm metagenome | biome: Industrial cooling water; feature: Water cooling tower basin; material: Biofilm | place: United Arab Emirates | collected... | reverse complement strand
GAGCGCGCCTTCGGCGCGGCGCAGGCGCTCGGCCAGCTGCTGCAGCTCGGCGGCTTCGAGCTGCGTGTCGGCCGGTGCGGCCTGGGCCGCGGCCAGCGCGGCGCGGCCGCGGCGCACCCTGTCGAGCAGGGCCTGCTCGGCCTCGTCGGCCAGGGCCACGCCGTCGCCGCGCGACTCGGCCCCGGCCAGCTCGGCCACCAGCGCGGCGCGGCGCTGCGCCAGCGCCGGCAGGTCGGCGGCGCCCGCGGCCTGGCGCACCCGCGGCAGGCGCTCGGCGAAGGCCGTGCGGCGCTCGTCGAGCATGGCCTGGTAGGTGCCCAGGTGGCCTTGCCAGCGCGCGAGGTGGGTGCCCAGGAAGCGCAGGTCGCGCAGGGCCTTGTAGGTTTCCTGGAAGGGGTGGTCGGCCAGCAGCGGGCGCAGGTGGCCGCCGTGCGGCAGGCTGGGCAGGCGGTCGATGCGCGCGAAGGCCGCGAGGCCGTTGTCGGCCGCGCCCGCGTCGTCGGGGTTGCTCTCGGTGAGGCCCTGCACCAGCGCGCCGGCGCGGATGGCGGCGATGGACTCGTCCAGCGCGCGCTGCTCGCGCTCGAAGCTGGCCACGGCCTGGCGGTAGCGCTCCAGCGCCTGCGTGTAGGCGCCGATCTCGGCCATGGCGTAGGGCACGGCGATCTGCGCCTCGAGCACGGCGGCGTCGGCGAGGTCGCGGCCGGCGAGCTCCGTCCAGGCCACGAGCGCCAGGCGCGGGTCGTTGAGCGCGCTGGCCGCCCAGCCGTGGCCCAGCAGCGCCTTGTTGGACTGCGCACCCTCCAGCCGCACGCGTTGCAGCGCGGCGCGCGCCTCGCGCGGCTTGCTGGCCTGCAGCGCGGCAAAGCCCAGGGCCACGTTGGCGCGGTCGCGGATGGCGCGCTGCTCCTCGTCGGCCGAGGGCGTGGCGCCGACCTGCTCGAGCAGCGCCGTGCCGCGCTGGGTGGCCTCGTCGTCGGGCCGGCCGCCGCCCTGGCGCAGCAGCGCCACGGCGAGGTTGAAGCGCGCGAGCATCAGCGCCGCCGGGGCGGGCTGGCGCGGCGCCTTGGGGTCGGCCAGCGCCTCCAGCACGGCGGCGGCCCCGGCGGCGTCGCCCTGGGCCAGGCGCAGCTGGGCGCGCAGCAGCTGGTGCTCGTCCTCGAGCGCGCCCACCAGCGGCGCGCCGATGCGCGCCAGCGAGGCCTCGGCCTCGGCGAGGTGGCCGCGCTGGTGCTGCAGCCGCGCCAGGAAGAACCAGGCGCGGTCGCGCACCCGCGGTGGCGCCTGGCGCTCGATCAGGCGCACGAAGACCTCGCGCGCCTCGTCGTGCAGGCCGTAGCCCAGCAGCAGGCCGCCGCGCAGCACCTCGGCCTCGTCGTCGTGCGGGGCGAGGCGGCCGAAGTGCTGCGACACCATCAGCGACGACAGCGCCGAGAAGCTGCGGCCCTGGAACACGTGGAACAGCACGTCGCCGTGGTGCGGGGCCTTCACCACGACCGGCGGCAGCGCGGAGTCGTCGACCGGCGCACGCTGCGCCAGCGCAGGCCCGGCCGCGCCCAGCCCCAGCAGGGCGAGGGCGATGGCGGCACGACGGGCCGGGCGCCGCGGGCTCATCACCAGACCTTGACCTCGAACTCGGGCTGCAGCTTGCCCTGCGCGTCGCGGATGCGCAGCTCGATGTAGCGCGGCTCGGACGTCTTCTCGAAGCTCAGCGTGGTGCCGCGCTTGTAGTCGCGCTGGTGCTCGCCGCTCTTGGGGCCGCGGCCGGTGAAGAAGGCGTCGATGGCGTGCGTGCCGCTCCTGAGGTTGCCCAGCCACAGCCGCTGCACGCCGCCGCGCTTGAGCGCCGCCACCTCGGCCGGCGTGTACAGGTGCTGGCCCACGACCTGGTTGCCGAGCTTGACCTGCACCGACTCGAGGTCGAAGAAGGTGCCGGTGTCCATGCTCACGAACACCGCCACCTGCGTGCCGGCGGGGAACAGCAGCTCCTCCTCGAGCACGAGCAGGTCGCGGTTGAGGCGCACGAGCTCGGCCTTCAGGGCCTGCACGCGCGTGTCCAGCGGGGCCGGGGGCGGCGGCGGTGTGGCCGGGGCGGAGGCGGCCGCCTCGGGGGCCGAGGCCGCGCCGGCGGCGGCGGGCGCGGGCGGCGGGGCGGCGGTCTGGGCCCAGGCCGGTGCCACCAGCAGGGCCAGCAGCAGCACCGGCAGCGAGGGGAGGATGCGGGTCATGGCGCGCGGGCTCCGGAGGGGAGGAACGGGTTCAGAAGCTGCCCGAGACGACGAGCTGCAGCACGTTGGCGTCGTAGGCGTAGGGCCGGCCGGTGCGCAGGTCGGTGAAGTTGCTGAAGCGGAACTGCTTGCGCTCGACGCTGCCCGTCACGCGCAGCTCGGTGCCGGCGCTGGCGCCGGGCCAGGTGGCCGTGAGCTTGGCGCCGACGGCCGTGGTGCTGAAGCTGCTGAGCTGGCGGTTGCGCGAGACGAACACTGTCTCGGCCTGCGCGTTGTCGCTGTAGAAGAGCGCCTGGGTCTGCGAGTAGCGGCGCACCAGCGCCTCGACCGTGTAGCGCGAGCCCAGGTGCTTGGCGACGCCGATCTCGGTGGTGTGGGCCTTCACGTCCCAGGTGTCCCAGTAGTAGCGGTACTCGGCGCGGAACGAGCTGCGCGGCACGATCGCGCTGGTGTCGTTGATGCTGCGCAGCTTGACGGCGCGGCTGGAGCGCGTGCGCGGGTTGCGCTCGGGCACGGCGGCCCCGAAGACGCGCGCGGCGCGGTAGGGGCTGCCGAGGTAGCCCTCGTCGGACACCGCCTCCGCGTTGAGGCTCACCAGCCAGCGCGGGCTGAGGATCTGCGTCACGCCGGCGCGGTACTGCCAGTGCAGCGCGCGGTCGATCCAGCCCGCGGCCAGCTTCTGGCCGACGAGGTCGCGCGCGCGCGTGAAGCCCAGGCTCACGGTGGTCATGCCGCCGTAGACCTCGGTGGAGACGTCCAGGCCCACGCCCTCGGCGATGTAGTCCGGCTCCTCGCTGCGGTTGTAGGCCAGGCTCAGGGTGGTGTTGCCCACCAGCCAGTCGGCGCCGAAGTCGGTGGCGATGCGCTCCTCCTTGAAGGGGCTGGCGGTGGTGACGACGTCGATGGACGCGTTGCTGACGGCGTCGACGTAGTACTGCGCCGACAGCGCCACGCGGTCGCCCAGGCTCTTGCGCACCAGCAGCGCCGGGCCGGTGGCGCGCACGCCGCCGCCGTCGTACACGTGGTAGGTGGCCTCGGCGCGGTCGTCGGGCAGGGTGGCCGCGGTCCCGGGCACGGCGCTGCCGGCCAGGGCCGTGCCGAGCAGCCCGCGCCAGCGGTCGCCCAGGCGCGCGCCCACGCGCTGCAGCAGCGGCATCAGTTGCATCCGCAGCCCCCGCCCTGCACGCCGGTGGCGCCGCGCGCGCCCTCGCGCACGGTGTGGATGTGCTCGCGGTGGCGGTCGATGCTGCCGTGGCGCGAGAGCTGCATGATGGGGTCGGACAGCCGCTCGCGTTCGTACGGCTTCACCCAGGGCTCGGGCAGCGTGACGCAGCCGCCGAGCAGGGCGGCCAGGGCGAGCAGGGGCAGGGTGCGCAGCATGGGCTTCACTCCTTGACGAGCTCGCGGATCTGCCGCTCGTACTCGTTCTCCAGGCCCTCGCGGTAGCCGCGGTGCAGGTAGCGGATGCGGCCGTCGCGGTCCACGAGCACGGTGCTGGGCATGGCGCCCAGGTCGTAGCGGCGCGTCACGGCCTTGCTGGCGTCGAGCAGCACGGGGAAGCGCAGGCCCCAGCGCGTGGCGGTGGCGGCGCCGTGGCGGGGGTCGTCGTCGATGTTCACGCCCAGCACCATGAAGCCGCCGGCCTTGTACTTGTCGTGCAGGCGGTTGAGGTGCGGCATCTCGACGCGGCAGGGCCCGCACCAGCTGGCCCAGAAGTTGATCAGCACGACCTGGCCGCGCTGCTCCACGAGGCGCAGGTTGCCGCCCTCGGCGCGCTGCAGCGTGAAGTCGGGTGCGGGCTGCAGGGCCTGCACGGCGGCGCCGGCGGCGGCGCTGGCCAGCAGCAGCAGGGTGGCGAGGGAGCGGCGCAGCATGGGGGCCTCGGCGGGGATCAGAAGTAGACGGTCAGCCCGGCGCTGAACTCGAGGTTGTGGGTGTCCTGCCGCTGGCCGAGCAGGTCGAGCGGGAACAGGTGGTTGCGGCCGTCGACCTGCACCGCGAAGCGGTCGTTGATCAGCACGCGCAGCCCGGCGCCGAAGTGCACGGTCTGCTTGCGCTGGCCGGCGAAGTCGGTGCTGCCGATGCCGGCCACGAGGTAGGACTGCAGGGCCTTGGCGGTGCGGCGGCCGAAGAAGGCCTCGCCGGTGAGCACGTTCCAGCCGGCCGAGACGGCGTAGTAGCGCAGGGTCTGCGAGGGCTGGGCGAACACGCCGCCGGGCAGCACCTGGCGGAAGGCCTCGTCGGACACCTTGGTCTGCGCGAGCGTGGCGTCGACGAAGAAGTCCTCGGTGATGTGGTAGCCCAGGCGCACGCCGCCCACGCCGCTGGCGCCGAAGTTCTGCGTGGCGTAGCTGCCGCCGAACAGGCCCACGGCGAAGTCGCGCGAGGGGTAGCTGGGCGCGCGCACCTCGCGCCGCTCGACCTGCGGCACGACCACGGGCTCGGGCACGGACGAGGGCGCGCGCGGCGGCGTCTGCGCCTGGGCCGTGCCGACGATCAGGCCGGTGGCGGCCAGGGCGAGGGCACGGTGGGATCGCGGGGCGGTTGCAGGCATGGATGGCTCAGAAGAAGAACGCCAGCCCGAGCGAGACGGCGCGGTACTCGAGGCTGCGGTTGTCGGCCACGAAGGCGGTGTAGAGCGTGGTGTCGGCGCGCGCCACGAACCGTTCGCTGATGTACCAGCGCACGCCGGCCGAGGCCTGGGCCAATTTGGCGTTCACGCCCGCGGCGTCGACGAGGCTGCGGTTGGGGATGTTTCTGAACGTACCCAGGCCCACGCTCAGGAACGGCGACCAGCGCTGGTCGAACCAGGGCTCGGCCACCACGCCCACGTGCCAGAAGTCGGTGCCCGAGAAGGTGCCCTGCACCTGGCCGCCGGCGAGCTCCAGGCCCACGGGCTTGGCCAGCCGCACGCCCAGCCACAGCTTGAGCATCGGCTCGCCGCCGAAGCGGCCGCCGCCGCCGCCGAACTCGACGCGGCGCGCGAGGTAGTCGTCGACGAGGATGTCGCGGAAGCTCTTGCCGATGCCGGCCTCGGTGAGCGTGCGCTCCAGCTGGGCGCGCGGCACCCAGCCGACCTGGCCGCCGGCGGCGCGCACGCGGAACCAGTCGGTGCGGCGCAGTTCCACGACCACGCTGGCGCCGCGCTCGACCACGAAGAACACCGGGAAGCCGCGCCCGGGGCCGGTGTGCATCTCGAGGAAGGCGTCGGCCACCTGCAGGCGCTCGGCCGCGTCGGTGCCGGCCTTGGGCTCGGCCTGGGCGATGGCCGCGCGCGGCCACGCGCACGCCAGGGCGAGCAGCAGCGCCAGGGCCAGGAACGGGGCCCGCACGCCTCGGGCCGGGGGCAACAGAGCCGGCTTCACTCGACGTTGCACGCGCCGGTGGCGGGGTCGGGCGGCGTGAACATCGTGGCCGCGGCCGGGCTGAACTCGTCCTGGCCGGCCGGCATCGGCCGGTTGATCCAGTAGCGGATCAGCCTCGCCTCCGGCGTGTCGGGGTCGTCGAAGATGAGGCCGCCACCGTGCAGCACGCCGCGCACCAGCGGCTTGTTGAGCATGCGGCTGGCGTCGGCGCTGCCCACCACCGACTCGCCCAGCGAGGAGTAGAAGTTCTTGTACATGTCGCTGGCGCGGATGGCCTCGGGCGCGAGGGAGAGGTCCACCGGCGGCGCGCTGCCGAACAGCCTCAGCGCACCGCCGGTGCCGCTGGCGTTGTCGTGGCAGCCGGCGGCGGCGCAGGTGTTGAGCGTGGTGACACCGCCGATGCGCACCGGCAGCGGCGTGTTCAGCAGCGGGTTGATGCAGCGCTGGAAGAACGCGAACGACAGCTTCTGCCCCGTGGCCCCCGGCGGGTTGCGCACGGTGTCGGGGTTGTCCAGCGGGCCGCCGCCGCCGCAGGCCACCAGGGCGGCGGCCATCGCGGCCAGCGCCAGGGTGGCGCGCGCGGCGCGGGGCAGCGGGCGGCGGGGGCGGCGGGGCGCGGGGCGGTGTGTCGTCATCGGCGGGTCGGGACCATTGTCCTGGCAGACGCAGGGGCTGCGGTGCCGCATCCGCCACGGATCCAGCTGGCGATGGCCTCGTAGCCCGCGCTGCCGGGCGGCAGCAGCGCCGTGGTCTGCGTGAGCTCGCCGCTGGGGTGCGGCACCGTGCTGGGCCGCGCCAGCAGGGCGTTGCTCTCGGGCACGCAGGTGTTGCTGACCATGCTGAGCGTGACGTTGAAGTCGCCCTCCTCGCTGCCCGTGAGCACGAAGCGGTTGCGCGGGTTGCCCAGGCCGGCCTGGTGGCAGCTTGCGCACTGCGCCTGCAGCACGGGCTGCACGCGGGCCAGGAAGGTGGCCTCGCTCAGGCCCTCGATGCGGCGCACGCGGCCGGCGCTGTCGAAGGGGTCGTTGAAGTACTGGCCGCCCAGGTCCATCCACTCGGCGAGCAGGCGCTTCTCGGCCTTGTTGAGCAGCGTCGAGTGGTCGGGCGCGCCGGCCGGGGGCGTGGGGTACTCGGTGCGCGCGGCGCTGCCGGCCAGCAGCGTCTGGCCCCACAGCAGCTCGGTGAGCCGGCTCTTGCGCGCCAGGCCCGCGGTGTTGGCCGAGCCCGAGGACGTGTCCACCAGCGCCGGCCCGCGCACGACCTCGGGGATGCCTTGCACCAGGCGCGTCACCGGGCGGCCGGTGGCGGCGTCGATGACCGGGTCGCCCAGCAGCAGCTCCTCGTACGACACCATGCGGCCGGTGCCGGCGATGTTGGCGCGCAGGTCGAGCCGGGCGCTGTCGGCGTGGCAGGCCACGCAGGTGTGCTCGCCGGCCACGCCGCGCGGGCGCGTCCACAGCGGCTGGATGTGCTCGGGGTAGTTGATGACGCCGTTGACCGGCACGGGCGTGGCCAGGTCGTCGGCCGGGTCGGGGTTGCCGGTGTAGAGCAGGGCCACGGTGCGGCGCGGCGTCACGCCGGCCACGGCGGTGTCGGCCCAGCGGTCGATGAACACCGGGTTGGTGGCCAGGGCCAGCGCGGCGGCGTCGAGCCGCGTGCGCAGCGAGGCCATGGTCTCGCCCGGCGTGTGCGCGGCGGCCAGGGGCCGGCTCACGCCCGCGGGCAGGCTGCCGACGATGGGGCCGCTGTTGAGCGCGGCGCCGCGGCGCGGGCTGTGGCAGCCGTCGCAGGTGCGTCGCTCGCCCGGGCGCACCTGGATCCAGTTGGTGTGCGTCTGGATGGCGCGGCCGTCGGCGTCGATCACGCTCAGGGCCAGGGGCACGTCGGCCGGCACCTCGAGCTTGAAGCTGCCGTCGGGCTCGATCGGGGCATAACCGATGATCTGGTTCTGCTCGAAGTCGGTCTCGCCGATGCTGTCGCGCACGCCGGCCATGCCGCTGGGCGGCGGCACGCCGCGGATGGCGCGCACGAACCAGGCCGGGCTGCAGCGGTAGGCCGGGTCGGCGGGGTCGCGCATCTTGTGCAGGTCGGCGACGCTGCTGCGCGTGTCGTTGGCCTCGTGCGGCGTGGTCTGCGGGATGCTGGTGGTGCAGCCGGCGTCGCGGTCGGAGGCCACGAGCATCTGCGCCGCCATGCGGTTGAGGCCGTCGGTGTCGTAGACGCTGCGCACCTCGATGAGCGCCATGTTGCGCGCGGCCAGGGCCGGGTCGACCGTGGTCGGCTCCACGACGTTGGGCTCGGTGCGCGCCACCAGCGCGATGGGGTCGGTGTACATGAAGCCCGGCGGCGGCGCGGCCACGTTGAGCCAGGTCTGGTTGGCCGGGTTGAACATGTAGATGGCGTAGGCCGCGGGCGCGTTGTCCTGCACCGCGTCGGTGGCGCGGGCGGCCATGGTGCGGTTGTTGTCGCTCAGGCGCGCGCGTTCCTCGTCGGTCAGCGTGGTGCAGGAGACGACCACGCCGTTGCGCGTGACCTCGCAGGGCCGCCAGGCCACGAGGATGCGGTCGGAGCCGTCCCACAGCGGGTAGGGCGTGGTGGCGCGGCCGAACAGGCTGAGGCCGCGGCCGTCGGAGAGCACGCGCTCGGTGGCGCTGGCCTGGCCGCCGGTGGCGGGCACGCCGCGGCCGGCGGGCGTGTTGTCCTCGCTGTAGTTGGCGGCGTCGATCATCTGCAGCGAGCCGCCCTCCTTGGTGCCCGACAGCGGCATCAGCGAGCTCACCACCTGGCCCGTGTAGCGGCCGCGCGGGTCCATGTCGCGCGGGTGCAGGTAGCTGTTGCCGCGGCTCTGTGCGCCGTAGAGCACGAACATGTCGGTGCCGTCGGGCTTGCTGCGGAAGATGGCGAAGCGGTTGCGGTCGGCCACGTGCTCCCAGCGCGCGAACATGATGTCGCCGTTGGGGCGGATCACGGGGTTGCGCTCGTGGCTCATGTTGAAGCTGATCTGCGCGATGTTGCTGCCGTCCGGCGCCATCGTGTGCAGGTTCATCACGCGCTCGCGCTCGTACTCGTCGGCCGCGAAGTAGGCGCGGCCCAGGGCCTGCATCCGGCTGCTCTTGACCTGGCGGTTGCTGCTGAAGACGATGCCGCGGTTGCCCGGCAGGTACACGGGGTCGACGTCGTCGGCGCTGGTGCTGGCCGTCAGGCGCCGGAACGTGCCGTTCTGCAGCCCGGCCGTGCCCAGCGTGTACTCCCAGATGTTCCAGCGGCCCGTGCAGGCGGCCACGCCGTCGATGGTGCTGGTGTTGCTGGTGGGGCAGCGCATCGAGAAGACGATCTTCCTGCCGTCGTAGCTGACCTCGGGGTCGGAGGCGTCGCCCTGGCCTTGCGTGAAACGCGCCGTGAGGTTGTGCTCGGGGGCGCTGGGGCTGCTCTTCTCGCGCAGCATCAGGTCGCCGCCGGCGGCGAAGTTGGCGCCGTCGGTGGGGTTCAGGCCCACCGAGGTGGCGCGCTTCACGTAGGCGATGGGCACGTCGCCGTTGACGGTGACGGTGTCCTCGCTGCCGCTGTTGCCCGAACAGGCCGCCAGCAGCGCCGCCAGCGCGGCGGTGCCGGCCAGCACGAAGGGTGTCGAACGGGTCATGGTGGTTCTCCTCGTGACTCTCGGTTCTCTCGACCGGCCCGGCCGCTCAGCGCGAGACGTCCTGCAGGCCTTCGGACAGGTGCAGCCGCCCGTCGGCGTCGACGATCACGGCGTCCAGGCCGGGCACGCGGGCCAGCAGCGCCAGGCCCTCGGCCGGGCCGCGCACGAACAGCGCCTTGGACAGCGCCTCGCAGCTCAGGCCGTCGGCGCCGAGCACGGTGACGCTGCGCGCGCGGGCGGCGCTGCGGCCGCTGGCGGGGTCGATCAGGTGGTGCACGCGCTCGCCCTCGGGCGTGACGAAGCAGCGCTCGTAGTCGCCGCTGGTGGAGATGGCGGTGTCGACCAGCGGCAGCACGGCCACGTGCTCGGCCTCGCCGCCGCGCGGATCGCGGATGGCCAGGCCCCAGGGGCGGCCGCGGCGGTCGCCGATGACGCGGCTGTCGCCGCCGGCGCTGACATGGGCGTGGCGCACGCCGCGCCGCACCAGCAGCGCCGCGGCGTTGTCCACCGCATGGCCCTTGGCGAAGCCGCCGAGGTCGATGCACATGCCCTCGCGGGCGAAGCGCAGCGTCTTGGCGCGGCGGTCGAGCTCGAGGCCGCGCCAGCCCACCAGCGCCCGCGCCGCGGCCAGCGCGGAGGCGTCGGGCGCGCGGCCCTCGCGGTAGTCGTACAGGCGGCCGACGGCGGCGTAGCTGATGTCGAAGGCGCCCTCGGTCAGCTCGGCGAAGGCCAGCGCGCGCTCGATGAGCCGGAAGCCCTCTTCCGACAGCGGCACGGCGCGGCGCCCGGCCTCGCGGTTGATGCGGCTCAGCTCGGAGCCGGCCTTGTGCGGGCTCCAGGCGCGGTCGATGCGGTGCATCTCGTCGAACACGGCCTGCACGGCGGCTTCGCCGGCGCGCGCGTCGTCGGCCCAGAGCTCGACGTGGATGGCGGTGCCCATGGCGACCTCGTCGCGCTTGACCCAGCCGGCCGGCGCGGCCGCGCGCGGCGTGCGCAGGGCGAAGTCGAAGCGGCGCTGCATGGGGTGGGCGAAGGCGGTCAGCATGGGGCAGTCCAGAAATGACTGCCGCCACGTTAGGGGTTCGCCCCCGACGATGCGGAAACGCGCCGTGCTCGGTTGTGAGCGAAGGCTTCAGCGCCACACGAACCGGGGGGTGTCCGTGACGCGTGTCACGAATCCACGCTCCCCCGGCTGAACTACATGCCCTTGAACAGGCCCGTGTAGCTGCGGCTGACCTCGAGCTTTTCGCCGTGGCCCTTGACGCTGACGATCTGGCGGCCGCGGAAGTCGCGCGTGACGCCGGCAATCGCCTTCACGGCCACCAGCGTGCTGCGGTGGATCTGCCAGAAGGCGCGCGGGTCGAGCTCGTCGACCAGCTCCTTGATGGGCTTGCGGATCAGCGCCTCCACCTGCGCCGTCTGCACGCGCGTGTACTTCTCGTCGGAGATGAAGAACAGCACCTCCTCGACCGGGATCATCTGGATGCTCTGGCCGACCGTGGCCTGGATCCACTGCAGGTACTGCGGCGCCTGCCCGGGGTTGAGGCGCGCCGAGAGCTGGTGCAGCAGGGCCTGCAGGTGCGGCCCGGGCGGGGCGTCGACGTTGCCGTCGGCGCGCGCGGCCAGGCGCTGGCGGATGCGCTGCACGGTGAGCGCCAGGCGCTCGCGCTCGGCGGGCTTGAGCACGTAGTCGGCCACGCCCTGCTCGAAGGCCTCGACCGCGTACTGGTCGTAGGCGGTGATGAAGACGATCTCGGGCAGCAGGGCGTCGTCGGCCTCGTCGCCCTCGGCCCCCTCGGGCGGCGGCAGCTGGGCGATCTGGCGCGCCGCCTCCACGCCCGTGGCGCCGGGCATGCGGATGTCGAGGAACACCACCTCGGGCCGGTGCTCGCGCACCATCGCCACGGCCTCCAGGCCGTTGCGCGCCTCGGCCACGACCTGCAGCTCGGGCCAGACCTCGGCCAGCCGCGTGCGCAGCTGCTCGCGCATCAGGCGTTCGTCGTCGGCGATCACGGCGCGGGGGGCGGGGGTGTTCATCGCGGGCTCGGGGCAGGGGGGTCAGACGGACGAGGCCGATGCTACGGCGGCCGGCTTCAGCGCCCACCACAGCAGCAGGCCCAGCAGCCACAGCGGCGAGGTCAGCAGCAGCAGCACCAGCGCGGCGGCGCCCAGCGCCAGGCCCAGCGTGGCCACCAGCGCCAGCACGCCCAGCGCGAGCGCCAGGCCCACGGCCAGGCCGGCGCCCAGCAGCGTGAGCGGCAGCACCACGGCCACGATCAGCAGCGCCAGCCCGCCCCACAGCAGCGCCGCCAGCGCGCCGGCGAGGCCGCCTTCGCCGTGCCAGCCGTCCGGGCCGATGCCGAGCTGCCACTCGCCGACGCCGGCGAGGCCGTGCGGGCCGTGCAGCTCGTGCCAGGCCAGGCTGCCCAGCGCCAGCGCCAGCAGCAGGCCCAGCAGCGCCAGGCCCAGCAGCAGCCCGGGCCAGCGACGCCGGCGGGCCGGCGCGGGTGCCGCGGCGGGCGCCCGCGGGAAGGCGTGTATGTCGTCGCCGCCCAGGGTCGGCGCCGCGTGTGCGGAGGGGGTGTTCATGCCGTCATGGCCTCCTCGACCGGCTTGTAGGGCACGGTGATGGTGACGACGGTGCCGCCACCGGGGTTCTCGGCCACCGTCAGCGACGCGCGGCTGCCGTACAGCAGCTGCAGCCGCTCGCGGATGTTGGCCAGGCCCACGCCCGTGCCGGCGGTGGCGGCCTTGCCGAAGCCCAGGCCGGTGTCGGCCACGGTCATCTGCAGCTTGCCGTGCACGATCTCGGCGGCCACGCGCAGGCGCCCGCCCTCGGCCTTGGGCTCCAGGCCGTGCTTGATGGCGTTCTCCACCAGCGTCTGCAGCATCATGGGCGGAAACTCGGCCGACAGCAGGCCGTCGGGCACGGCGATCTCGGTGGCCAGCCGCTCTTCCATGCGCACCTTGAGGATCTCGAGGTAGGGCCGGATGACGGCGATCTCGCGGCCCAGCTCGCGCACGCCGTTGCCCGTGCCGCCGCCGGCCGCCTCGCGCATGGTGGGCATGCTGGCGCGCAGCAGTGCGATCAGGTTCTTCTGCATCTGGCTGGCGCGCGCCGGGTCGGTCTCGATCAGGTGGTCGATGGAGGCCAGGGTGTTGAACAGGAAGTGCGGCTCCACCTGCGCCTGCATGGCGGCCATGCGCGCCTCCACCACCTGGCGCTTGAGGCTCTCGGCCTCGGCCGTCTCGGTGGCGCGTGCGGCCTGCTTCTGCGCCTGCTGCGTGCCCTTGTAGGTGAACTTCAGGATGGCCGAGGCGGCGATCCACAGCAGCGTGAACTGCATCATCGCGTCGCCGATGCCGTAGCGCACGGTGCGCGTGCGCATGCGCGGCTCGCCGCTGAGCTGCTCGGCCAGGGCCTCGGCCTCGCGGCGCGCGGCCTCGGCCTCGCGCACGGCCTGCTCGGCCTCGCGGGTGGCCTCCTCGGCGTCGCGGCGGGCCTCGCGGGCGGCCTGCTCGATCTCGCGGCGGGCCTCTTCCAGCGCCTCGCGCACGACCTCGGCCGTGCCGGGCGGCAAGGTGATGCGCAGGTCGCGGGTGGCGGCCTCGGCGGCGCTGGCGGCGCGCCGGGCCTGCTCGGCCGCCTCGCCGGCGGCGCTGGCGGCCTGCGAGGCGCTCTCCACGCGCGGGCCGATGCGCACGCCGTCGCGGCCGATGCTGATCTCGACGCTCTCGCCGGGCTTGGGCGGCGTGATCTCGACGCGGGCGTCGGGGCGCGCCTCGGGCGCGCGCGGGGCCTCGGCCGGCCGCGGGGGCTTGGGCGCCTCGGGCACGCGGATGACCACCGGGCGGTTGTCGGGCACCTCCTGCGTCACCGTCCAGGTGAAGGGCGGCATGTCGTGCACGATGGCCACGACGATGACCAGCAGCAGCGACAGCACGATGAAGCGCCGCCAGCTGATGCCCACCAGCCACGTGGCATAGGCGTGGAAGCCGCGGACGCTGCCGTCGCGCAGCCGCTGCCAGCGGTCGCGCCAGGGGGCGCCGGGTGGGGAGGAGGCGGTGGTGTTCATGGGGCGGCGGCTCGGATACGGTGCACTGTACGCAAGCCACCGCCGCCGGCGAGCGCAGGGCGACGCAGCCGCGCCACCCCGCGACAGGCTGCAGCGGCGCCGGACGGACCGTGCCGCGCCGGCCCGCCGCCGCCGCTCAGCGCGCCGGTTCGACCGGCAGCGTCACCGTGACGCGGCGCGGGTTGAGGCCGAGCTTGGGGAAGTCGGCCATCGCCGCCAGGAACATGGCGCCCAGCGTGGGCGCGCTGGCCGAGGTGGACGCGCTCTCGTGGCTGGCGCGCGCCTCGAACAGCGGCTTGCCGCTGGCGCGGTCGCGGATCAGCACCGCCACCTCGCGCTCGTAGCGCGCGCTCAGGTCGAGCTGCGCGCTGTAGCCCCAGCGCGGGCCCACCCAGGGGTTGGGCCGCCAGGGGCCGAAGCCGCCGCGCCACCAGAAGGGGTCCGCCCAGGGTGCGTCGGAGCGGCCCACGCGCGAGCCCACCTGCACCAGCACGTCGGGCGTGGCGCCGGCGGCCACGGGCGTGAAGCCCGCCTTGGCGAGGGCGCCGCGGGCGGCGGCCTCCAGCGCCTCGGTCTCGGCGGCGCGCGCCTGCTGCGAGGGCAGGCGCTCGAAGGCGTAGCTGCCGGCGGCGCGGTCGGCCGGCCATTCGCCGAAGCTCGAGACCTCGGCGGTCAGCGTGTTCAGGCCGGCGCAGCCGCCCAGCAGCAGCAGCGCGCCGCCGGCCGCGGCGGCCAGGGCGGCGCGGCGGGGCAGGCGGCGGGGGGCCAGGGCGGTGCGGTCGGGTGCGGCAGCGGGCATGGTCAGTCCTCCGGGGCGGTGGGCGCCGCCCCCGGCGGGGTGCGCCAGGGCTGCAGCGTCACGGTGGCGGGCGCGGCGGGCGATGCGCAGGGCTCCTCGTCGAAGGCGATGTCACCGCCCGCCACCGGCCGGCCTTCGGCTCGGATCGTCTGGAAGGGGAACAAGTTCCGGTCCATCAGGTGGCTGGGCACGACGTTGCCCATGGCCGTGAGCATGTTGTCGATGCGGCCCGGGTATTTGCGCTCCCACTCGCGGATCATGGCCTTGACCTGCACGCGCTGCAGGTTGTCCTGGCTGCCGCACAGCGTGCAGGGGATGATGGGGAACTGGCGGTGCACGGCCCACTGCTCGAGGTCGGTCTCGGCCACGTAGGCCAGCGGCCGGATGACGACGTTCTTGCCGTCGTCCGACACCAGCTTGGGCGGCATGCCCTTCAGGCGGCTGCCGAAGAACATGTTCATGAGCAGCGTCACCACCATGTCGTCGCGGTGGTGGCCGAGGGCGATCTTGGTGGCGCCCAGCTCGCCGGCCACGCGGTACAGGATGCCGCGGCGCAGCCGCGAGCACAGGCTGCACATGGTCTGGCCCTCGGGGATGAGCTTCTTCACCACCGAGTAGGTGTCCTGGTTCTCGATGTGGAAGGGCACGCCGAGCTTGGTGAGGTACTCGGGCAGCACGTGCTCGGGGAAGCCGGGCTGCTTCTGGTCGAGGTTGACGGCCACGATCTCGAAGGGCACCGGCGCGCGCTGGCGCAGGCTCATCAGGATGTCGAGCAGCGCATAGCTGTCCTTGCCGCCCGACAGGCACACCATCACCTTGTCGCCGGCCTCGATCATGTTGAAGTCGGCGATGGCCTGGCCCACCTGGCGGTGCAGGCGCTTGCTCAGCTTGTTGGCCTCGAAGCGGGCCTTGCGCTCGTCGCGCGCGCGTTCGTCGGCGGGCTGGGACAGCGCGGCGGCTTCGGTCATGTCGTTCATGCCACGTCCTTGATCTTGAAGACCTCGCAGCCCACGGCGTCGCAGTCGGGGTAGACGTCGGGCTTCTCGGTGGCCACGCGCGCGGCGCGCACCTTGGGGTGGGCGAGCATGCGCGCGAGCACGTCGTCGGCCAGCGTCTCCTGCAGGTGGATGTGGCCCTGGGCCACGCGCGCCATGATCTCGCGGCGGATGAAGTCGTAGTCCAGCACCTCGTCGAGCGTGTCGTGCTGCGGCGTGCTCTCGGCCAGCGGCACGTAGAGGTCGACGTTGATCTTGACGCGCTGCTCGCCCTTCTTCTCGAAGTCGTGCACGCCGATGTTGATCCACACCTCGTAGTCGCGCAGGAAGAGGCGGCGGCAGTCGGCCAGTTGCGGGTTGGTGAGCAGGGTCTGCATCAGGGGGCTTTCGGGGGCGCTTCACGCGCCAGGAACATCACGTCGCGGGCCTGCGGCTGCAGGTGCTGGCCGCCGTCCACCAGCAGCGTGGTGCCGGTGACGGCGGGGCTCTCGAGCAGGAAGCGCACGGCGCGCGCCACGTCGGCCGGGGTGGAGCTGCGGCCCAGCGGCGTCATGCGGTGCGAGGCCTCGAACTCGGCGTCGGTCATGCTGCCCGAGTGCAGCGTCACGCCCGGCGCCACGCCGCACACGCGCAGGCGCGGCGCCAGGGCCTGCGCGAGCATCGTGTTGGCCGCCTCCAGCGCCGCCTTGCTGAGCGTGTAGCTGAAGTAGTCGGGGTTGGGGTTCCAGAGCTTCTGGTCGAGCAGGTTGATGACCGCGCCCTGGACGCCTTCCGGCAGCGCGCGGTGCAGCGCGCGCGCCAGCAGGATGGCCGGCGAGGTGTTGGCGCGCCACATGCGATCCATCACCGCGGTGGAGAAGCTGGCCACGTCGTCCAGCTCGAAGGCCGAGGCGTTGTTGACGACGGCGTCGATGCGGCCGAAGGCCTGCTGCACCGCCGGCACCAGGGCCTCGCAGGCGGCCTCGTCGGCGAGGTCGGCTGCAAAGGCCTCGGCGCGCGCGCCGGCCTCGCGCAGGCCGGCCACGGCCTGCGCGGCCGCGGCGGCGGAATGGCGGTAGTGCACGGCGACATCCCAGCCGTGCGCGGCGAGATCCTGCGCGATGGCCAGGCCGATGCGCTGGGCACTGCCGGTGACGAGAACAACGGGGCGTGTGGACATGCTTCCTACAATGCCGCCGATGGCTGCACACAGCGGGGTCGAGAGTGTATCGGCGCCCCCCTTCCCCGAGGGGGCCGCGGCCTTGCCGGCCCGCATCGCCGCGGCCGTGCGCGCCGCCGGCGGCTGGCTGCCCTTCGATCGCTTCATGGCGATGGCGCTGTACGAGCCCGGCCTGGGCTACTACGCGCGCGGCACGCCGGTGTTCGGCACGATGCCGGAGTCGGGCAGCGACTTCGTGACCGCGCCCGAGCTGTCGCCCCTGTTCGGCGCCACGCTGGCGCGCGCCGTGGAAGAGGCGCTCGACGCGGCGGGCGCCGACACCGTGGTGGAGTTCGGCGCCGGCAGCGGCGCGCTGGCCGCGCAGCTGCTGGGCGCTCTGGGCGACCGCGTGCGCCACTACCGCATCGTCGAGCTCTCGGGCCCGCTGCGCCAGCGCCAGCGCGAGCGTCTGGCGGCCTGGGGCAGCCGCGTCGAGTGGCTCGAGGCCTGGCCCGAGGCGATGCACGCCGTGGTCGTGGGCAACGAGGTGCTCGACGCCATGCCCGTGACGCTGCTGCACTTCGACGGCGCGCGGTGGTTCGAGCGCGGCGTGGCGCTGCGGGGCGAGGCCTTGGCCTGGGCCGACCGCCCCACCGACCTGCGCCCGCCGCACGCCGGCCCCTTCGTGCCGGGCACCACCACCGAGGTCCACCCCCAGGCCGAGGCCTTCGTGCGCGGCCTGGCCGAGCGGCTGGCCTGCGGCGCCGCCTTCCTCATCGACTACGGCTTCCCGGAGCACGAGTACTACCACCCGCAGCGCACCGGCGGCACGCTGATGTGCCACCGCGCCCACCAGGCCGACAGCGACCCGCTGGCCGACGTGGGAGAGAAGGACATCACCGCCCACGTCAACTTCAGCGCCGTGGCCCTGGCCGCGCAGGACGCGGGCCTGGACGTGCTGGGCTACACGAGCCAGGCGCGCTTCCTCTACAACGCCGGCATCGCCGGGCTGCTGCACGGGGCCAGCCTGCCCGCGCGCGCCATGGCCGCGCGCCTGGTGAACGAGCACGAGATGGGCGAGCTGTTCAAGGTGCTGATGCTGGGCCGGGGCGTGGCCTTCGGCGCGGCCGGGCCGCTGGGCTTCGTGGCGGGCGACCGCTCGCACACGCTGTAGCCGCCCGCCATGCGCTGGGTGATCGTCTTCCTGCTCGCCACGCTGGTGTTCAACGTGCTGCACGGCTGGATGACGAAGATCGGCCTCGGCCGCCTGCCCGGCGACTTCAGCTTCAAGGTCCGCGGCCGCACCTGGCACGTGCCGCTGGCGAGCTCGATCGTGCTGTCGGTGCTGATGGCCATCATCGCGCTGCTGGTCTGAGGCCGCGGCGCGCCGGCCCCGCTCAGGGCTCGATGCGCCAGCCGTGGCCGCACTTGCGGCAGCGCACCTCGACCTCGTCGCCGCGCGCCTCGGCGCGCTGCAGGTCGATGCGGCCATAGGTGCGGCAGTGCGGGCACTCGGCCTGGTTGGCGGCCGATTCGGCGCGCGCCATCAGGCCCAGGTAGCGGCGCAGCGCCCACACGCCGGTGCCGGCGCACAGCAGGATGGCCGTGACGTCGGTGAGGCGGTCGTGCAGGCTGTTGAAGCGGCCGGCGGCCTCGAAGGCGGCAAACACGCCGATCAGGCACAGGAAGCACAGCACCAGGTGGGCATGGCTGGCCAGCAGCGTGCGCTCGTACCACTTGCGAAAGCCGATGCGGCGGATGCCATCGGACAGCAGCATGGTGGGCCCTCCCCCCGGTGTGTGTGGGCCCATGGTGGCACGGAACGGCGCGGCGCGTGCGGCCGGCCGCGCGGCAGGCTGGCGTC
>ERZ1066136.883-NODE-883-length-18147-cov-6.240051_pt1 | contig 18147 bp, 17 predicted proteins | sample MGYA00382783_ERZ1066136 | MGnify/ENA primary metagenome ERZ1066136 (study PRJEB33369, sample SAMEA5778366) | biofilm metagenome | biome: Industrial cooling water; feature: Water cooling tower basin; material: Biofilm | place: United Arab Emirates | collected... | reverse complement strand
AGTCCACCCACGTGAACGCGCTTCTGGGCGAGGAGCGGGTGATCGCCTTCGACGAGCCCGGGACGACCCGCGACAGCATCTACATCGACCTCGAGCGCAATGGCCGTCACTACACCGTGATCGATACGGCCGGAGTCCGCCGCCGGGGCAAGGTGGAGGCCGCCGTCGAGAAGTTCTCGGTCCTGAAGACGCTCCAGTCCATCGAGGACGCCAACGTGGTGGTGCTCGTGCTCGATGCGCGTGACGAAGTAACCGATCAGGATGCGCATCTCGCGGGCTTCATCCTGGAAGCCGGCCGGGCGCTCGTCGTTGCGATCAACAAGTGGGATGGCCTGTCCGAGGAAGCCCGGGAGCGCGTGAAGCGTGATTACGGGCGGAAGCTGAACTTCCTCGGGTTCGCGAAGGTCCATCGAATCTCCGCGCTTCGTGGAAACGGTGTAGGCGGGCTGTTCCAGTCGGTGGATGCTGCCTACGCCGCCGCGATGGCGCGTTTGCCGACACCCAAGCTCACGCGCGTGCTGCATGACGCCGTCACCAAGCAGCCTCCGCCGAGAGCCGGGTTTTCCCGTCCGAAACTGCGCTATGCGCACCAAGGCGGGTCGAATCCGCCGCTGATCGTGGTGCATGGCAACGCGCTGTCGCACGTGCCGGAAAGCTACCGGCGCTACCTCGAGCGTACATTCGTCGACAGTTTCGGCCTGCAGGGCACGCCATTGCGTGTGGAGTTCAAGCAGGGGCGCAATCCGTACGCCGAGCGAGACTGATGTCGCATGACGCCCGTATGCAGATCCTGGCCGCGCGATTGCTTAACTTGATTGCCGAATTGAAGTAGAGTCGAGACTCGACCTGGTATCCGGATTGCGCTGGTCCGGGGCCATCTCCAAGGGTACACAGCGACCGGATACAAGGAGTTCCCCCATGAGTGGAAAAGGGCAGTTGCTACAAGACCCCTTCCTGAACACCCTGCGCAAGGAGCATGTGCCCGTCTCCATTTATCTGGTGAACGGCATCAAGCTCCAGGGGCAGATCGAGTCCTTCGACCAGTACGTTGTCCTCCTGAAGAACACCGTGACCCAGATGGTGTACAAGCACGCGATCTCCACGGTGGTGCCGGCTCGCCCGGTCAATTTCTCCACCGAGGCGGCCCAGGAAGGTTGATTCTCCCCTACGTCCCCCGCGTCGCAGGCTTCATGGCCATGGCGCGTGCGGTTTCGTCCCTGGCCAGGCGCTGACCGGTGTTCGACAGACCGGTAGGCGGCGATACGGCCGTACTCGTCAGCCTCACCCGCGGCCAGCCAGACGGTGACGCATCTGCGGCTGAACTCCGGGAACTGGCATTGAGCGCGGGCGTGCAGCCGGTGGCCGAGATTACGGGCCGCTCGGATCGTCCGAACCCCGCCACGTTTGCAGGTGCGGGCAAGGTCGAGGAGATCGCCGGGGCCCTGCGCGACTCCGGCGCGTCTCTCGCAATTTTCGATCATGCGCTCACCCCGGCGCAGGAACGCAATCTCGAACGCGCGCTCCAATGCCGGGTGTTGGATCGAACAAGTCTCATCCTCGACATCTTTGCCCAGCGTGCGAAAAGCCACGAGGGCAAGCTTCAGGTGGAGCTCGCGCAATTGGAGCACCTGTCCACTCGGCTCGTGCGGGGCTGGACTCACCTCGAGCGGCAGAAGGGCGGGATCGGCCTTCGCGGTCCGGGCGAAACGCAACTCGAGACCGACCGTCGCCTGCTCGCGAAACGGGTGAAGTTCCTCAAGGAACGGCTGGAGCGCCTGGGACGCCAGCGGCAGGTTCAGCGGCGGGCACGCGAGCGCAACGAGGTGCCCGCGGTGTCGTTGATCGGCTACACGAATGCCGGCAAGTCGACGCTCTTCAATGCGCTGACGCACACCGGCGCCTATGCCGCCGACCAGCTCTTCGCGACGCTCGATACCACTTCGCGGCGGCTGCATACCCCGAACGGTCCGGTCGTGCTGTCGGACACCGTCGGCTTCATCCGGCAGTTGCCCCATACGCTGGTGGAGGCGTTCGGGGCGACCCTCGAGGCGACGGCCCGGGCGGACGTGCTGCTGCACGTGGTGGACGCGTCCAGTCCGGATCGCGACGCGCAGATGGCCGAGGTTGACCGTGTGCTGGAGGACATCGGCGCGGGCGACGTGCCCAGGGTCATCGTGTACAACAAGATCGACCGGACACCCCTCGCGCCGGGTGTCGAGAGAGGTGAATGTGGTAACATCCATGCGATTCGGCTGAGCGCCATCAATGGTGCCGGTCTGGAGCATCTCAGAGCTGTGTTCGAGCAGCTCACCCAACCCAAGGGCACCGGTCGGCCCGACGGCAGTCTCGCCGCCGCCTGAGTCTTCATGCGTTACAGGGCGGCAAGGATCCACCGAGGACAACAACAGGCAACATGGCACTGAACGATCCCCAATGGGGTAGGCGTCGCGGGGACGGGCCGCCCGATCTCGACGAGATCTGGAGCCGGTTCAATCAGAAACTGGCAGGGCTGTTCGGCGGCAAGGGGGGATCCGGTTCCGGTCCCGACGGCGGCGACGCCAGATCCTTCGGGGGCGGTGTCGGTCTGCTTGTTGCGCTGGTGGCGCTCGTCTGGCTTGCGAGCGGCTTCTACATCGTCGATGCCGGTCAGAGAGGCGTCGTGCTCCGCTTCGGCAAGTTCGTCGAGACGACCGATCCGGGGCCGCGCTGGCATCTGCCCTATCCGATCGAGTCCTCCGAGGTCGTCAACGTGTCGGGGGTACGTACCGTCGAGGTGGGGTACCGCAACGATGTGCGGAGCAAGGTGCCCAAGGAGTCTCTCATGCTCACGGACGACGAGAACATCGTCGACCTCCAGTTTGCGGTCCAGTACGTTCTCAAGGACCCCACCGAGTATCTCTTCAACAACCGCCTTCCCGAGGATTCCGTGCGTCAGGTCGCGGAGTCGGCCATCCGCGAGATCGTGGGCAAGAGCAAGATGGACTTCGTGCTGTACGAGGGGCGTGAGCAGATCGCGGTGTCTGCTCGAAAACTCATCCAGGATACGCTCGACCGCTACAAGACTGGCATCACGGTGAGCCAGGTCACGATGCAGAACGCCCAGCCCCCGGAGCAGGTGCAGGCCGCGTTCGCGGATGCGGTCAAGGCCAACCAGGACCGCGAACGCCAGAAGAACGAGGGCGAGGCCTACGCCAACGACGTCGTCCCGAAGGCACGCGGCACTGCAGCCCGACTCATGCAGGAAGCCGACGGCTACAAGCAGCGCGTGATCGCAAACGCCGAGGGTGAGGCTTCGCGGTTCCGTCAGGTGCTGGCCGAGTACAAGAAGGCGCCGGGCGTCACCCGCGACCGACTCTACCTCGACATGATGCAGCAGGTCCTGTCCTCGTCCAGCAAGGTCATCGTGGACCAGCGCGGGGGCGGCAACATGCTGTTTCTCCCGCTCGACAAGATTCTGCAGATGAGCGCAAACGGGTCGCTGCCTGATGCGGCAAAGCCGCCCGTCGCGACGGACCCTGTGGCACCCGCGCCGACGGTCGATCCGGGTTCGACGCGCTCGCGCGAGGCCTTCCGCAGCCGTGACCGGGAGATCCGCTGATGACCAGGAACCTCGGAACCATCCTCGTCGGGCTGCTGGTCGTCCTCGTCATCCTCAGTCTGTCGATGTTCACCGTGGACCAGCGCGAGAGCGCGGTCATCTCCCGCCTCGGCGAGATCGTGAGCGTCAAGGATCAGCCGGGCCTGTACTTCAAGCTTCCGCTCGTCGATCGCGTTCGCACGTTCGACTCGCGCATCCTCACCATCGATACCGACGACCCCGATCTCTTCCTCACCTCCGAGAAGAAGAACGTGCTCGTGGACTCGTTCGTGAAGTGGCGCATCGTCGACGTGAAGCAGTACTACATCTCGGTGCAGGGCGACGAGGAGCGAGCGCGCATCCGGCTCATGCAGACCGTCAACGACAGCCTCCGCGCGGAATTCGGCAAGCGCACGATCCACGACGTGGTGTCGGGCGAGCGCGATCAGATCATGGACATCATGCGCGAGAAAGCCGATTCCGATGCTCGCAAGATCGGCGTCCAGGTGATGGACGTGCGCCTGAAGCGCGTGGATCTGCCGCAGGAGGTGAGCGACTCCGTCTATGGGCGGATGCAGGCCGAGCGCCAGCGGGTCGCCAAGCAGTTGCGCTCGTTGGGTACCGAGGAGTCGGAAAAGATTCGTGCCGATGCCGACAAGCAGCGCGAGGTGATCATCGCCGAAGCGTATCGTGATGCGCAGCGCATCAAGGGCGAGGGTGACGGGAAGGCCTCCGCCATCTACGCCCAGGCCTTCCAGGACAGTCCCGAGTTCTTCGCCTTCTACCGAAGCCTCGAGGCCTACCGGCAGAGCTTCAGGAACAAGGGCGACGTCCTCGTGCTCGAGCCTACTTCCGAGTTCTTCAAGTACATGAAGGGCGCGGGTGGCGGCGGAGGCGGGGGCAAGCGCTGATACGGGAGGGCCGGCAACGGCCCCGGGGGATGGGGTGAACGACACGCTGCTCGCAGCGGTGGCGCTGATGCTCGTGCTCGAAGGGGTGCTGCCGTTCCTCATGCCTTCCGTCTGGAGGGATACCTTCCGTCGCCTCGTGGATCTGTCCGACGGGCAGCTCCGCTTCATCGGGCTCACTGCCATGCTCGCCGGATTGCTCCTGCTGTTCATGGCCCACTCCAACTAGCAAGTCCCGCAACACCGACCATGCGCAATTGGGTTCTCCCCGAATACGTGGAAGACGTCCTGCCGGCCGAAGCCTGGCGGGTGGAGCGCCTGCGTCGCCTTCTTCTCGACCACTTCGCAGCCCACGGCTACGAGCTCGTGATGCCGCCGATGATCGAATACCTCGAGTCGCTGCTCACGGGCACCGGGCATGACCTCGATCTGCGTACCTTCAAGCTGGTGGACCAGCTGTCTGGGCGCATGCTCGGGGTGCGTGCCGACATCACGCCCCAGGTGACGCGTGTCGACGCGCATCTGCTCAACCGGCGCGGTGTCACGCGTCTGGCGTATTGCGGTACGGTGCTGCACGCGCGCCCTGCGGCGGCCTCGCATTCGCGCGAGATTCTGCAGATCGGAGCCGAGCTGTTCGGGCATGCGGGCGTCGACGGGGACATCGAGATCCAGCGGCTCATGCTCGACGCTCTCCGGCGGGCGGGTGTGCGCGGCATGCACCTGGACCTCGGGCACGTGGGGCTGTTCAGGGCCCTTTGCCGCCATGGGGACGTACCGATGGAACTGGAAGGCGAGCTGTTCGTGGCGCTGCAGGGAAAGGACGTGCCCGGCCTGCGCACACTCTCCGCGTCGCTGTCCTCGACGGTGCGCGGTGCGATGCTGGCCCTGCCTGAGCTCTACGGGGGCGCCGAAGTCCTGGGCGAAGCCCGGCGGCGGCTCCCGGCGCTTCCAGAAGTGGGGGCCTGCCTGTCGCAACTGGAACGTATCGCCACCGGCCTCGAAGGCCACGTGGACGCGCTCCTTATCGATCTTGGCGAGTTGCGTGGCTACCACTATCACAGCGGTGCCGTGTTCGCTGCCTACGCGGCGGGCAGTCCGAATGCGCTCGCGCTGGGTGGCCGCTACGATGAAGTCGGCAAGGCTTTCGGGCGTGCCCGGCCCGCGACCGGCTTCAGTCTGGACCTCCGCGCGCTCGCGTCGATCGCCGAGCTTCCGACTCCCGCTTCGCCCGTCTACGCGCCAGCCTGCGGCGGCGAGGCGCTCGCTGCGGAGATCGCCCGGCTGCGTGCGGCCGGAGAGGTGGTCATCGTGGCACTGCCCGGCGAAGACGCGATGCTCGACGCGAAGGCGCCAGTTCGCGAACTGGTGGAATCGAACGGGCGCTGGCAGGTCAGCGTCCGACCCTGAAGGAATCGGATCATGGCAAAGAACGTCGTGGTGATCGGCATCCAGTGGGGTGACGAAGGAAAGGGCAAGATCGTCGACTGGCTCACGGATCATGCCCAGGGCGTCGTGCGCTTTCAGGGCGGACACAACGCCGGACACACGCTCGTCATCGGCGGCCGCAAGACCGTCCTGCACCTGATCCCGTCCGGCATCCTCCGGTCGGGCGTGCGCTGCTACATCGGCAACGGGGTGGTGGTTTCGCCTCAGGCGCTGCTCGAAGAGATCGACATGCTCGGGCAGGCGGGGGTCGACGTCATGGCACGCCTGACGATCAGCGAGGCCTGTCCGCTCATCCTGCCCTATCACCAGGCACTCGACCGGGCCCGCGAGAGTGCGAAGGGCGAAAGCAAGATCGGCACGACCGGCCGGGGCATCGGTCCCGCATACGAAGACAAGGTGGGGCGCCGCGCGATCCGCCTGCAGGATCTCCTCTACCCGGACCGCTTCGCGACCAAGCTGCGCGAGGTGCTCGATTTCCATAACTTCGTGCTGACGCAGTACTTCAAGGTCGAGGCGGTCGACTACCAGCAGGTCCTCGACGAGACGCTCCGGCTGGCCGATCGTATTCGTCCGATGGTGGGCGACGTGCCGCGCCTGCTGTTCGAAGCCGCCGGCCGCGGGGAGCGTCTGCTGTTCGAAGGGGCGCAGGGGAGTCTGCTGGACGTGGATCACGGCACTTATCCCTTCGTCACCTCCAGCAACTGCGTGTCGGGTGCGGCGGCCGCGGGGGCAGGCGTCGGTCCGCAGATGCTCGACTACGTGCTGGGCATCACCAAGGCCTACACGACGCGGGTCGGTTCCGGACCGTTCCCGACCGAACTCTACGATGACGTGGGCAAGCGCATCGCCACCCGCGGGAACGAGTTCGGTGCCACCACGGGCCGGCCGAGGCGCTGCGGCTGGTTCGACGCCGCCGCGCTGCGCCGTTCGGTGCAACTGAACGGGGTGTCTGGCTTGTGCGTCACGAAGCTGGACGTCCTCGACGGCATGGATTCGCTGCAGGTCGGGGTGGGCTACCGTGTGGATGGCGAGCGCTTCGATCTGCTGCCGGTCGGAGCGGAGATGCTCGCAAAGTGCGAGCCCATCTACGAGGAAGTGCCGGGCTGGAAGGACAGTACCGTCGGCGTGAAGCATTACGATGCGTTGCCCGACACGGCGCGCAAGTACCTGAAGCTGGTGGAGTCGGTGTGCGGGGTGCCCATCGACGTGATTTCCACCGGACCGGACCGGGAGGAGACCATCATCCTCCGGCATCCGTATTCGATCTGACGCTGCCCGGATCCACCCGCTACGCAGTGCACCGGGAGAGCAGGGGGGCGGGGCTGGGCGGAGAGTGCGGCGCGGACATGACGTAAACGAGGTCCGATCCTGCACAATGCCGTGCGAGGTATCGCATGAAGGATGCTGGCCCGGCCGATTCCGTCAGTCCGGCCGGATCCTGACTCCGTGCATCCCGCAGGCGCTGAAACGAAAAAGGCCCGGCGAGTGCCGGGCCTTCAAGAAATCACTGGTGCCGAGAAGAGGACTCGAACCTCCACAGGGTTACCCCCGCCAGGACCTGAACCTGGTGCGTCTACCAATTTCGCCATCTCGGCAGCGAGTCCGCAAATTTAGCTAAAAACGCGGAACCTTGTCAAACCATCTCCGGAGACCTTCTCCCCCTTGAGCAGAAAATCCCCCACCACGAAGACCGCGCTGCACGCGGCGCGCGGCCTGCGAGCCGCGGACCCGTACCTCGAACGTGAGCAGCGCCGGTACGAGCGGCCCTTGCCTTCCCGCGAGTTCATCCTGCAGATCATGAGCGACGAGGGGACGCCTCTCGGGGCGGAGTCCCTCGCGCAGAGACTCGCCATCGAGGACGATGAACGCGACGCCTTCGAGCGCCGACTGCAGGCGATGGCCCGCGAGGGCCAGATTCTCGTCAATCGCAAGGGTGCCTTGTGCGTCGCTCGCAAGCTCGACCTCGTTCCAGGGACGGTGCAGGGGCATCCCGAGGGCTACGGGTTCTTCGTTCCCGACGACGGAGGGCCGGACATGTTCCTCAGTCAGGGCGAGATGGCCAAGGTGCTCCACGGTGACCGAGTGATGGCCCGGGCCGCAGGTGTCGACCGCCGCGGCCGGCCCGAGGGCACCATCGTGGAGGTGCTGGAGCGGCGTACCGCCCGGGTCGTGGGGCGCTACATCGTCGAGCACGGTGTCGCGGTCGTGGCGCCATCCGACCGCCGCATTCACCACGACATTCTTGTTCCCGCCGAATCCGCCATGCAGGCGCGCTCGGGCCAGATCGTCGAGGTCGAGATCGTCCAGCAGCCCGCCCGGTACTCGCAGCCCATCGGCCGCATCGTCAAGGTGCTGGGCGACGCCACCGACCCGGGCATGGAGATCGAGATCGCGGTGCGCAAGCACCAGATGCCCCACGAGTTCGCGGAGGAGGTCGAGCGTCTTGCCGCGCGCATTCCCGCCAAGGTGCTGAAGAAGGACCTCAAGGGCCGGCGGGACCTGCGTGAACTGCCTCTCGTCACCATCGACGGCGAGACTGCGCGCGACTTCGACGATGCGGTGTACTGCGAGCGCCAGGGCAAGGGCTTCAAGCTGTACGTTGCCATCGCGGACGTCAGCCACTACGTGCGCCCGGGAGATGCCCTCGATCTCGAAGCGCGCGAGCGCGGCAACTCGGTGTACTTCCCGCGGCGCGTGATCCCCATGCTGCCGGAGGCGCTGTCCAATGGCATCTGTTCGCTGAACCAGGGCGTCGAGCGGCTGTGCATGTGCTGCGAGATGGACATCACCGCGCGCGGGGACGTGGCCCGCTACGAGTTCTACCCGGCGGTCATGTTCTCGCACGGGCGTCTCACCTACAACGAGGTTTGGGCGGCACTGACGGAACCCGGTTCCGAGTCCGCGAACAGACTCGAGCCGCTTCTGCCGCAACTCCAGGCGCTCGAGGCGCTGTTCCGCGTGCTCGTGAAGGCGCGGGCCCGCCGTGGCGCGATCGACTTCGAGACCATCGAGACGCAGATGGACTTCGACGACCAGGGCAAGATCCGCGCGATCCGCCGGGTCGAGCGCAATGACGCTCACCGGATCATCGAGGAGTGCATGCTGGCCGCGAACGTCTGCGCGTCGGACTTCCTGCAGAGCCGTCACCATCCTGCGCTCTACCGCGTTCACGAGGGGCCCACCGAGGAGAAGCTCGAGCGTCTGCGAGAGTTCCTCGCCGAGTTCGGCATGCAGCTGGGCGGCGGCGATGAGCCCCGCGCGAAGGACTACGCGAAGCTGCTGGCGTCCATCCAGGGCCGACCCGACGTGGAACTGCTCCAGACCGTGATGCTGCGTTCTCTGCAGCAGGCTGTGTACAGCCCGGAGCCGCTCGGTCACTTCGGTCTCGCGTACGAGTCGTACACGCACTTCACGTCACCGATCCGCCGCTATCCCGATCTCGTCGTGCACCGGGCGATCCGAGCGGTGCTCGCCGGCGAGACCCTCGGTGGGCTCGACCTCGCCGCGCTCGGCACGCACTGCTCCATGACCGAGCGCCGGGCCGACGAGGCCACGCGCGACGTGGTGGCGTGGCTCAAGTGCTACTACATGCGCGATCGCGTCGGGGAATCCTTCGACGGCACGGTGAGCGGCGTGGCGTCCTTCGGGGTGTTCGTAGCCCTCGATTCGGTCTATGTCGAGGGTATGGTCCACGTGTCCGAGCTGGGCGACGACTACTACCAGTTCGACGCGACGCGGCACCAGATGCTGGGCGAGCGCACCGGCCAGCGGTTCCGCCTGGGCGACCGCCTGCGCGTGAAGCTGGTCCGGGTGGACATGGAGCGCTCGCGTCTCGACTTCATCCCGGACCCGGAGCCCCGGAAGCGATGAGCCGAGAGCGTCTGGTCTACGGCTTCCATGCGGTGGCGGCCCGTCTCCGGCAGGACCCGGCGGGCGTGAAGGAGGTGTACGTCCTCGAATCCCGCGGGGATGCCCGGTTGCGGGACGTCGCGGCACTGGCAGCCGAGCGCGCCGTGCGCGTGGTCGTGGTGCCCGCCGAACGCCTTGACCGCATGCTGCCCGGCGTGAGGCATCAGGGGGTGGCCTGCACCGCCGAGGCGCGCAAGGCGATCCAGGACATCGAGGACATCCTGGATGTGGTGGAGGGGCCGCCGCTCCTGCTGGTGCTGGACGGCGTCACCGATCCCCACAACCTGGGCGCATGTCTGCGCAGCGCCGACGCCCTGGGTGTACACGCCGTCATGGCGCCCAAGGATCGGGCGGTCGGGCTCACGCCCGTGGTCGAGAAGGTGGCCTGCGGCGCGGCGGAGACCGTGCCGTACGTGATGGTCACGAACCTGGCCCGCAGCCTGGATCAGGTGAAGGAACGAGGCCTGTTCGTGGTGGGGCTCGCCGGCGAGGCGAGCGCTCCGCTGGCGGCGCAGGCGCTGGACGGGCCGGTTGCCCTGGTTCTCGGGGCCGAGGGGGACGGCATGCGTCGGCTCACCCGGGAGCGCTGTGACGCCCTGGCGGTGATTCCCATGTCTGGAACGGTGGAAAGCCTCAATGTCTCGGTCGCGGCGGGCATCTGCCTCTATGAGGCTCGCCGCCAGCGCCTCGCTGCCGGGGGCGGCCTGGACCGCCGGTGAGCCGCTCGGGGAGGCCCGCCGATCTGCCGGCAGGGGGTCGGAACCCCACCGAACCGCCTGAAAAAACTCCCCTTTTCGAGTTTCCACGGCTATAATTGCCGGCTTTCCTTGCTCTACGGGACGCCCATGCCCGGGGGCTTCAACCACAAGGAGTGTTCATGAGGCATTACGAGATCGTCTTCATCGTCCATCCCGATCAGAGCGAGCAGGTGCCCGCGATGATCGAGCGCTACCGCTCGATGGTCACCAGCAAGAACGGCCAGATCCACCGGCTCGAGGACTGGGGCCGCCGGCAGCTTGCCTACCCCCTCCAGAAGATTCACAAGGCCCACTACGTCCTCATGAACATCGAGTGCGACCAGGGCACCCTGGAAGAACTCGAGCACGCGTTCAAGTTCAACGACGCGGTCCTCCGCCATCTCACCATCAAGCGCGACGAAGCCGAAACGGCGCCGTCTCCCATGATGAAGGAAGAGAAGGCCAAGTCGCTGACGGGCGGCACGCCCGAGGCCGCAGAGGGCGAAGCGAAGCCTCAGCCGGCCGCTACCTGACCGCAAGCCCTTGGGCACCAATCGCATCGAGATCGAAGGCGTGCTGATCGCGCCGGAGCCGATGCGGATGACCCCGGCGGGCATTCCCACGTTGCGTTTCTCGCTCCGGCACGAATCCTCCCAGGTGGAAGCCGGCAAACCCCGGCAGGTGGGTTGCGAGTTGAGAGTGGTCGCGATGGGAACGCTGGTCGAGTCGGTGCGGGGGCTGCCGGAAGGGACGACGATGCTCGTCGCCGGGTTTCTCTCCCGGGCGAGCCACAGGAACGAATGGCCGGTGCTGCACGCGCAGGCCGTCACAGTGATCTAGCAGATCGAGGACATCACCATGGCAATGGGACGCAAGTTCGGCAAGGACCGCAAGGACCGCAAGAAGGACGACAAGGCATCGCGCCCGCTGTTCAAGCGGCGCAAGTTCTGCCGCTTCACGGCCGAGAAGGTCAAGGAAGTGGACTACAAGGACGTGGAAGTCCTGAAGGACTTCATCAACGAGAACGGCAAGATCATTCCCGCGCGCATCACCGGCACGCGCGGCCACTACCAGCGTCAGCTGTCCGTGGCGGTCAAGCGCGCGCGCTTCCTCGCGCTGCTGCCCTACACCGACCTGCACGCCGGGAGGTAAGTCACCATGCAGATCATTCTTCTCGAGAAGGTCGTCAACCTTGGCCAGCTGGGTGACGTCGTGAAGGTCAAGGACGGGTACGCCCGCAACTTCCTCATCCCGACGGGCAAGGCGAAGCGCGCCACGGAGGCCAACCTGGCCGAGTTCGAGCAGCGCCGCGCCGAACTGGAAAAGGCTCATGCCGAAGCGCTCGCCGCCGCGCAGGAGAAGGCCGCCAAGCTGGAAGGCATGATGCTCCAGATCACCCAGAAGTCGGGCGTCGACGGCCGCCTGTTCGGCTCCGTCACCAACCACGACATCGCCGATGCGCTGAAGGCGCAGGGGTTCGAGGTCGAGCGAGGTGCGGTACGCATGTCGGACGGACCGCTCAAGCAGGTCGGCGATCACACCATCACCGTCGTGCTGCACACCGATGTCGCGGTCGACATCACCGTCTCGGTGCTGGGCGACCAGTCCTGAGATCCGATGATGCGCGATCGGAAAGAAGCCGCCCCCGGGGCGGCTTTTTTTTCGCCGGCCGAAGCGGGGGCGACACCGCCGTTCTCCGTGTGCGTGCGTGAGCACACGCGCGACCTGCATCGCGAGGCCGAACGCACGGGATTCGTCCGGGACATGCTCGCCGGCCGGATCGATCGCCTGCATTACCTGCTCTGGCTGCGCAACCTGCATGCGGTCTACGACGCCCTCGAGCAGGCGCTCCGATCTCCGGACGGCATGGCTCGCGCGGCGCCCTTCACGGATCCGCGGCTGTGCCGGACCCAGCCGCTTGCCGAGGACCTCGTGACGCTCGCCGGCGCGGACTGGGATCGCCTGCCGCGTGTGCCCGAGACGGACGGCTACGTCGACGTCATCGGCGCAGCGCGGCTCTCGTGGCGCCTCATGGGGCATGCCTATACGCGCTATCTCGGGGACCTCAGCGGTGGCCAGCTCCTGTCCGGCCTCATGGCGAAGCACCTGGGCCTGCGGGCGGACGCGCTCCGGTACTACGGCTTCTCGGGCATCCCGGACATCCCGTCGTACCGGACGACACTGCGTGATCGCATGGACGCGGTCCTGCATGATGACGAGTCTGCCATGCGCGATGCGCTGCAGGGCGCTGCCGAAGGGTTCGAGCAGTCGATCGCGCTGTCTCGCGCGATCGGAACGGCCACCGTCTGAGACCGGTCAGCGGTTGCGGCCGCCGTTCGCGTGCCAAAGCAGCAACTGCAGCAGGCGATCCGTGCGGGCGAGCGACGCTCCGATGCTGTCCAGCAGCTCGGGCATGCGGGTGGTGTCGACGCTGTCGGTGATCTCCAGCGCGGCGAGCTGCGCATTGCCGATCGCGGATGACAGGATGTTCCGGTAGACGAGGTCTGTCTTCGAGTCGAGCCGCACGCTGCTCATGCGGCGCTGGTCGACGAGGCTTTCCTGGAAGCGCCGACGCGCTGCTTCGGCTTCGCGACGCTGGGACAGATCGTTGAACAGCACCACGAAGCCGAGCACGTGATCCGGCGAGGAGAACACCGGGTCTCCTCGCACCAGCAGCGGCCGCAGGGCGCCCGTCTCGGTGCGGACGTCCAGTTCACCACGCCACGGACGCCGGTGATGCACGAGTTCCTCCAGCGCCGCCCGGACCGCGCCAGGGTCGGTGCAGCAGTCGGGCAGATCGTTCAGCCACTGCAGGGGGCCGGGCAGGTCCGGCTCGATGCGCGCGAAGGCGTCGTTCGCGAGAATCACGCGGCCGCCCGCATCGCTCACGATCACGGCCTGCTCGGACGTCGTCACGCGGCGGCTCACCTGACGCAACTGTTCCTGCGCGATCAGGAGGCGCACCGAGCGGAACTGCAGCACCACGTCCGAAACCGTTCCGCCGATCAGCCGGCCGGCCGTGCGGTCTGCCTCGGTCCACGGGTCCGAGGTACCCTCCACGAGCTGATGCCATTGCGAGAACGATCGCCGGGGGGACAGGTCTGCCGGGTCGGAGCCGATCTCCACGGGCTTGAACGGATCGCCGCCCCAGGTGAGGGTACGGACCCGTTCCGGCCGGAACCACAGGAGGTATTCGCCCTGCGCCTTGGAAACGGGTACCGCCAGCACGCCGCTTGCCACCGCGACGAGCGGCGCGAAGGCCGGATTGTCCTTGCCGAGCGACGCGGTCGCGAACATCTCGATTCGGGGCTGGGCATCGAGCCAGGCGCCGATCTCCCGTACCTCGAGCGTCCCGGGCACGTCACCGGCAACCAGGACCTGATCATCCACGAGCAGCGCCGCACCGGTCGCGCGCACGGGCTGAAGCAGCGTATGCGATGCATCGAACAGCGCACTCTGCCACTGTCCCTCGCGCTGGATCGCGTCGATCATCCGCTGCTCGAGGCGCCGGACGGCGATCTCGGCCTGCGTGCGCGCGAAGCCCTCCAGCGCGGCGATGCGAGTTGCCACGGTCTCGGCAAGCAGTTCGCAGACCACGCGATGCTCGTACTGCACGAGCCGCGGCGAGTAGTGATGGCATGCCACGAGCCCCCAGAGCCGTTCGCCCACCACCAGAGACAGCACGAGGGTGGCGGACACTCCCATGTTCTTCAGGTACTGGATGTGGATGGGCGACATGCTTCGCAGGGCACACAGGGACATGTCGAACTCGCCCGCCATGCGGGCAGCCTCGGTGGATTCGACCGGCACGGCTTTGTAGTTCACGTCCACGAGCAGGCGGATGCGATTGCGCTCGTAGAGCCGGCGCGCCATCTGCGGGATGTCCGACCGGGGATAGCGATTGCCGAGGAAGGCCTCGAGCCGGTCCTCCCGGGCCTCGGAGAACACTTCGCCGTGCCCGTCGTCATCGAAGCGGTAGACCATGACCCGGTCGTACCCGGCGATGGCCTTGATGCGCCGTGCGGCCTCGTCGCACAGCGTGCGCAGCGAGGCCGCCGAAAGGAAGGCCTGCAGGCAGGTTTCCACCTGCCCGGAGAGATCGACCGAGTCCTCTGCACGCTCGAACTCCAGGACGAGGTCGCCGTTGGTCAGCCGGTGCAGGTGACAGTCGTAGGCCACGAGCGGCGTACCGGAATGGCAGCGCAGGGAGAGGGGCGTGCGGTCGAGCGGCTCGCCCAGGTGCGGGGTGAGGCAATCCCACGCATCGGGCATGACGGTGTCGAGCCTCTGACCGAGCGGGTCGTCGCCCAGCGCGAGGAAGCCTCGCGCATTGGCCGCGGCCCGGACGATGCGACGCGTCGAGGCATCGATGACCAGGAGTGTGCCGTGGGGCTGGATGGACCCCGCCAGATGGATCTGCTCCCGCTCGCAGTTGGAGAGATCCGCCTGTCCGAAGGCCGGGTCCTCTGACTGCCCGGGCCTGGACGGGTCGAAGCTCGCGGGTTTCACTCAGTCGTGCCCGGGCTGTCCTGGCTCGGGCGGGCGCCCGACGTGAAGAGGATGCCGACGGAGCGTGTGTCGGCCTCCTGGGGGCGCAGCACGACGAGATCCAGGATCGACGCCGGCCCGGTCCGGGCGAGCAGCGCCATGGGTCCGATGGGTGTGGCCTCTGACGCGACGGCCGCCTGCAGCACGTGGCTCATGACGTCCGCGCCGTGAGGGAACCACTCCTCGAGGCCGCTGCCGATGACTTCCTGCATGGAACCCGTGCCGACGCGGCGGACGAATGCCGGATTGGCATACACGATGGTGCCCTGACCATCGACGACGACGAACGGATCGGCGGCGCTGCGGATCGCGATTTCCAAGGAGAGCGCCGGATCGGACGCGCGGGGCGAGTTGAGGCCGCCCGGCGTGAGCTGCAGCAGGAACAGCAGGCCGGTATCGGCGGTGATGAGCGACGCCCGCAGCAGCCAGGGGGTCGCATTCCGGCCGAGGTGCGTGAGAATGCCCGGCGCCTTGCCGTGCTCGCGCACGGTCTCGAGCAGCGCGAGGAGGGAATCGCGTTCGGTCGGGGAGACCAGATCGAGGAACTCGCGCTCGGCCACATCGGGTCCGCGGCCTGGGACGATGTCCAGGGCCTTGGCTGCGGCCGGATTGACCTCGACGACCCGCAGGCTGGCGGCCCGGACGAGGATCACCGCCTCGCTCGAATTGTCGAACAGGAGCCGGTAGCGGCTTTCGAGTTCGCGGAGCTTCCAGTACTCCCGCTCCATCTCGTGCTGGGTGGCGAGCAGCCGAGACTGCAGTTCGGTCACCGCATGCAGGCTCTTGCCCACCGCGATGAGGCCGGCCCCGTCGCCGAGGCGCACCGTGGTGTATTCGACCAGGAGTTCGCGTCCGCTGGGGAAGCGCTGAGTCACCTGCCGGAAGGCCGACACGTTGCGCCGGACGGCATCCTCGACCATGCGGCGAACCTTCATGCCTGCCTCGTCGGCGACCGTGGCGACCCACGCCTTGCCCACCCAGCCGGTGACATCCTCGCCCGACAGCGCGTTGGACAGCGACGCGCCGTGGATCACGCCTTCGTAGTCGAGTCGAAGCGTGATGTCGGGGCCGGCCAGATTGACGACGTTCATGGAACTCCGGGCTGCTTGACTTCAGACTTCCCGCGCGCATCGGAGATGCAGGCGTTTTTGCCGAAGGCTTGTCCAATCGGCGAGTGGAAGTTGTACAACCCTAACTATCTGCTCATTGTTGGACTTTGTCGACACTTTGTTCTGTCTATTTTCGGGTACAGCGCGAATTTTCGTCAGATTGTTCAGAGGGTGCGTGCCGTCGGCGTCCAACCCGTGCACGGACCTACCCGAGAGCGCGACGAAAGGCGGCCCGGAAACGACGCTGCCGGCGCATCGAGCAGCGCCGGCAGCCAAGGGGAGCAAGGCAGCCGTGTGGGCCGCCGGTTCGTCAGGGCGCGACGATGCCCAGCAGGTGGGCGAGATCCTTGAAGAAGATGCGCACATGCGCGAGAGGCCGCTTGCGCACGAGCTTCTTGTGCATGTAGGACTCCCACGTGAGCCGCTGCACGTCCTTGTCCTTGCAGATGCCGACGAAGCGCTCGCGGCGCTTGTCGTTCTTGTACCAGAACTTCTGCATCATCCCCAGGATCCAGAACACCCGCCCGTGTGCGCGCATGAAGCGCTTGCGGGCGAGCCCGAGAGCGGCCACGTCCGCAGTGCGCAGGAACGTGTCGGCCGCCTCGGCCGCGAGACGGCCACCCGTCATGGCGTAGTAGATCCCTTCGCCGGACGCAGGCGCGACGACGCCTGCAGCATCACCCGCAAGCAGCACGTCACGGCCGTTGTCCCAGCGGGGGAGCGGACGCAGCGGAATGGGGGCACCCTCGCGGCGCACGGTCTCGCTGCCTGCGAGCCCCGCGCAGTCGCGCAGCTGTGTCGTCGCGTTGCGGATGGAGAAACCGCGGTGCGCGGTGCCGGTCCCCACGCTGGTGGTGCCGCCGTGCGGGAACACCCATCCGTAGAAGTCGGGGGACAGCAGCCCGCGGTAGTAGACGTCACATCGGGCCGGGTCGAAATCCTTGCCGGGGGCCGGCGACTTCACGATCTCGTGGTAGGCGTATACGAAGGGGGTCTTGTCGGCGCCCGGAATGTGCTCGCGCGCCACGGCGGAGTTCGCACCGTCTGCCCCGATGAGCAGTCTCGTGCGCACGGCCTGCATGGTCGAGGCGCCGTCGGCACCTTCGGCCCGATAGTGCACCACGAGCACGCCGTCGTTGTCGCGTGCCGTGTGGTCGAAGCTACCGGTCCGGCGCTCGGCGCCCGCGCTCTGCGCACGGCGCCTCAGCCATTCGTCGAACTTGTCCCGGTCCACCATGCCGACGAAGCCGTTCTCGATGGGCATGTCCACCGCGCGGCCCGAAGGCGAGATCATGCGAGCCGAGGTCACCTTCGCGCACAGCAGCGCGTCGGGAATCTCGAACTCCTCGATCAGCACCGGCGGAATCGCACCGCCACAGGGCTTGATGCGTCCGTCACGATCCAGCAGCAGCACCGAGCGTCCGGCGCGAGCCAGATCCGTTGCCGCGGTAGCACCCGCCGGACCGCCACCGACCACCACCACATCGAACATCGGGTTTCGATTCATGCCGGTCACCCCCGGGTGAGGAGGGCCGCACGGCGGCGGCCCGATGGCAGGGACTCGGACGCCGCACGCGCCGGGGACGGTACCGCGATTCCCAGTGCGAGACGGGCCGAGACGAGAAAGAGCAGGCCCTCGCCGAGGAACACGACGGCGTAGGCGATGGAAGGGGATCCGAGCACGAGGCGCGCGAGGTCCGCGGCAGCCGTACCGAGGAAGCCGCCGACACCGAAAGCGATGGCCTGCGCGGCGCCCCACAGGCCCATGCGGATGCCTTCGCGGGCGCCGCCGCCCGCGGACGCGAGCGACATCATCGAGCCGATGGCGGCGACGGCGAACGCGCCGTTCGCGGCACCCAGGAGCATCACGTTGGCCTTGATCGGCCACGCCGGTGCCATGAGGCCTGCGAGCG
>ERZ1066136.882-NODE-882-length-18174-cov-11.848612_pt1 | contig 18174 bp, 11 predicted proteins | sample MGYA00382783_ERZ1066136 | MGnify/ENA primary metagenome ERZ1066136 (study PRJEB33369, sample SAMEA5778366) | biofilm metagenome | biome: Industrial cooling water; feature: Water cooling tower basin; material: Biofilm | place: United Arab Emirates | collected... | reverse complement strand
ACCGCGGCGCGGCTGGCGCCGAGCGCGGCGCCCAGCTTGTCGGCCAGCGGCGTGAGCACGGCGTTGAACTGGTCGCTGCTGCCCAGGGCACGGCCGCCGCTGACGATGATCTTGGCCGCCGTGAGCTCGGGGCGGTCGCTCTTGGCGATCTCGCTGCCCAGGAAGGCGCTCTTGCCGGCATCGGCCACCGCGGCCACCACTTCCACCGCCGCGCTGCCACCGGCGGCGGCCGCGGGGTCGAAGCCCGTGGTGCGCACGGTGATCACCTTTACGGCGTCGGTGCTCTGCACCGTGGCGATGGCGTTGCCGGCGTAGATGGGGCGCTCGAAGGTGTCGGGCGCGATCACCTTGGTGGCGTCGGAGACCTGCGCCACGTCGAGCAGCGCGGCCACGCGCGGCGCCACGTTCTTGCCCGCGGCCGTGGCCGGGAACAGGATGTGGCTGTAGCCCGACGCGAGGGCCAGCACCTGCGCGGCCACGTTCTCGGCCAGGCCGTGGTCCAGGTGCGCGGCGTCGGCGTGCAGCACCTTGGCCACGCCCGCGATCTGCGCGGCCGCGGCGGCCGCGGCACCGGCGTTCGTGCCGGCCACCAGCACGTGCACGTCGCCACCGCAGGCCAGCGCGGCGCTCACGGTGTTGAGGGTGGCGCCCTTGATGGACGCGTTGTCGTGTTCGGCAATGACGAGGGCTGCCATGGTCAGATTACCTTCGCTTCGTTCTTGAGCTTGGCCACGAGCGCGGCCACGTCGGGCACCTTCACGCCGGCGCCGCGCTTGGGCGGCTCCGACACCTTGAGCGTCTTGATGCGCGGCGCCACGTCCACGCCCAGGTCGGCCGGCTTGAGCGTCTCCAGCGGCTTCTTCTTGGCCTTCATGATGTTGGGCAGCGTCACGTAGCGCGGCTCGTTCAGGCGCAGGTCGGTCGTCACCACCGCGGGCAGCGTGATCTTCAGCGTCTCGAGGCCGCCGTCGACCTCGCGCGTGACGGTGGCGGCGCCATCGGCCACCTCGACCTTGCTCGCGAAGGTGGCCTGCGGCAGGCCGGCCAGCGCGGCCAGCATCTGGCCGGTCTGGTTGCAGTCGTCGTCGATGGCCTGCTTGCCCAGGATCACGAGGCCGGGCTGCTCCTTGTCGGCCAGGGCCTTCAGCAGCTTGGCCACGGCCAGCGGCTGCAACTCGGCATCGGTCTCGACCAGGATGGCGCGGTCGGCGCCGATGGCCATGGCCGTGCGCAGCGTCTCCTGGCACTGCGCCACGCCACAGGACACCGCCACGATCTCGGTGACGGCGCCCTTCTCCTTCAGGCGCACGGCCTCCTCGACGGCGATCTCGTCGAAGGGGTTCATGCTCATCTTGACGTTGGCGATGTCCACGCCCGTGCCGTCGCTCTTGACGCGCACCTTGACGTTGTAGTCGACCACCCGCTTGACCGGGACCAGCACCTTCATGCCTTCATCTCCTTGGGGACTGTGTTCGTGCGCCAGGGCCGCCACGCGCGGGTGGCCGGCGGCTCAATTGACGTTAACGTCAATCGGGCCATTCTAGGCGGCAGGGGTCCCTTCGGACCCTGGCCGCCCCTCAAAATAGAACGATCGTACTATTTTTCGGAAGGCGCTCCGGCGGCCAGCGCCGCCGCCTGCCCGCGCGTGACGTCGATGCGACGCAGCAGCAGCAGGCCCACCACGAAGAACAGCCCCGTGCTCAGGATGCCCAGCCGGTGGTTGCCGCCCGTGAGCCAGGTGACGAGGCCGTAGGTGATGGGCCCGACGATGGCCGACGCGCGCGTGGCGAAGGTCCACAGGCCGTAGAACTCGGCCAGGCGATCCGGGGGCGCGAACAGGCCCGCCAGCGCGCGGCCGGCGCTCTGGCTCGAGCCCATGCACAGGCCGGCGATCACCGCCGCCACCCAGAACGGCCCGGGCGTGGTGGCGGCCATCGCCAGCAGCGTCATCAGCACCCAGCCCCAGAGCGTGAGGCCCAGGGCCTTGCGGTGGCCGATGCGGTCCTGCCAGTAGCCGAAGGCAAAGGCGCCCGCGGCCGACGCGATGTTGACAAGGAAGATGAGCGCCATGGTCTGGGTCTGCTTGAAGCCCAGCACCTCCTCGGCGTAGATCGCGGCCAGCGCGATGACCACCGCGATGCCCGCCTGGTAGAACACGGCGCAGGCCAGCAGCCAGCGGAAGTCCTCGAAGCGGCGCGCCTCGTGCCAGGTGCGGTGCAGGCGCTGCAGCGCGGTGCCCACCGCGCCCTTCACGCTCACAGGCTGCGGCACGGCGCGCTCCTTCAGCAGTGCGAAGGTGGCCAGCGAGGCCAGCGCGTAGACCACGGCCGTGATCAGCATCGTCACAGGCACGAAGTGCGTGGCCGGCAGGCCCTGGCCCTGCGCCCAGATCACGTAGCCCAGGCTCAGGCCCAGCGTCAGCATGCCGCCGAAGTAACCCAGGCTCCAGCCCCAGCCCGAGACGCGGCCCATGGCCTTGCGCTGGGCGAGTTCGGGCAGGAAGGCGGCGGTGAGCTGCTCGCCGATCGCGTAGCAGAAGTTCGAGACGACGATGGCCCCCACGGCCAGCCAGAGGTCGCCCCGCCCCACGCCCCCGAGCGCGGCCGTGGCCAGCACGCAGCCCACGGTGGTGGCCACGAGCAGCAGCTTCTTCGCCGCGCGCGCGTCGGCCCAGGCGCCCAGCACGGGCGTGGCCAGCATGACGAGGGCGTTGCTCAGGCCCAGCACCAGGGTCCAGACGAAGGTGCCCCAGTCGGCGCCGTCGGCCACCACGCCCACGAAGTAGGCGTTGAACACGGCCGTCAGCACGACCGTGGTGTAGCCCGAGTTGGCGAAGTCGTACATCGCCCAGCCGAACACCTCGCGGCGGGCCACGCCGGGGTTCAGGGCCTGGGTGTCGAACAAGGGCATCGCGGCGTCTCCGAAGTGGGCCGCGGCGCGGCGCCTGGGGCGCGATGATGGTGCCCGGAGCGGGGCTCGAACCCGCATGCCCCGCGAAGGGCCGCGGATTTTAAGTCCGCTGCGTCTGCCGATTTCGCCATCCGGGCGGCGCGGGCCGACGAGGCAGGAGGGGTGGAGGCGCGATCCGGAGTCGAACCGGACTGGACGGATTTGCAATCCGTTGCATAACCGCTTTGCTATCGCGCCGTGGCTTGCCGCCGTGGAGCCGAGGCCCCGGCATTTTCAGCCAAAAAGAAGGGAAGCCGAAGCTTCCCTGTCTTTGGAATCTGGAGCGGGATAAGAGGCTCGAACTCTCGACCTATACCTTGGCAAGGTATCGCTCTACCAACTGAGCTAATCCCGCTTGGATCTTGCTGACTTCTTCCGTCTCGGCGCTTGTTTTGATCGATTGCCGTTCGATCGCGTCGAGCCTCGCAGTATAGCGTGGATTTTGCGGGCTGTGCAAGAGCCCCCATGCATCCACGCCACACCGCGATGTTCAGTGCGGCAGCCCGTCGGCCGAGACCGCCGGCGCCGGCGCAATGCCGGCCGCCTCGGGCTTGGCCGCGGCCACCGGCGCGGGCTCCTCGTCGGGCAGGCTCTCGGGCATGCGCTCCAGCGCCAGCTCGAGCACCTGGTCCACCCACTTGACGGGCACGATCTCGAGCTTGTTCTTGGCGTTCTCCGGGATGTCCTGGAGGTCCTTGACGTTCTCCTCGGGGATCAGCACCGTCTTCACGCCGCCGCGGTGCGCGGCCAGCAGCTTCTCCTTCAAGCCGCCGATGGCCGTGACCTCGCCGCGCAGCGTGATCTCGCCCGTCATGGCCACGTCGGCCCTCACGGGGATGCCGGTGAGCGCCGAGACCAGCGCCGTCGTCATGGCGGCGCCCGCGCTCGGGCCGTCCTTGGGCGTGGCGCCGTCGGGCACGTGGATGTGGATGTCGCGCTTCTCGAACAGCTCGTCCTTGATGCCGAGCCGGCGCGAGCGCGAACGCACCACGGTGCGCGCGGCCTCCACCGACTCCTTCATCACGTCGCCCAGCGAGCCGGTGCGCGTGATGTTGCCCTTGCCGGGCATCACGGCGGCCTCGATGGTGAGCAGGTCGCCACCGACCTCCGTCCACGCCAGCCCGACCACCTGGCCGACCTGGTTCTTCTTCTCCGTGCGGCCGTAGTCGTACTTGCGCACGCCGAGGAAGTCGTTGAGGTTGTCCTCGGTGACGACGACCTTGCCCTCGAACTTCTTGAGCTGGTGGCCCTTGACGACCTTGCGGCAGATCTTGCCCACCTCGCGCTCGAGGCTGCGCACGCCGGCCTCCCGCGTGTAGTAGCGCAGGATGGCGCGGATGGCGCCCTCGGTGAGCTCCATCTCGCCGTCCTTCACGCCGTTGTTCTTCTGCTGCTTGGGCAGCAGGTACTTTTGGGCGATGTGGAGCTTCTCGTCCTCGGTGTAGCCCGCGAGGCGGATCACCTCCATCCGGTCGAGCAGCGCCGGCGGGATGTTCATCGAGTTGCTGGTGGCGACGAACATCACGTCCGAGAGGTCGAAGTCGACCTCGACGTAGTGGTCGCTGAAGGTGTGGTTCTGCTCGGGGTCGAGCACCTCCAGCAGCGCGCTGCTCGGGTCGCCGCGGAAGTCCATGCCCAGCTTGTCGATCTCGTCGAGCAGGAACAGCGGGTTGCGCGTGCCCACCTTGGTGAGGCTCTGCAGCACCTTGCCCGGCATCGAGCCGATGTAGGTGCGGCGGTGGCCGCGGATCTCGGCCTCGTCGCGCATGCCGCCCAGGGCCATGCGCACGTACTTGCGGCCGGTGGCGCGCGCCACGCTCTGGCCGAGCGAGGTCTTGCCCACGCCCGGCGGGCCCACGAGGCACAGGATGGGCGCCTTGACCTTGTCGACGCGCTGCTGCACCGCGAGGTACTCGAGGATGCGGTCCTTCACCTTCTCGAGGCCGAAGTGGTCTTCGTTCAGCACCTCTTCGGCGAAGGCCAGGTCGTGCTTGATCTTGGTCTTCTTCTGCCAGGGCAGGTTGACCAGCGTGTCGATGAAGTTGCGCACCACCGTGGCTTCGGCGCTCATCGGCGACATCAGCTTGAGCTTCTTGAGCTCGCTCTCGGCCTTCTTGCGCGCTTCCTTGCTCATGCGCGCCGCTTTGATCTTCTTCTCGAGTTCCTCGAGGTCGGCGCCCTCCTCGCCGTCGCCAAGCTCCTTCTGGATGGCCTTGACCTGCTCGTTGAGGTAGTACTCGCGCTGGCTCTTCTCCATCTGCCGCTTCACGCGGCCGCGGATGCGCTTCTCGACCTGCAGGATGTCGACCTCGTGCTCGAGCTGCTCGAGCAGCTTCTCGAGCCGCTTGGCGACGCTGAAGAGGTCGAGCACCGACTGCTTGGCCTCGAGCTTGAGCGGCAGGTGCGCGGCGATGGTGTCGGCCAGGCGGCCGGCGTCGTCGATGCCGCCGATGCTCGTGAGGATCTCGGGCGGGATCTTCTTGTTGAGCTTGACGTACTGGTCGAACTGCTGGGTGACGGCGCGGCGCAACGCCTCGATCTCGGGCGTGGCGGCGTCCTCGTTCTGCACCGGCACGACCTCGCCGGTGAAGTGCTCGCCGGTGTCGGTGATGGACGTGGTCTGCGCGCGCTGGACGCCCTCGACCAGCACCTTCACGGTGCCGTCGGGCAGCTTGAGCATCTGCAGGATGCTGCTGATGCAGCCGACCTCGAACAGGTCTTCCGGCCGCGGCTCGTCCTTGCCGGCGGCCTTTTGCGCCACGAGCATGATCTGGCGGCCCTGCTCCATGGCGGCCTCGAGCGCCTTGATGCTCTTGGGCCGGCCCACGAACAGCGGGATGACCATGTGGGGGAAGACCACCACGTCGCGCAGCGGCAGCAGCGGCAGCGTCAGCGGTTCGGGCGGGAGGATGGGGTGTCCGGACATGGGAGATGACCTTTCGTGTCAGGCCCAGTTGGGGCCCGCGGGCGGCGTTGCAAGGGGCGCGGCCGCCGGCGGGCCGCGGCGCCCGGCCAGGCTCAGGCGCTCGCCTTCTTTTCGCGGTAGACGAGCAGCGGCTTGGCGCCCTCGTCGACGATGTGCTCGTCGATCACCACCTTGGCCACGCCGTCCAGCGTGGGCAGCTCGAACATGGTGTCGATGAGCGAGTGCTCCAGGATGGAGCGCAGGCCGCGCGCGCCGGTCTTGCGGGCCAGGGCCTTCTTGGCGATGGCCGTGAGCGCCGACGGGCGCACCTCGAGCTCCACGCCGTCCATCGCGAACAGCTTCTGGTACTGCTTGACCAGCGCGTTCTTGGGCTCGGTGAGGATCTGCACCATGGCGTCCACCGTCAGCTCGCCCAGCGTGGCGACCACGGGCAGGCGGCCCACCAGCTCGGGGATGAGGCCGAACTTGATCAGGTCTTCCGGCTCGACGTCGCGGAACAGGTCGGCCGCGCGCTTCTCGGTCTTGCTGTGCACGCTGGCGCCGAAGCCGATGCCCGACTTCTCGGTGCGGTTCTGGATGACCTTCTCCAGGCCGTCGAAGGCGCCGCCGCAGATGAACAGGATGTTCGTCGTGTCGATCTGCAGGAAGTCCTGGTTCGGGTGCTTGCGCCCGCCCTGCGGCGGCACGCTGGCCATGGTGCCCTCGACCAGCTTGAGCAGCGCCTGCTGCACGCCCTCGCCCGAGACATCGCGCGTGATGCTGGGGTTGTCGGCCTTGCGCGAGATCTTGTCGATCTCGTCGATGTACACGATGCCGCGCTGCGCGCGCTCGACGTCGTAGTTGCAGTTCTGCAGCAGCTTCTGGATGATGTTCTCGACGTCCTCGCCCACGTAGCCCGCCTCGGTGAGCGTGGTGGCGTCGGCGATGACGAAGGGCACGTTGAGCAGCCGCGCCAGCGTCTGCGCCAGCAGCGTCTTGCCGCTGCCCGTGGGGCCGATCAGCAGGATGTTGCTCTTGGTGAGTTCGATGTCGTCCTTGCCACCGGCGCTGCCCATGTGGCGCAGGCGCTTGTAGTGGTTGTAGACGGCCACGCTCAGCGTGCGCTTGGCGACGTCCTGGCCGATGACGTAGCTGTCGAGGCTGGCCTTGATGTCGCCGGGCACGGGCAGGTCGCCCTTGCTGGGCTTGGCCACGGCGCCTTCGGCCGGCACTTCATCGCGGATGATGTCGTTGCACAGCTCGATGCACTCGTCGCAGATGAAGACCGAGGGCCCTGCGATGAGCTTCTTGACCTCGTGCTGGCTCTTGCCGCAGAAGCTGCAGTACAGAACCTTCTCGCCGGAGGAGCCCTTCTTGTCGGCCATGGCTGCGTGTGTGGGGGTGCGTGAAGAGGGTAAACGAGCCCATCATAGAACAACGGGCCGGGCGCCGATGGCAATGAAAAGAGCCCCGAACCGGGGCTCTGGCGGGGCGCCGGCTCCAGCCGGCGTCAGCATGGGGTCGGCGCGGCGGCCGGGCCCCGGTCAGGCGCGCTTTTCGAGCACCTGGTCGATGAGGCCGTACTCCTGGGCCTCGACCGGGTTCATCCAGCGGTCGCGCTCCATGTCGGCCGTGATGCGCTCCAGCGGCTGGCCGGTGCGGTCGGCGTAGATCTTGTTGAGCTGCTCGCGCGTCTTGATGATCTCGCGCGCCGCGATCTCGATGTCGGTGGCCTGGCCCTGGGCGCCGCCGCTGGGCTGGTGGATCATGACCCGGCTGTTGGGCAGCGCGAAGCGCTTGCCCTTGGTGCCGGCCATCAGCAGGAAGCTGCCCATGCTGGCGGCCATGCCCATGCACAGCGTGCTCACGTCGGGCTTGATGAAGTTCATCGTGTCGTAGATCGACAGCCCGGCGCTGACGCTGCCGCCCGGGGAGTTGATGTACAGGAAGATGTCCTTGTCCGGGTTCTCGCTCTCCAGGAACAGCATCTGCGCCACCACCAGGTTGGCGGTGGCGTCGTTCACCGGGCCCACGAGGAACACGATGCGCTCGCGCAGCAGCCGGCTGTAGATGTCGTAGGCGCGCTCGCCGCGACCCGACTGCTCGATCACGATGGGCACCATGCCCAGCGCGGTGGTTTCCTGCATGCTCATCAGCTTGGGCTCCAGCGGCGTGCTCAGGACGCCGTCATCAGTTCGTCGAACGGTAGCACCTTGTCGACGACCTTGGCCTGGCCAAGCACGAACTCGGCGACGTTGTTCTCGATCACCACGGCCTCGACCTCGGCCATGCGCTGGCGGTCGCCCAGGTACCAGCGCATCACCTCGGCCGGCTTCTCGTAGCTCTGGCTGAGTTCCTCGATGTGCTTCTGCAGCTGCTCGGGCTTGGCCTGCAGGTTGTTGGCGCGCACCAGCTCGGCCACCACCAGGCCCAGGCGCACGCGGCGCTCGGCCTGCTCCCTGAAGTTCTCGGCCGGGATGGGCAGCTTGTCGGCGTCCTTGAAACCGCGCTCCTTGAGGTTGGCGCGCATCTGGTCGACCAGGCGGTCGCTCTCGGCGGCCACCAGGGCGTTGGGGATGTCCAGCGTGGCGGTCTTGGCCAGCAGGTCCATCACGGCGGCCTTGTTGCGGGCCTGCACGCGGAACTTCACCTCGCGCTCGAGGTTCTTCTTGACGTCGGCGCGCAGCGCCTCCACCGTGCCGTCCTTGATGCCCAGCGTCTTGGCGAAGGCGTCGTCCACCTCCGGCAGGTGCGCGGCCTCGATCTTCTTCACCGTGACGAGGAAATCGGCTTCCTTGCCCGCGACTTCCTTGCCCTGGTAATCGGCCGGGAACTGCAGCGGGAAGGTCTTGCTCTCGCCGGCCTTCATGCCGCGCACGGCCTGGTCGAACTGCTCCAGCATCTGGCCTTCGCCCACGATGAACTGGAAGTCGACCGCCTGGCCGCCGGCGAAGGGTTCGCCGTCGATCTTGCCCTCGAAGTCGATGGTCACGCGGTCGCCCTCGGCGGCGCCCTCGGCAGCGGCGCGCAGGCCGAAGGTGCGGCGCTGCTTGCGCAGGATCTCGATGGTGCGGTCGATGGCGGCGTCGGTCACCTCGGTGGACACGCGCTCCAGCTCGGCGGCGCCCAGGTCGCCCAGCTGCACCTCGGGGTAGACCTCGAAAGTGGCGTCGAAGGCCAGCGAGCCCTCGGGGGCCTTGTCGTTCTGCGTGATGCGAGGGGCGCCGGCCACGCGCAGTTGGGCCTCGCGGGTGGCCTCGTCGAAGAGCTGGCCGACCTTGTCGTTGACCACCTCGTACTGCACGCTGTAGCCATAGCGCTGGGCGACCACGCTCATCGGCACCTTGCCGGGGCGGAAGCCGTCGGCCTTGACGGTGCGCGCCAGCTTCTTGAGCCGCGACTCGACCTCGCCGTTGATGGTGGTGGCGGGCAGCGTCAGCGTGATGCGGCGCTCGAGCTTCTCTAGGGTTTCGACTTGCACGGCCATGGCGGGGTCTCGAAGAGGCGTGTTGGGGTTCGGGGGCGTGGTGCGCGGGGTCGGACTCGAACCGACACGCCCGTGAAGGCGTCAGGACCTAAACCTGGTGCGTCTACCAATTTCGCCACCCGCGCAGGTGCTCGGCCTGGCCCCGGCAGCACGGCACCGGTTCCAGGCGAAGCCCGCGATTTTAGCCCGGCTGGGCCGCCGCGCCGGCGCCACCCCCCGGCGGCACCGGCCGCTTGACGCGGAACCAGGCCGCGTACATGGCCGGCAGCGCCAGCAGCGTGAGCGCCGTGGCCACGATCAGCCCGCCCATGATGGCCACCGCCATCGGGCCCCAGAACACGCTGCGGCTCAGCGGGATCATGGCCAGCACGGCGGCGGCCGCCGTCAGCACGATGGGCCGGAAGCGCCGCACCGCCGCCTCGACGATGGCGTCCCAGTCGGGCACGCCGGCGCGGCGGTCCTGCTCGATCTGGTCGATCAGGATCACCGAGTTGCGCATGATCATGCCCATCAGCGCGATCACGCCCAGCAGCGCCACGAAGCCGAAGGGCCGGTTCAGCAGCAGCAGCGCACCGGCCACGCCGGCAATGCCCATGGGCCCGGTCAGGAACACCAGCACCGAGCGGCTGAAGCTCTGCAGCTGCAGCATGAGCAGCGTGAAGATGATGAACAGCATGATGGGCACGCCCGCGGCGATCGAGCCCTGGCCCTTGCTGCTTTCCTCCACCGCGCCGGCGATCTGGATCTTGTAGCCGGGCGGCATGCGCTCGGCCAGCTTCTGCAGCTCGGGCCAGACCTGGAAGGTGACGGTCGGGCCCTGCACGCCCTCGACCACGTCGCCCTGCACGGTGACGGCGTAGTCGCGGCCCTCGCGCCACAGCACGCCGGGCTCCCAGGCGAACGTCACCTTGGCCACCTGCGTGAGCGGCACGGCGCGGCCGCTGGCCGTGGGCAGGTAGGCGTTGCCCAGGTCGGTGATGGCCTGGCGCTCCTCGAGCGGCTGGCGCAGCACGATGTCGATGAGGCGGTCGCCCTCGCGGTACTGGCCGATGGTCGTGCCCGAGAGGATGGTGCGCGAGGCCTGCGCGATGGCCTGGCTGGTCACGCCCAGGGCGCGCGCCTTGTCCTGGTCGACCTCCAGGCGCAGCACCTTGATCTGCTCGTTCCAGTTGTCGTTGACGCCGCGCATGCTGGGGTTCTGGCGCAGGATCTCCTTGGCCTGGTCGGCCCAGGCGCGCACCTGCGCGGCCTCGGGGCCCACCACGCGGAATTGCACCGGGTAGGGCACGGGCGGCCCGTTGGGCAGCAGCTTGACGCGGCCGCGCACCTCGGGGAACTCGGCCGCCAGCAGCGCCGGCAGGCGCACGCGCAGCTCCTCGCGCTCGGCCAGGCCCTTGGGCAGCACGATGGCCTGGCTGACGTTGGCCTGCGGGAAGATCTGGTCCAGCGGCAGGTAGAAGCGCGGCACGCCCGAGCCCACCCAGGTGGTGACGCTGGCCACGCCGGGCTCCTTCATCATGCGCGCCTCGAAGCGGCGCGCGATCTCGTCGCTCTGCTGGATGGTGCTGCCCTCGGGCAGCCACAGGTCCACCAGCAGCTCGGGGCGGCTGCTGTCGGGGAAGAACTGCTGCTGCACCTTGCCCATGCCGACGATGCCGAGGGCGAAGGTGGCCACCGCCAGGCCGATGGTGATCCAGCGGTGCTGCACGCACCAGTCCACCAGGCGGCGGAAGCGGCTGTAGAACGGCGTGTCGAACAGCTCGTGCGCCTCGCCCGCGGCCTTGGGCCGGTTGCGCAGCATCAGCCAGCCCAGGTAGGGCACGAAGTACACCGACACGATCCACGAGATCACCAGCGCCGCCGAGGTGACGGCGAAGATGGCGAAGGTGTACTCGCCCGTCACGCTCTTGGCCAGGCCGATGGGCAGGAAGCCCGCCGCGGTGATGAGCGTGCCCGTGAGCATGGGCATGGCCACGAGGTCGTAGGTGAAGGTGGCGGCGCGGGCGCGGTCGTAGCCCTCCTCGAGCTTGCGCACCATCATCTCCACGGCAATGATGGCGTCGTCCACCAGCAGGCCCAGGGCGATGATCAGGCTGCCGAGGCTGATCTTGTGCAGCCCCACGCCCCAGTAGAACATCGTCACGAAGGTGATGGCCAGCACGAGCGGGATGGTGATGGCCACCACGAGACCGGGCCACACGTCCACGCGCAGCGGCCGCGTGTGCAGGCCCAGGCTGATGAAGCTCACCGCCAGCACGATGACGATGGCCTCGATGAGCACCTTCACGAACTCGTTGACCGACTTGCTCACGGCGGCCGGCTGGTCCTGCACGCGCTCGATGCTCACGCCCACGGGCAGCTCGGCCTGGATGCCGGCCACCGCGGTGCTCAGCGCCTTGCCCAGGGCGATGATGTCGCCGCCCTTGGCCATGCTCACGCCCAGGGCCACGACCTCGCGGCCCTGGTGGCGCACCTTGGTGGTGGGCGGGTCGACGTAGTCGCGCCGCACCTCGGCGATGTCGGCGAGCTTGATGCTGCTGGCCACGCCCGTGGCGGTGTTGACGGCGCGGATGGGGAAGCGCTTGAGCTCCTCCACCGAGTTGAACTGCCCCGCCACGCGCACCTGCAGGTTCTCGCTGCCGGCGTTGAGCACGCCGGCGCCCTCCACCGCGTTCTGCGCGCCGAGCTGGGCGATGACCTGGTTCATGTCCAGGCCCAGCTGCGCCAGGCGCTTCTGCGAGATCTCGACGAACACCTTCTCGGCCTGCGCGCCGAAGATCTCCACCTTGGCCACGTCGGGCACGCGCAGCAGCTGCTGGCGCACGCGCTCGGCGTACTGGCGCGTCTCCTCGCGGCTGAAGCCGTCGGAGCGCAGCGCGAAGATGCTGCCGTAGACGTCGCCGAAGTCGTCGTTGAACACCGGCCCGATCACGCCGGCCGGCAGCGTGTGGCGGATGTCGCCCACGCGCTTGCGCGCCTGGTACCAGCTGTTGGGCACCTCCTTGGGCGGCGAGCTGTCCTTGAGCTGCAGGATGGTGAGGCTCTCGCCCGGCTTGGTGTAGCTGCGGATGACGTCGGCGTAGGGCACCTCCTGCAGCGTCTTCTCGATCTTGTCGGTCACCTGCTCGGCCATCTGCTGCGCGCTGGCGCCGGGCCAGAAGGCCTGCACGACCATGGCGCGGAAGGTGAACGGCGGGTCCTCGTCCTGCCCGAGCTGGAAGTAGGCCGCGAAGCCCAGCACCATGAGCACCACCATGAGGTAGCGCGTGAGGGCCGGGTGCTCGAGCGCCCAGCGGCTGATGTTGAAGCGCGAGGGCGCGGTGGCGGCGGTGTCGTGCATGGTGGTGCTCGTGTGCGCGCGTCAGCGGCTCGCGGCCGGGGCCGGGGCCTGGGCGGGGCCGTTCACGGCCAGGGCCGCGTCGTAGAGCTTCACCTTCTGGCCCGGCGTCAGCGTGTGCACGCCGGCCGTCACCACGCGCTGGCCCGGCTGCAGGCCGCTGGCCACCATCACCGAGTTGCCGTCGGCACCGGCCACGGCGATGGGCTGCACCTTCACCGTCATGCTCGCGGTGTCCAGCACCCACACGGCGGTCTGGCCCTGCTGGCGCATCACGGCCGTGAGCGGCAGCCGCGCGGCGGCGTCGCGGCGCGGCAGGTCGAGCTGCACGGTCATGGTCTGGCCCAGCTGCACGGGGGCCTGGCCGATGTCGGCGCGCACGAGGAAGGTCCGTGTCGCGGGGTCGGCCGCGGCGGCCACCTCGCGCACCGTGGCCGGCAACGCCGTGGCCTGGCCCCAGGGGCGCACGCGCAGCGCGTCGCGCCGGCCCTGCAGGCTGCGGATGCCGACCACGGCGTCCTCGGGCACCGAGAACACCACGTCGCGCGGGCCGTCGTGGGCCACGCGCAGCACCGGCGTGCCGGCGGCGAGCACGGCGCCCACCTCGGCCTCGGTGGCGGTGACCACGCCGGCCGCCGGCGCCGTGAGCACCGAGTAGGTGGCGAGGTTGCCCTGCACCTCGGCCTGGGCGCGCGCCTGGTCGAGCTGGGCGCGCTGGGCCTTGAGGCCGCTCTCGCGGCGCTCCAGCTCCATGGCGCTGATGAAGCCCTGGGCGCGCAGCTCCTCGTAGCGCTTGAAGTCGGCGGCGGCGAAGTCGTAGGCGGCCTGCGCGGCGCGCAGCGCGGCCTGGGCGGCGTCCTGCTGCAGCCTGAGGTCGGCCGGGTCCACCTGGGCCAGCGCCTGGCCGGCGCGCACACGCTGGCCCACCTCGGCCGGCCGCGACACCAGCTTGCCGGCGACGCGGAAGCCCAGGCGCGACTCGGTGCGCGCGCGCACCTCGCCGGCGTACTCCTGCACGCCGCCGGCGGCGTCGGGCGCCACGGTCATCACGCGCACGGCGCGCACCGGCTCGGGTGCGGGCGGCTTGGGCGAGCAGGCAGCCAGCCACAGCGCGGCGGGCAGCAGGACGAGGGGCAGGAGAGCGGAGCGGCTGGGCATGGCGGGCAACCTGGGCGCGGCGCGGGCGCGTGGCGGGAGGGCGTGTTCGAGGGATTCGGGCGTGGCGGCGGGCGGGGCCTGTCGGGGCCATCGGCCCCGGCAGCCAGGGCGGAGGTCAGCCACCACGATGGATTACTGACTGACCGGTCAGTAATGTAGGAGCCCGCCCCCGGCGCTGTCAATCGCCCGCCGATGACGCCGGGTGCCGGCGCCCCCGCCCGCACAATCCGCCGCCGTGAGCGTCGACCACTACGAGAACTTCCCCGTCGCCTCGGTGCTGTGCCCGCCGGCGCTGCGGCCGGCCATCACCGCGATCTACCACTTCGCGCGCACCGCCGACGACATCGCCGACGAAGGCCTGGCCTCTACCGAGGCGCGCCTGGCCGACCTCGCCGACTACCGCCGCGACCTGATGCTCGTGGCCACCGGCCAGCCCTCGTCGGCGCGCTGGGCGCGCGTGTTCACGCCGCTGGCCGCGCAGATCGCGCGCCACCGCCTGCCCGTGCCGCTGCTGGCCGACCTGCTCGACGCCTTCGCGCAGGACACGCGCAACCCGCTCTACCCCGACCGCGCCGCCCTGCTCGACTACTGCCGCCGCTCGGCCGACCCCATCGGCCGCCTGCTGCTGCACCTGTACGGCATCGCCGATGCGCAGGCGCTGCGGCGCTCCGACGCCATCTGCAGCGCGCTGCAGCTCATCAACTTCTGGCAGGACCTGTCGGTCGACAGCCCGCGCGGCCGCCACTACGTGCCCGAGGCCGACCGCACACAGCACCGCGTGACGCTGAGCGACCTGGCCACGCGCCGCGACAGCCCCGCGGCGCGCGCACTCGTGCGCGAGCTCTGCGGCTGGGCGCACGGCCTCATGCTCGAGGGCGCGCCGCTGGTGCACCAGGTGCCCGGCCGCGCCGGCTGGGAACTTCGGCTCGTGGTGCAGGGCGGCCTGCGCATTCTTGAGAAAATCGCCGCGATGGACCACGCCACCCTGCTCCGCCGCCCCACCGTGGGCGCCGCCGACGCGCCGCTGCTGCTGTGGCGCGCCCTGGCGATGAGGGCCGCGCGGTGAGCGCCGCCACCCCGGGTGCCGGCGCCGCGTCGCCCGAGCAGTACGTGCAGGACAAGGCCGCGGGCAGCGGCTCGAGCTTCTACTACGCCTTCCTGTTCCTGCCGCTGCCGCGCCGCGCCGCGATCACCGCCTTCTACGCCTTCTGCCGAGAGGTCGACGACGTGGTCGACGAAACCAGCGACGCCGGGGTGGCCGCCACCAAGCTGGCCTGGTGGCGCCGCGAGGTCGCCGAGGCCTACGCCGGCCGCCCGACCCACCCCGTGATGCGCGCGCTCATGCCGCTGGCGCCGCGCTTCGACATCCGCGCCGAGCACCTCGACGCCGTCATCGACGGCTGCGAGATCGACCTGCAGCAGACCCGCTTCCTCGACTACGCCGGCCTGCAGCGCTACTGCCACCTGGTCGCGGGCGTGGTGGGCGAGGTCGCGGCCGGCATCTTCGGCCGCAGCGAGGCCGACACGCTGCGCTACGCCCACCGGCTGGGCCTGGCGATGCAGCTCACGAACATCATCCGCGACGTCGGCGACGACGCGCGCCGCGGCCGCATCTACCTGCCGGTGGACGAGCTGCAGCGCTTCGACGTCAAGGCCCACGAACTGCTCAAGCGCGAGGCGCCCTGGGGCTACAGCGATCGCTTCACGGCCCTCATGCGCTTCCAGGCCGAGCGCGCGCACGCCACCTTCGACGAGGCCCTGGCCCTGCTGCCCGAGGCCGACCGCGTGGCGCAAAAGCCGGGCCTGATGATGGCCAACATCTACCGCCGGCTGCTGCGCGAGATCGAGGCCCAGGGCTTCCAGGTGCTGCACCAGCGCACCTCGCTCACGCCGCTCAACAAGCTCTGGATTGCGGCGTGCACGCACGTGCGCGGCCGCTGAGCGCACCGGCCGGGATGCCGCAGCGCCGGCTGGCCGTGGTGGGCGCCGGCTGGGCCGGCCTGGCGGCGGCCGTGCGCGCCACGCAAGCCGGCTGGTCGGTGACGCTGCTCGAGATGGCCCCGGCCGCCGGCGGCCGGGCGCGGTCGCTGGAGCCCGAGGCCGACGGCACGCGGCTCGACAACGGCCAGCACATCCTCATCGGCGCCTACCGGCGCACGCTGTCGCTGATGGCCGACGTCGGCGCCGACGCCGATGCGCTGCTGCTGCGCCAGCCGCTGGAGCTGCGCTACCCCGACGGCGCTGGGCTGCGCCTGCCCGCCGGGCCGGCCTGGCTGGTGTTCGGTGCCGGCGTGGCGCGGGCCACGGGGTGGAGCGCGCACGACAAGCTCGCGCTCGTGGCCGCGGCGGCGCGCTGGCTGCTGGCGGGCTTCCGCTGTGCGCCCGGGCTCACGGTGGACGCGCTGTGCCGCGGCCTGCCCCCCGCGGTGCGCCAGCGCCTGATCGACCCGCTGTGCGTGGCCGCGCTCAACACGCCGGCCACCGACGCGAGCGCGGCGGTCTTCCTGCGCGTGCTGCGCGACTCGCTGTTCGCCGGGCCCGGCTCGTCGGACCTGCTGCTGCCGCGGGCACCGCTGGCCGCGCTGCTGCCCGAGCCCGCGCTGGCCTGGCTGCGCGCCCACGGCGCCGAGCTGCGGCTGGGCCAGCGCTGCGCCGCGCTCGAGCGTGGCCGCGGCGGCGGCTGGCGGCTCGACGGCGAGGCCTTCGACGCCGTGGTGCTGGCCGCCAGCGCGGGCGAGTCCGCGCGCCTGGCGCGGCCCCACGCGGCGGCCTGGGCCGACCGCGCCGCGGGCTTTGCCTACGAGCCCATCGTCACCGTGGTGATGCAGGCGCCGGGCTGGCGCCCGCCCGTGGCCATGATGGCCCTGCAGGACGGCCCGCAGGCGCCGGCGCAGTTCGTCTTCGACCACGGCGCGCTGGGCGGCCCGCAGGGACAGTTCGCGTTCGTCGTGAGCGGCGCCGCGCCCTGGGTCGCGCAGGGCCTGGACGCGACCGCAGCGGCCGTGCAGGCCGAGGCCGCGGCGGCGCTGGGCCCGCTGGGCTGGCCGACGAGCGCGCGCGTGCGGCGCAGCGTGGCCGAGAAGCGCGCCACCTTCCGCTGCGTGCCCGGGTTGGACCGCCCCCCGGCGGCCGTGGCACCCGGGCTGTGGGCGGCCGGCGATTACCTCGAAGGCCCCTACCCCGCCACGCTGGAAGGCGCCGTGCGCAGCGGCGAGGCCGCGGCACAGGCGATCGACCGTTCGCCGCGCTGAGCCGCGGCGGGCGCTGCCCGCGCGCGAGGTTCAGCGCATCACCGGCCGCCGCGGCGCAAACGGCGCCGCGAGCGGCTCGCCGATGAACAGGCTCTGCTGCGGCCACAGCACGCTGCGCCAGTAGGCCTCCAGCACCGTCGCCCCCTGCAGGTAGTGGCCCAGCAGCACCTGCGGGTGCGGGAACTTCTGCAGGTGGTTGCAGGGTTCGCTCACCGTGCCATGGCTGGCCGTGGCGCCCGAGGCGATCCAGGCCAGTGCCGTGGCCTGGCCGTGGCCGCCGAGCAGGTCGCCGCCAAAGGACGTGAGGTGGTCGCCCAGCCCACCGGCCAGCCACTGCGGCGCGGGCTGCAGCGGCGGCTGCACGCTGCCCGTGATGGCCATGAGCAGGCGCTCGGCGCCCGGCAGCGCCTCGTCGGCCGGGGCCTCGCGCCAGACCACGCCGCGCCCCGGCGCCAGCGGCCCGGGCGGATAGAGGCGCGTCCGCACCTGGCGCGGGGCGTCGGGCCCGGTGAGCAGCAGCACCTGGGCCGGCTCGGCCGGTGGCACGACCAGGCTGCCGTCGGCGGCCACGCCGCGGTCGATCAGCGCCCGGGCCGCGTCCACCGAGGGGGCCGCCAGCAGCATCGACGGCCGCCAGCCCGGCACCTGCAGCGGCCGGTGCGAGGCGCTGTTGAACCAGCCCGAGCTGCGCGAGCGGCCGCAGCTGTCGGCGCACAGGCTCAGGTCCAGGCCCAGCGCCAGCGCACCGGTGATCGAGTTGCAGGCCACGGCATACGGCGCCACCCAGGCCAGTGCCAGGGCCTGCGTGCGGGGCCCGAAGTGCGACTCGATGGCCTGGCGCAGGCGCTCGAACTCCGCCGGCGCCAGGCCGGGCCCGCGCGGCAGCTCCAGCCGCAGCACCTGCTCGGGCCGCAGACCGCGGGCCGCGATGTAGTGCTCGCCGACGGCCACCGAGTAGGGATCGGCCGTGTTGATGACCAGCCCGAGATCCGCCGCCGTGAGCCGCCCGCCCAGGCGCGGCACGGGCACCCAGCGGCGGGCCGGCGGCGCGGCGCTGGCCGCCGCGGCCGGCGGCACGGCCGAGGCC
>ERZ1066136.879-NODE-879-length-18223-cov-7.147622_pt1 | contig 18223 bp, 14 predicted proteins | sample MGYA00382783_ERZ1066136 | MGnify/ENA primary metagenome ERZ1066136 (study PRJEB33369, sample SAMEA5778366) | biofilm metagenome | biome: Industrial cooling water; feature: Water cooling tower basin; material: Biofilm | place: United Arab Emirates | collected... | reverse complement strand
GTCAACACCTACGAGGGCACGCACGACATCCACGCGCTGATCCTGGGCCGCGCGCAGACCGGCCTGCAGGCGTTCAGCTGACAAGAATCTCCACGGAGGAGAAGCCGTTCCATGGTCACCATCAAGCACATCCTGGGCGCCGTCGCGGGCGCCCTGCTCTGCGCCGCCGGGGCGGCGCGCGCGGACGTCACCCTCACCGCCTCTTCCTGGGTGCCGGTCAACCACTCGCTTGCGACGACGCAGGCGAAGTGGTGCGAAGACGTGGCCAAGGCCACGTCCAGCCGCGTCAAGTGCAACATCCTGCCCAAGCCGGTCGCGGCGCCGCCCGCGACCTTCGACGCCGTGCGGGACGGCCTCGCCGACATTTCGTTCGGCGTGCACGGGTACATCCCCGGGCGCTTCGTGCTGTCGCAGATGGTGGAGCTGCCCTTCACAGGGAATACGGCCGAGGTCAACTCGGTGGCCTACCAGCACGTGTACGAGAAGTATCTGGCCAAGGCGAACGAGCACAAGGGGGTGAAGGTGCTGGCCGTGTTCACCCACGGTCCCGGCATCGTCTTCAACACCCGGAAGCCGATCCAGTCGCTCGCGGACATGCAGGGCCTCAAGTTCCGCGTGGGCGGCGGCATGGTCAACGAGATCGGCAAGACGCTCGGCGTCAACGTGATCCTCAAGCCGGCGCCGGAGTCCTACGAGCTGCTGTCCACAGGCGTGATGGACGGCGTGTTCTTCCCGGCGGAGTCGGTGGAGTCGTTCAAGCTCGAGAAGATCGTGAAGCACGCCACCACCTTCCCCGGCGGGCTCTACAACACCAGCTTCGCGTTCATCATGAACGAGGACACCTGGGCGCGCATTCCGAAGGCCGACCAGGACATCATCGCGAAGCTCACCGGTGAAGCCGCCGCACGCGCCTTCGGCAGAGCCTGGGACGCCGCCGACAAGTCCGCCCTGACGGCGATGCAGAACGCCGGCGTGAAGTCCTTGCCGGCGCCCAAGGGGCTGGTCGACGACATCCGCGCCAAGACCGCGCCGCTGGAACAGAAGTGGCTGGCCGACGCCAAGGCCAAGGGCCTCGCCAACGCGGAGCAGGTGCTCAAGGAATACCGCGCGGAAGTCGCGAAGGGCCAGTGACGCCCCGGCACATCCGGCCCTCCGGCAGGCTGCACGCATGAAGCTCCTCGAACGGGCGCTCGGTCTCGTCGCGGCCGTGGCACTGTTCGGCATGATGGCGCTCACCTTCGCGGACGTCATCGGGCGCAAGCTCGCCGGCGGGTCCATTCCCGGCGCGGTGGAGGTGACCGAGCTGCTCATGCTCACGCTCATCTTCACGGCCATTCCGCTCACGTCGCTGCACGGCGAACACATCGTGTTCGACCTGCTGGACCCCCTGCTCCCGCGCGGACTCAAGACCTTCCAGCACCGGCTCGCCAACGTCGTGTGCCTGGGAGCACTGCTCGGCGCTGCGTGGCTGGTGCTCGGACGGGCGCAGCGCGCCGCCGAGTACGGCGACACCACCGCGCAGCTCGGCATTTCCCTTGGCCATTTCTACTACGCGACCGCGGCGCTGCTCGTGCTGTGCGCCGTGATGCACCTGGTGCTCGCGGTACGGGCCACCCCGGAGTCCGACGCGTTCCACCTGCTCGCCGCCGAGCCGCACGATGACTGAAGCCGCGCTGGGGTTCGCCGCGATGTTCGCGCTCGCGATCCTGCGCGTGCCCATCGCGTTCAGCATGGCCATCGTGGGCTTCGTCGGCATCGGTCTCATGCGTTCGTGGAACGCTGCGTACTCGTCCACGGCCACCGAAATCCTCGACATCGCCAAGTACACGCTGTCGGTGCTGCCCCTGTTCGTGCTCATGGGCAACTTCGTCACGCGGGCCGGCATGTCGAAGGAGCTCTACCGCGCGGCGTACACATTCATCGGCCACCGGCGCGGCGGGCTGGCCATGTCCACCATCCTGGCCTGCGCCGGCTTCGGTGCGATCTGCGGCTCGTCCATTGCCACCACCGCCACCATGGCCCGCGTCGCGATGCCGGAGATGCGGCGCTTCCGCTATCACGAGTCCTTCGCGGCGGGCGCCATCGCGGCCGGCGGCACGCTGGGCATCCTCATCCCGCCGTCGGTCATCATGGTGATCTACGGCATCATGACCGAGACCAGCATCGGTGCGCTGTTCGCGGCCGGCATCGTCCCGGGCCTCGTCGCCACTGCGCTCTACATGACCGCGGCGGCCGTGACTTGCGCGCGGCATCCCGAACAGGGTCCGCCCGGCGAGCGCTCCGGGTGGCCCGAACGCCGCAGGGCACTTGCCGAGATCTGGAGTGTGGCCTTGCTGTTCGCGATCGTGCTCGGCGGACTGTACGGCGGCTGGTTCACGCCCACCGAGGCGGCCGGCATCGGCGCGGCGGGCGGGTTCGTCATCGCGCTCGCGCGGCGGCGCATGAGCCTGCCCGTCCTGCACGAGGTGCTCGTGGAATCTGCACGTACCACCGCCATGCTGTTCGCCATCGTGATCGGCGCGTCTCTCTTCGCCAATTTCGTCAATTTCACCACGCTGCCCTCGGACCTCGACGGCTTCGTGCGGCAGTTCTCGGTGTCACCGTTGACCGTGATCATCGCCATCTGCGGCGTGTACCTGCTCCTGGGCACCGCCATGGAATCGCTGTCCATGATCCTGCTCACGGTGCCCATCTTCTTTCCGCTGGCGCAGAATCTCGGCTTCGACCCGGTGTGGTTCGGCATCCTGGTCGTCTGCGTGGTGGAGATCGGCATGATCACGCCGCCGGTGGGCATGAACATCTTCGTGCTGCGCAGCGTCGTGCCCGACGTGGCCACGCAGGCCGTGTGGCGCGGCGTGATGCCGTTCGTCGCCGCCGATGCCGTCCGTCTGGCGATTCTCATCGCCTTCCCGATCATCACGCTGTGGCTTCCCAAGACCCTCGGCCTCTGAGCCGCCCCCCGAGAGGAGAGAGCACCATGAAGCAGTCCCGACAGTCGGTATCCCTGCAGTGGTCCCGGATCGCGCTCGCCTGCGCCGCCGCGTGCGTCGCCACGGGCGGCGTCGCGGCCGAGTCCGAGAAGATCATCGAGCGCTCCATGAAGCAGATACCCGCGCCGCCCTGGGGCGAGCAGGACGAACTGGGCATGGCCAACGCCGTGGGCCCGGGCACCTGGGTGCGCTGCGCGTGGCATCTGGCCAGCCCCAAGGCGAAGTCGTACGAATTGTCGTACATCCGCTCGAACACCATGCCCATGTCGCCGTTCTCGGGGCCGTACGTGCAGAAGTTCAAGGCCACGGGTGGCATCCCCTTCACGGCCCACGCCTTCAACGGCGAGGAACTCGGCGCCGGTGCCGAGCCTGCCGCACAGGCGACGCAGATGGACGCGCTCGGCCACTTCGCGCACCTGCCCGAGCCCTGGAAGATGGAGCCGCCCTTCCCGTCCGAAGGCGCCGTGTACTACAACGGATTCAAGCAGTCCGAAGTGAAGCCCGCACCCGACTCCCCACTGCTCAAGCTGGGCATGGAAAAGGCTCCACCCATCGTGACCAGCGCGGTACTGCTGGATGCCAAGGCCTATCTCGGCGGCGGGAAGCCGATGGAAGCGGGTCAGGTCGTCACCGCGAAGGACATCGAGGACATGCTGGCGCTGCAGGGCCTCACGGGGCGCGGCATCCTGCCGGGCGACGTGGTCTACATCCGCACGGGCTGGGGCGATCACTGGCAGGACCCGGACATCGAGAAGTTCTACTACACCAAGGCGCCGGGCCTGTCGTACGACGCCGCGAAGTACCTCGGCGAGAAGCGCATCGTTGCCATCGGCCTCGACACGCCGTTCATCGACCCCGTGCCGGAAGGCATGCTGCAGGGCAAGGCCCCGCCCGCCCCCGGCACGCCGCCCGGCCTGCCCTTCGCCGTGCACCACACCATGCTCACGGAGTTCGGCATCCACCACGTGGAGCACGCCAACCTCGCCGCGATGGCCGACGACAAGGTGTGGACCGCCTGCACGATGGTCCTGCCGCTGCGCGAGAAGGGCGCGGCGGGTTCCGCGGTGCGCCCCGTCGCGATAGGCCGGCCCGGCCAGTGATCGACGCACTGCCGCGCACGGTCATCCCGCCCGGGGACGAAGCGCTCCGGGCGGACGTGAAGCGGTTTCTCGCGGAGGCTCTGGCGGACATTCCGCCGGAGGTCCGCGTGCATTCATGGATGGGCTTCGACGCGGACTTCAGCCGCCGCCTGGGCGAAGCGGGATGGCTGGGTCTCACGCTGCCGCGCGAGTACGGCGGCGCCGGCCGCAGCGCCTTTGCGCGCTTCGTGGTGGTGGAGGAACTGCTCGCCGCGGGCGCACCCGTGTCGGCCCACTGGATCGCCGACCGCCAGAGCGCGCCGCTCATCCTCAAGTACGGCACCGAGGCGCAGAAGCAGCGGTACGTGCCCCCCATCTGCCGGGGTGAGTCGTTCTTCTGCATCGGCATGAGCGAACCGGGGTCGGGCTCCGATCTCGCCAGCGTGCGCGCGCGCGCCACAAAGACCGATGGCGGCTGGCGCCTGTCGGGCCAGAAGATCTGGACCACCAACGCGTACCGTTCGCACTTCATGATCGCGCTGGTGCGCACGTCCGGTACCGCGGAGGACCGCCACGCCGGGCTGTCGCAGTTCATCGTCGATCTCTCGTGGCCGGGCATCACCGTCCGCCCCATCGAGGACCTCACGGGCGACCGTCACTTCTGCGAGGTGTTCTTCGACGACGTCGCGATGCCCGACGACGCGCTCATCGGTGCCGAAGGCGAAGGCTGGGCGCAGGTCACCGCGGAACTCGCGTTCGAGCGCAGCGGCCCGGAACGCCTGTACTCGAGCATCGTGCTGCTGGACGCGTGGATCGCCTGGCTGCGCGCGAGCGGTCGTGCCGATGCCGACGCGGCGCGCCTCGTCGGCCGTCTCGTCTCGCATCTCGCCATCCTGCGCGAACTTTCCGTCGCGATCACCGGCAAGCTCGCCCGCGGCGAAAGCCCCGTGGTGGAAGCCGCGCTCGTGAAGGACATGGGCACCGAGATCGAACAGCTCACGCCGGTGCTCATCGCCGATGCCCTGGGGCAGCATCCCGAGACCGCACCACCGCCCAAGCTGGAGCGCATGCTCGCCTTCGTCACGCACATGGCGCCGTCCTTCTCGCTGCGCGGCGGCACCCGCGAGATTCTCCGCAGCATGATCGCCCGCGGGCTGGGGTTGCGATGAACACCGAAACGCGCGATCTGTTCGCCGACGCCGTGGAGCGACTGCTGCAGGATGTCTGCACGCCTGCCGTGGTGCGCGCCATCGAGGCCGGTAGCGACTGGCTGCCTCTCTGGTCCGCGCTGGCAGACGCCGGTTTCGCCGACGCGATCGTCCCCGAAGCACTGGGCGGCGCGGGCCTCGGCCTGGTCGACGCGCTGCCGATGTTCGTCGCGTGCGGACGCCACGCCGTTCCCGTGCCACTCGCCCAGACCGCGATGGTGCGAGCGGCCCTGGCGGAATCCGGCCAGACCGTCGTCGACGGGCCCGTCACCCTGGCCGAGGCCGCAGGGCGTACGGCGGACGGCGACGTGATTGCGCGACGTGTACCCCACGCCCGCACGGCGGACTGGGTCGCGGTCCCGCTCGAGGGTGCGCTGCATCTGCTCGCCGTCGGCGATGCCACCCTGGACCCCGACGGCATCCACGGTTCGCTGGCTGCCGACCTGCGGTGGACCGACCCCGAACCGGCCCGCGTGATCGACGGCGCCTTCGACACCCTGACGGTCGGTGCACTCACCGTCTCGGCGCGCGCGGCCGGCGCGTTGGAGCGCGTGTTCGATCTCACGCTCGGCCACGCCAACCAGCGGGTGCAGTTCGGCAAGCCCATCGGCAAGTTCCAGGCGATCCAGCACCAGATCGCGGTCATGGCGGAGCATCTCGCCGCCGCGCGCATGGCGGTGGAACTCGCCGCAGCCAGCGGACAGTGGACGGCGCTCGCAATGGCCAAGGGCCGGATCGCCGAAGCCATCCCGGTGGTGACCGCCGCCGCCCACGCCGTGCACGGCGCCATCGGCATCACCGCCGAGTTCGATCTGCAGCTCTTCACGCGGCGCCTGCACGAGTGCCGGCGCGCCTACGGCACCGAGAGCTACTGGTACGAGCGCGTCGGGCGTGCCCGTCTCACCGATGACGCCGCACTCACGGTGGATTTCCTGCGGCGGGTCTCCACGCCTGTCGCCGCTCCGGAGAACGCTCCATGACACCGTTCCTGAAGATCGAGCGCGACGGCGCCGTCGTCACGCTCACACTCAATCAGCCCGAACTGCGCAACCCGCTCACGGGCAACTCGGCGGCCGACGAGTTCGTGGCGGCGTGCGCCGACATCGCCGCCGACGAGTCCGTGCGCGCAGTCATCGTCACGGGCGCCGGCAAGGCCTTCTCGACCGGCGGCAACGTGAAGGACATGCAGCGCTACCAGGGGGACGCGATCCCGCCGGCGCGCATCCGCCAGGACTACCGCGAAGGCATCCAGCGCATCCCGCTCGCGCTGTTCCATCTCGACGTGCCGACGATCGCGGCGGTGAACGGACCGGCCATCGGCGCCGGCTGCGATCTCGCGTGCATGTGCGATATCCGCATCGCGTCCGAACACGCGAGCTTCGCGGAGAGCTTCGTCAAGCTGGGCATCATCCCCGGCGACGGCGGCGCGTGGCTCCTGCCCCGCACGGTGGGCCTGTCGCGCGCGGCCGAGATGACCTTCACCGGCGATCTCGTCGATGCGCAGACCGCGCTCGCCTGGGGTCTGGTGTCGCGCGTGGTACCGCACGACACACTGATGCCGGAGGCCCGTTCGCTCGCGCAGCGCATCGCCGCCAATCCCGGACCGGCCCTGCGCATGGCCAAGAAGCTCCTGCGCGAAGGCCAGCATCAGCGGCTCGATTCCCTGCTCGAACTGTCCGCGGCCTTCCAGGCCCTCGCCCACAAGACGCCCGAGCACCACGAGGCGGTGCAGGCCTTCATCGAGAAGCGCCCGCCGAAGTTCCCGAACTGACGCAGCCCGCCATGCCGACGCGTCCGCCCTTCGCCGCCGACCACGTCGGCAGTCTGCTTCGGCCCGCCGCGCTGCGCGACGCGCGTCTCGCCTTCAAGCGCGGCGAACTCACCCGTGACGCACTGACCGCCGTCGAGGACGACGCGATCCGTGACGTGGTAAAGAAGCAGGAAGCCATCGGCCTGCAGTCCGTCACCGACGGGGAGTTCCGTCGCGACTGGTGGCACATCGACTTTCTCGAACGGCTGGAAGGCGTGGAGGCCCGTCGCGACCCCACCACGGCGAGCTTCCACGGCGCGGACGAGGCGGTGCCGGTGCTCACGGTCACGGTCACGGGCAGGGTGCGCCACGTGCGGCCGATCTTCGTGGACGCATTCCGATTCCTGCAGCGGTCCGTCACCACCGGGACCGCCAAGCTCACGATCCCGTCGCCCGCAATGCTCCACCTGCGCGGCGGACGCCCCGCCATCGACCGCACGGTGTACCCGGACCTCGACGAATTCTGGGCCGATGTCGCCGCCGCCTACCGCGCGGAAATCGCCGCCCTCGCCGCAGCCGGCTGCACGTACCTGCAACTGGACGACGTGAGCTTCGCGTATCTGTGCGACCCGAAGATCCGCGACGGCTTCATCGCCCGCGGCGACGATCCCGAAGCCGCGCCGCACACCTACATCCGCGTCATCAACGAGGCCCTGCGCGACCGGCCTGCCAACATGGCCGTCACGATCCACACCTGCCGCGGCAACTTCAAGAGCACGTGGATGGCCTCGGGCGGCTACGAACCCGTGGCCGAGGCATTGCTGAGCGAGCTGGACGTGGACGGCTACTTCCTGGAGTACGACACGGAGCGGGCCGGCGGTTTCGAGCCGCTGCGGTTCCTCGCGAAGGGAAAAAAGGTCGTGCTGGGGCTGGTCACCAGCAAGTCCCCCGAGCTCGAAAGCGCGGACCTGCTGCGCCGCCGGATCGACGAGGCCGCGCGCTTCGTCCCTCGCGGCAACCTCTGCCTCAGCCCGCAGTGCGGGTTCTCCTCCACCCACCACGGCAATGCGCTGACCGAGGCCGATCAGTGGGCGAAGCTCGCGCGGGTGGTGGGGGTGGCGGAGACGCTGAAGCGCCACGCCTGACGTACCGTCTGCCGGAATGCCGGCTCTCGGTGCCGGATCGTCCTGCGGCCGTTCCCCGGGCATCGGTCCGCGACTTGCGCGGCGTGATCTCGTCGATTCGCCGCAACCACCAGTCACGACGATCCGCTCACCACGCTGCCGGAGTACATGGCGTAGCAGACGCGAGAGGACGACCGACCGCGGCAGATCCGGACCGACCCGTCACTGTCCCGTCGCCAGCGGAAAGCCTTCGTCGATCCAGCCGGTCACCCCGCCGATCATGATCTTAACGGGGCGCCCCAGGCGGGCGAGCCGGACCGCCGCCCGATGCGCGCCGTTGCAATGCGGCCCCGCGCAGTAGACGACGAACGCTGTCTCTTCCGGCCACACCGCGACCGTACCCGCCACGATCTTCCCGTGAGGGAGGTTCGTGGCTCCCGGCACGTGTCCGCGCGTGTAGAGGTCCGGCGACCGCACGTCCAGCAGGACGAAGTCGGCGTGCCCGGACTTCAGGCTCGCGTGGACATCCCAGCAGTCGGTTTCGAACTCGAACGCCGCTTCGAAATGCGCGAGCGCGCGTGCGGCGTCCGCCGGGGTCACGGCCATCACGGCGCTGGGGCGGGGCGAAAGCCGGGGAACGCCGTTCTCGGGCGAAGGTCCAAGCATGAGTCGACTCCGGGGTTGCGATGCCTCCAGTGTGGTCGGAGTGGCCCGGAAGCCGCCAGCGGGCGGAACGTCATGCTCCGGTAAGATCGCGCCACCCCACTCCATTCGCGCCACGCTGCTCCATGAAGGGACATCGCGTCGTCGCGGTCGCCTACGACCGCCTCTGCACGTTCGAATTCGGTTGCGTCGTCGAGGTATTCGCCCTCGACCGGCCGGAACTCGGCGTCGACTGGTACGACTTCAAGGTCTGCTCGATCGAGCGCGGCCCCGTGCGCGCGGCCGGCGGCATCCGCATCAGCGCCGATGCGACGCTCGCGCAGCTCGACCGGGCGGACACGATCGTCATTCCGGGCTGGCGTGACGTCGACGAGCCTCCTCCGGACGCGCTGCTGCGCAAGTTGCGGTCCGCGCACCGCCGGGGCGCGCGCATCGCGAGCATCTGCTCCGGAGTCTTCGTGCTCGCCGCGGCAGGCCTTCTGGAAGGCCGCGAAGTCACCACGCACTGGCGATACGCACGGACGCTGGCGGAACGCCATCCGTCCCTCCGCGTGCAGGACAACGCGCTCTACGTGGACGAGGGCCGCATCCTCACATCGGCCGGTTCGGCAGCCGGCCTCGACATGCTGCTGCATCTGGTCCGTCGGGATCACGGTCCGCGCATCGCAAACCTCGTCGCGCAGCGTCTCGTGGTCCCCGCGCATCGCCTGGGAGACCAGGCTCAATTCGTTCCTCGGCCCATGCCATCGGATGAAGCGGCCCGGCTCGCGAAGCTGCTCGACTGGCTGCGGACCCACCTGAACCGGTCGCACTCGCTGGACACGATGGCGCGCCGCGCCTCGATGAGCCCGCGGACGCTGCAGCGGCAGTTCCGCGAATCGGTGGGCACATCGCCGATCGGGTGGCTCACGCGGGAGCGGCTCGGACTCGCCAAGGACCTCCTGCAGACGACGGAGCACCCGATCGCGCGGATCGGCGAGTTGTCCGGCTTCGGGTCCGAGGAGTCCTTCCGCCGCCACTTCCGCCGCGGTGTCGGCATCAGCCCGCTCGCGTATCGGCAGCAGTTCGGCAGCCGCCCCGCGACCATCCGCGAGGGAAGCCGCGACACCGGCCGTTGAAACCGCCAGGGGCCGGGGCACGGGACAACGGCGGAAAGCGCACGTCGAGGGCCGCGCGATGCGCGCCTCGCCGAGACGTGAACGGCGCCAGGAGGCGCCGTTCACGTGATGTCAGGCGAGTTCAGGCGCGGAGCGCCCCGAACAGAGCCAGGCCGACGAGCGCGAGACTCGCAGGCTCGGGAACCTGCACGCCCGGCACGTAAGCCGCGCCGGACTGGCGAGCCGTGCCGTTGGTCTGTCTCGCGTCCGTGCAGAGCGGGAACGACGCGTCCAAGATGCCTCCACTTTGGAGTGCCACGACGACCGAGAAGACTCCGTCGCGAGCACGCGGATCGTGGAGGCCGGCTGCGAAGCGGGACACGAACGGGGTCGTGGTGACCAGCGTACCGGCGCCGTTCGAACCGTCGTACGGCGGAGTGACGGAGGCCCGGTGCCGGGCCGAGATGCTCCCGGCTCAGCCTCCGAAACGAAAGCTCGACACCGCCACGGCGCCCATCAGCCGTTCGCGGTAGATGCAGGTGGCGGGGTCGTCCTGGGCGGCGCCGGCCGCCACCATCAGCGGCAACAGGTGGTCTGCGGTCGGGTGGACCTCGCGGGCATGGGGCGCGTCCTCCCAGGCCGCCAGGGCCTGCCGGCGGCGCGCGCCGTCGCCGGACAGCACCGCGTCGTTGAGCCATTCGTCGAACGGCGGCGAGACGGTGGCCATCCTGGCCTCGCGGCCGTGGATGCTCATGCCGCTGCCGATGATCAGGATGTTCTCGTCGCGCAGCGGTGCCAGCGCGGCACCGGCGCGCAGGTGCTCGCCGGCATTCATCGAGGCCTGGATCGACATCTGCACCACCGGAATGTCGGCTTGCGGGACCATTGGTTGCAGCAGGCTGTAGGTGCCGTGGTCATAGCCCCGGATATCGTTCAGCGCGGCGTCGCAGCCGGCTGAGCGCAGCAGGTCGGCCGCCCTGGATGCGAGCGCCGGAGCACCCGGGCTGGCGTATCGGATGCGGTAGGTCTCGGGCGGGAAGCCGTCGTAGTCGTACACCATGCCGGGCGCGGCCGAGGACGTGAAGCTGAAGGCCTTCTCTTCCCAATGCGACGAGACCACGAGGATGGCCGACGGCCGCGCCGGCAGCTGCGCCGGCAGTTCGCGTAACCCTTGCTCCAGGTGGCGAAGCAGCTGGCGGATGGGGCCCTGCATCCAGGGCCAGGGACCGCCGCCGTGGCAGAGAAAGTAGGCGGGCTGGCGCATGGGGGGCGGCATGCAGATCGGGCGGGGCTCAGCGCGCGGCGATCGGCGCGGCCTTGCTGCGGCCCCACAGCACGAACACGGCCAGTGCCAGCAGGATCACGTTCAGCGGGGTGGCGGGCCACTCGCCGCGCATGGCGTGGAAGCCGAAGGCCAGGACCTGCAGCACGATGATGCACCTGGCCGCCAGCACCGTCAGGTTCGGCTCGATGCGCGTGAGTGCCGGCAGCAGGATGCCCAGGCCGCCGAGCAGATCGACGAAGCCGGTGAAGGTCTTGAGCGTCGGGTACTGGGGGGCCCAGACCATCATCCTGGCGACTTCTTCGGCCGGTGCCGCGAGTTTCATGTACGCACCGAAGAGCATGAAGAACGCGATCACGATCTGGGCGGCCCACAGGCCTGCTCCGAGTGCCCGGCGGGGCGGGTTGGCGGGAAGGGTGGTGCTGGTGGTCATGGCGGGTCTCCGAGGGGGTCTGGCAAAGGGCGGCCGCTGCGCTGCGGGCGTGACAGAACGATAGGAGCACCCATCAATTCACGGAAGCGATAAAATTTCGATCGGATAAATCTGAATTCGAGATGGCTCATGATCGGATCGCTGACCCTGGATCAACTGCGCGTGCTGGTGGCCATCGACGAGAGCGGCAGTTTCTCGGCGGCGGGCCGGCAGCTTCGGCGGGTGCAGTCGGCCATCAGCCACACCGTGCAGGCGCTGGAGGAAGCGCAGGGCGTGCAGTTGTTCGACCGCAGTACGCGCACGCCCCGCATGACCGCCGCCGGGCGGGCCCTGGTGGAGCAGGCGCGGCAGGTGCTGCGCCAGGCCGCCGTGTTCGAGCGCACGGCCAAGGCCATTGCGGCCGGCCTGGAGCCGGCATTGGCGCTGGCCATCGACAGCTTCGTGCCCACGGAGCCGCTGATCCGCGGCCTGGCAGGGTTGCGCGAACGCTACCCCGACCTTGCGGTCACGCTGTTCACCGAGGGCATCGGAGCTGCCGAACGCCGGGTGCGCGACGGCAGCGCGACGCTCGGGCTGTGCGCCCTGCTGCCGACCGCTGTGCAGGATCTGCAGGCAGCCACCTTGACCCAGGTGTCGCTGGTGCCGGTAACGGCACCGGAACACCCGCTGGCGAGCGAACGCCGCGAGCTGACGCGGGATGTGCTCGCCGAGCACATCCAGTTGATCCTGACCGATCCGCTCCAGCGTCCGGGTCCGAGCTTCAGCGTGGTGAGTCCGCGCGTGTGGCGATTCGTCGACATTGCGCGGCGCCTGGAATTCCTGCTGGCCGGCTTCGGTTGGGGCACCATGCCGCAGCACCTGGTGCAGGCGCATCTCGATGCTGGCCGGCTGGTGGCACTGGAGGTGCAGGACCCGGGCGTGCTCCCGGGGTCGATCGGTCTCTACGCCATCCATGACCGCCGCCGCCCGCTGGGCGTGGGCGCGCGCTGGCTGCTGGAGGAACTGCAGCGGCAGCCCTGGTTCGGACCGGCGTGAGCGGTGGCCGATCGAGATCCGGTGTCCGGTGGTATCGCCAGCGGCGCCTGTCAGTACGAGCGTCCAGGATCCTTGCGTGCGCCCGGCGACGAAGAACGTGCCGGTCATCCTGGTGAAGACCGCCGTCGGCCGCTGGCGGTTGCTCGGCGTCCCATGCGGGAGCGCGGAGCCGGTGGGGGAACGGATCGCGGAGTCGCGGGCGTTCCCTGAGCCGAGCGCCGGCAGTTGCCCGACCGTGGCTGCCCGTTGAGCTGGCAATGGCGCGGCCTTGGAGCATTGCGGCACACGCACACGATGGATGAGGCGCTGCTCAGCGAGTTGGACGTGGACGGCTGCTTCCTCGAGTGCGACACGGAGCGGGCCGGCGGTTTCTAACCGCTGCGCTTTCTCGCGAAGGGAAAGAAGGTCGTGCTGGGGCTGGTCACCAGCAAGTCCCCCGAGCTCGAAAGCGCGGACCTGCTGCGCCGCCGGATCGACGAGGCCGCGCGCTTCGTCCCTCGCGGCAACCTCTGCCTCAGCCCGCAGTGCGGGTTCTCCTCCACCCACCACGGCAATGCGCTGACCGAGGCCGATCAGTGGGCGAAGCTCGCGCGGGTGGTGGGGGTGGCGGAGACGCTGAAGCGCCACGCCTGACGTACCGTCTGCCGGAATGCCGGCTCTCGGTGCCGGATCGTCCTGCGGCCGTTCCCCGGGCATCGGTCCGCGACTTGCGCGGCGTGATCTCGTCGATTCGCCGCAACCACCAGTCACGACGATCCGCTCACCACGCTGCCGGAGTACATGGCGTAGCAGACGCGAGAGGACGACCGACCGCGGCAGATCCGGACCGACCCGTCACTGTCCCGTCGCCAGCGGAAAGCCTTCGTCGATCCAGCCGGTCACCCCGCCGATCATGATCTTAACGGGGCGCCCCAGGCGGGCGAGCCGGACCGCCGCCCGATGCGCGCCGTTGCAATGCGGCCCCGCGCAGTAGACGACGAACGCTGTCTCTTCCGGCCACACCGCGACCGTACCCGCCACGATCTTCCCGTGAGGGAGGTTCGTGGCTCCCGGCACGTGTCCGCGCGTGTAGAGGTCCGGCGACCGCACGTCCAGCAGGACGAAGTCGGCGTGCCCGGACTTCAGGCTCGCGTGGACATCCCAGCAGTCGGTTTCGAACTCGAACGCCGCTTCGAAATGCGCGAGCGCGCGTGCGGCGTCCGCCGGGGTCACGGCCATCACGGCGCTGGGGCGGGGCGAAAGCCGGGGAACGCCGTTCTCGGGCGAAGGTCCAAGCATGAGTCGACTCCGGGGTTGCGATGCCTCCAGTGTGGTCGGAGTGGCCCGGAAGCCGCCAGCGGGCGGAACGTCATGCTCCGGTAAGATCGCGCCACCCCACTCCATTCGCGCCACGCTGCTCCATGAAGGGACATCGCGTCGTCGCGGTCGCCTACGACCGCCTCTGCACGTTCGAATTCGGTTGCGTCGTCGAGGTATTCGCCCTCGACCGGCCGGAACTCGGCGTCGACTGGTACGACTTCAAGGTCTGCTCGATCGAGCGCGGCCCCGTGCGCGCGGCCGGCGGCATCCGCATCAGCGCCGATGCGACGCTCGCGCAGCTCGACCGGGCGGACACGATCGTCATTCCGGGCTGGCGTGACGTCGACGAGCCTCCTCCGGACGCGCTGCTGCGCAAGTTGCGGTCCGCGCACCGCCGGGGCGCGCGCATCGCGAGCATCTGCTCCGGAGTCTTCGTGCTCGCCGCGGCAGGCCTTCTGGAAGGCCGCGAAGTCACCACGCACTGGCGATACGCACGGACGCTGGCGGAACGCCATCCGTCCCTCCGCGTGCAGGACAACGCGCTCTACGTGGACGAGGGCCGCATCCTCACATCGGCCGGTTCGGCAGCCGGCCTCGACATGCTGCTGCATCTGGTCCGTCGGGATCACGGTCCGCGCATCGCAAACCTCGTCGCGCAGCGTCTCGTGGTCCCCGCGCATCGCCTGGGAGACCAGGCTCAATTCGTTCCTCGGCCCATGCCATCGGATGAAGCGGCCCGGCTCGCGAAGCTGCTCGACTGGCTGCGGACCCACCTGAACCGGTCGCACTCGCTGGACACGATGGCGCGCCGCGCCTCGATGAGCCCGCGGACGCTGCAGCGGCAGTTCCGCGAATCGGTGGGCACATCGCCGATCGGGTGGCTCACGCGGGAGCGGCTCGGACTCGCCAAGGACCTCCTGCAGACGACGGAGCACCCGATCGCGCGGATCGGCGAGTTGTCCGGCTTCGGGTCCGAGGAGTCCTTCCGCCGCCACTTCCGCCGCGGTGTCGGCATCAGCCCGCTCGCGTATCGGCAGCAGTTCGGCAGCCGCCCCGCGACCATCCGCGAGGGAAGCCGCGACACCGGCCGTTGAAACCGCCAGGGGCCGGGGCACGGGACAACGGCGGAAAGCGCACGTCGAGGGCCGCGCGATGCGCGCCTCGCCGAGACGTGAACGGCGCCAGGAGGCGCCGTTCACGTGATGTCAGGCGAGTTCAGGCGCGGAGCGCCCCGAACAGAGCCAGGCCGACGAGCGCGAGACTCGCAGGCTCGGGAACCTGCACGCCCGGCACGTAAGCCGCGCCGGACTGGCGAGCCGTGCCGTTGGTCTGTCTCGCGTCCGTGCAGAGCGGGAACGACGCGTCCAAGATGCCTCCACTTTGGAGTGCCACGACGACCGAGAAGACTCCGTCGCGAGCACGCGGATCGTGGAGGCCGGCTGCGAAGCGGGACACGAACGGGGTCGTGGTGACCAGCGTACCGGCGCCGTTCGAACCGTCGTACGGCGGAGTGACGGAGGCCCGGTGCCGGGCCGAGATGCTCCCGGCTCAGCCTCCGAAACGAAAGCTCGACACCGCCACGGCGCCCATCAGCCGTTCGCGGTAGATGCAGGTGGCGGGGTCGTCCTGGGCGGCGCCGGCCGCCACCATCAGCGGCAACAGGTGGTCTGCGGTCGGGTGGACCTCGCGGGCATGGGGCGCGTCCTCCCAGGCCGCCAGGGCCTGCCGGCGGCGCGCGCCGTCGCCGGACAGCACCGCGTCGTTGAGCCATTCGTCGAACGGCGGCGAGACGGTGGCCATCCTGGCCTCGCGGCCGTGGATGCTCATGCCGCTGCCGATGATCAGGATGTTCTCGTCGCGCAGCGGTGCCAGCGCGGCACCGGCGCGCAGGTGCTCGCCGGCATTCATCGAGGCCTGGATCGACATCTGCACCACCGGAATGTCGGCTTGCGGGACCATTGGTTGCAGCAGGCTGTAGGTGCCGTGGTCATAGCCCCGGATATCGTTCAGCGCGGCGTCGCAGCCGGCTGAGCGCAGCAGGTCGGCCGCCCTGGATGCGAGCGCCGGAGCACCCGGGCTGGCGTATCGGATGCGGTAGGTCTCGGGCGGGAAGCCGTCGTAGTCGTACACCATGCCGGGCGCGGCCGAGGACGTGAAGCTGAAGGCCTTCTCTTCCCAATGCGACGAGACCACGAGGATGGCCGACGGCCGCGCCGGCAGCTGCGCCGGCAGTTCGCGTAACCCTTGCTCCAGGTGGCGAAGCAGCTGGCGGATGGGGCCCTGCATCCAGGGCCAGGGACCGCCGCCGTGGCAGAGAAAGTAGGCGGGCTGGCGCATGGGGGGCGGCATGCAGATCGGGCGGGGCTCAGCGCGCGGCGATCGGCGCGGCCTTGCTGCGGCCCCACAGCACGAACACGGCCAGTGCCAGCAGGATCACGTTCAGCGGGGTGGCGGGCCACTCGCCGCGCATGGCGTGGAAGCCGAAGGCCAGGACCTGCAGCACGATGATGCACCTGGCCGCCAGCACCGTCAGGTTCGGCTCGATGCGCGTGAGTGCCGGCAGCAGGATGCCCAGGCCGCCGAGCAGATCGACGAAGCCGGTGAAGGTCTTGAGCGTCGGGTACTGGGGGGCCCAGACCATCATCCTGGCGACTTCTTCGGCCGGTGCCGCGAGTTTCATGTACGCACCGAAGAGCATGAAGAACGCGATCACGATCTGGGCGGCCCACAGGCCTGCTCCGAGTGCCCGGCGGGGCGGGTTGGCGGGAAGGGTGGTGCTGGTGGTCATGGCGGGTCTCCGAGGGGGTCTGGCAAAGGGCGGCCGCTGCGCTGCGGGCGTGACAGAACGATAGGAGCACCCATCAATTCACGGAAGCGATAAAATTTCGATCGGATAAATCTGAATTCGAGATGGCTCATGATCGGATCGCTGACCCTGGATCAACTGCGCGTGCTGGTGGCCATCGACGAGAGCGGCAGTTTCTCGGCGGCGGGCCGGCAGCTTCGGCGGGTGCAGTCGGCCATCAGCCACACCGTGCAGGCGCTGGAGGAAGCGCAGGGCGTGCAGTTGTTCGACCGCAGTACGCGCACGCCCCGCATGACCGCCGCCGGGCGGGCCCTGGTGGAGCAGGCGCGGCAGGTGCTGCGCCAGGCCGCCGTGTTCGAGCGCACGGCCAAGGCCATTGCGGCCGGCCTGGAGCCGGCATTGGCGCTGGCCATCGACAGCTTCGTGCCCACGGAGCCGCTGATCCGCGGCCTGGCAGGGTTGCGCGAACGCTACCCCGACCTTGCGGTCACGCTGTTCACCGAGGGCATCGGAGCTGCCGAACGCCGGGTGCGCGACGGCAGCGCGACGCTCGGGCTGTGCGCCCTGCTGCCGACCGCTGTGCAGGATCTGCAGGCAGCCACCTTGACCCAGGTGTCGCTGGTGCCGGTAACGGCACCGGAACACCCGCTGGCGAGCGAACGCCGCGAGCTGACGCGGGATGTGCTCGCCGAGCACATCCAGTTGATCCTGACCGATCCGCTCCAGCGTCCGGGTCCGAGCTTCAGCGTGGTGAGTCCGCGCGTGTGGCGATTCGTCGACATTGCGCGGCGCCTGGAATTCCTGCTGGCCGGCTTCGGTTGGGGCACCATGCCGCAGCACCTGGTGCAGGCGCATCTCGATGCTGGCCGGCTGGTGGCACTGGAGGTGCAGGACCCGGGCGTGCTCCCGGGGTCGATCGGTCTCTACGCCATCCATGACCGCCGCCGCCCGCTGGGCGTGGGCGCGCGCTGGCTGCTGGAGGAACTGCAGCGGCAGCCCTGGTTCGGACCGGCGTGAGCGGTGGCCGATCGAGATCCGGTGTCCGGTGGTATCGCCAGCGGCGCCTGTCAGTACGAGCGTCCAGGATCCTTGCGTGCGCCCGGCGACGAAGAACGTGCCGGTCATCCTGGTGAAGACCGCCGTCGGCCGCTGGCGGTTGCTCGGCGTCCCATGCGGGAGCGCGGAGCCGGTGGGGGAACGGATCGCGGAGTCGCGGGCGTTCCCTGAGCCGAGCGCCGGCAGTTGCCCGACCGTGGCTGCCCGTTGAGCTGGCAATGGCGCGGCCTTGGAGCATTGCGGCACACGCACACGATGGATGAGGCGCTGCTCAGCGAGTTGGACGTGGACGGCTGCTTCCTCGAGTGCGACACGGAGCGGGCCGGCGGTTTCTAACCGCTGCGCTTTCTCGCGAAGGGAAAGAAGGTCGTGCTGGGGCTGGTCACCAGCAAGTCCCCCGA
>ERZ1066136.878-NODE-878-length-18240-cov-7.924443_pt1 | contig 18240 bp, 12 predicted proteins | sample MGYA00382783_ERZ1066136 | MGnify/ENA primary metagenome ERZ1066136 (study PRJEB33369, sample SAMEA5778366) | biofilm metagenome | biome: Industrial cooling water; feature: Water cooling tower basin; material: Biofilm | place: United Arab Emirates | collected... | reverse complement strand
CGCTCAGCATCGCCGACTCGGCCGCCGCCTTGCTGCCGAGCTCCTGCAGGGCGACGGGCTCGCTGTCGGGCAGCGACTTGCCGCTGCGCGGCACCGTGCCGCAGCCGGCGCCGAGGGTGGACAGGGCGGCGAGCAGGGCCAGCGCGAGGGCGCTGCGGGTGGAGCGGGTCGGAGCGGAGACGGGCATGGGCGGGCTCGGGTCGAAAGGAGGGTCAGCGGGTTCGCGCGGCCAGCCAGCCGAGCAGCGCGCTCGCGCTCTCGGCCACCACCACGTCGTCGTATCGGGCGTCGGCGCGCCGGGACGGCGCGGCGATGCAGTTCTGGTTGGAGGCGGCCATCGCGACGTTGACGCCGTCGAAGCCGAACGGTGCGGGGCCGGTGGCGTCGCGGTCGGTCACTGGCGCGATCAGCACGAAGGCCGGATTCGACTGCACGACGCCGCAGTTCTCCGGCGAGGCGGTCGTCCCCGGACCGGTCAGGAACGGGCGGCTGGCGCTCTCGGGCAGGCGCGCGGCAGCGGCGAGCGCGGAGCGGAAGCGGGTCGCGCCGTCGAAATCGTCGCGGACGGTCGCGGCGGCCGGCGGGACGACGAGGTCGACGCCGGCGCGACCCACGGCATAGCGCAGCCGCTCGTCGCGATCCGGGCGGGTGAGCCCCAGCGATTCGTAAGGCAGCCAGCCCACCTGGGCGCCGACCGGGCAGGTGCCCGCGAGGCCCTCGCGGGCGACATCGCCCGCTGCGCTCAGGTCAGGGCACGGGAGGCGCTTGTTGCGCAGCGCGAACGCTCGGACCGCCTGGCGCGCGGCCTCGGCGTCGGCCTTGGCGATGCTCGCCGCGCTCTGGCTGGCGACGTCGGTGTATCCGGCGCTGATCACGACGCTGAGCAGCCCGATGATCGACACGACCACCGCGAGCTCGACGAGGCTCACGCCGGTCTGGCGCTGGGGGTGCCGGAAGCGCGGGGGCGCAGGGCGGGCCATGTCACGGACCCGGGGACCCGGCGGGCGTCGGCGGTGGTGGCGCAGCGCCCTGCGACGGCACGGTCGTCGGCGCGACCGCGCCGCTGCCGTCGACGGCCACGTCCTGCCGAAGCTGGGCCTGCAGCCGCGCGAACTCCTCGCGCAGGGTGGCGATGCGGCCGTCGCGCGCGTCGCTCGGCGGCTGGTCCAGCTCGGCCTTCATGCGGCGCGACACGTCCGCCATGCGCACGCTGATCTCGAGGTTGTGGCGCAGCGCCTCGAGGTTGATCTTGGCCTTGACCGCCGGATCGTCCATGGCCTCGAGCGTGTCGAGCGCCTTGCGCAGATGCACGGCGGTCGAGGCCGAACGCTCCAGCGCGTCGTCCAGCACGGCGGACATGCTGTCCTGCAGTTCGGCCATCTGCCGCTGGCGCTGGGCGTCCGGCGCAGCGGTGGCCTCCGCGGCCGCGGTGGACGGGTCAGCCACGTCTACCCCGGTGGCCCAGGGCGGCGGTGCGTCGTCGGTGGCGGCGGCCGCTGGCGCCGGCGCGAGGGCCGGGGGATCGGCGCTCGCCGTCGGGGCGCTGGTCGGCGCCGCCGGCGTCGCCGCGGCGTCGCCCTCGGGCGCGACGCCGCGCAGGGCGGCGACCGCGACCACGCCGAGGATCAGCACCGCGCCAAGCGCAATGAGCACGGAGCGCGGCGCGTTCACGGCGAACCCTCCGGCGTCGGGGCGGGCGGCGGATCACCGGGCAGGCGCAGCGCCAGCCGGTGCATGACGCCGTCCTCGTCGCGGATGTGGACCGCGCGCGCCTCGATGCGGCGGACGACGGCGCCGTCGCCCAAGCGCGCGCCGGGCCCGACGAGCGTGCCGTCGATCATCGCGCGGGGCGACAGGCCCACGCCCGAGATGATCATCGACACGACGCGCGGCGCCGCGGGCGCGGCGTCCAGCGAGGTCGCCGCGCCGGACGCGCCGGACGCCGCCAGACCCGTGGCCGGATCCACGGCCGGCGCCGCCTTCGGCGGCACCGCGATGATGGCCGTGCCGGTGACGGCACGCGGCGGCGACTCGAGCGCGGTGAGCGCCAACGCCAGCGCATCGGCCTGCTGGATCTCCAGCCCGATCTGCGCCGCCATGGCGTTGTCGGTTTCGGCGTAGCTCGGCGGGAACGCCTGCGGCTTGCCGAGGATCATCGTGCCCACCCATCCGACCACGCCGAGCCACGCGGCGAGGGCAAGGGCGGCGAACTGCTTCTGCTTCACGGCGTCACCCCCGTGGCCGCGCTCGAGGGCGCGCGCGTCAGCTGGTAGGAGAACAGGCCGCCCGGCGCACCGGCCCCGGCGTTGCCGGCCTGCGGATCGATCGCCACGGGCACGTAGCCGGCGTCGCGCAGGCGCTGGACGAAGCGCGCCACCTGCTGGCCGCGATCGCGATCGCGCACGCCGCCGCCGTAGTTCACCAGGCCGTCGATGCGGAGCGTGGGCTGGTCGGGCACCGCGGTGTCGAGGCGCATGCGGAGGATGCGCACGTCGGCGCCCGCGGCTTCACGGATGACCCGCAGGGTGGCCGCGGGGTCGAGCGCGCCGGCGAGGCCGGTGGCGCGGCTGATGAAGCCCGCGACGGCCGGGAATTCCGTCGGGATCTGCTGGCTCTGCTCGATGCCGGCCGTCTGCGCGTCGATCGCTTCGATCTCCGCGCGCAGCGCCTCGGCGCGGCTGCGTTCGCCGTGCGCCGCCAGGGTCCAGCGTCCGCCGAGTGCACCGAGGCCGAGGGCCAGCAGCAGCGAGGCGGCGCTGGCCCAAGGCAGCAGGCGCTCCGAAAGGAACATCGCGCGCGCTGCGCCGGAGTTCACCGAGACCCCGGCCGACGCCGAGCGCAGCAGCGGCAGGGCGCCGCTGCGGTAGCGCTGGCCCTGGGCATCGGTGACCGTGACGTGCGGCGCCAGCGTCACCGAGGCGCCGCTGCTGGTGGCGAAGATCTCCAGCAGCACCTCGTCCAGCGGCGCATCGCCGGCATTCGCGATGGCCCGCGCGTGGCGCCCCGTCACGGCGACCGGCTCCGGCGTCGAGGCCGGGATCGCGGCGCTAGGCGCGTACTCGTGCTGGCCTTCGAACGTCATCGAGGGGTCGGCGTCGGCCTGCCCGGTGCGTTCGGTCGGCGTGTCTTCCGGCGTCGGGGCGCGGCCGAGCGTCGGATCGGTGCGACGCGTGTCGACGCGCGCGGTCGCCACGCGGCCGGTGGCCGAGGGCATGGGCAGCGGCGTCAGCGCCGCGATCCACTCGATATCGAGGGCCTCCAGCGCGCCGTCGTCGGCGGAGAGCTGCATGCCGGCGCGTTCGCCCAGCGCGGCGACCGTCATCGCGAGGTCCTCGCGCGACTCGCTGAAGGCCAGCGCCGAGGCGTACTCGACGCGGTTGCGCAGGGCGGCGAGGAACACGACCTTGCGGCCGCTGTGCAGCACCACGCCGTGGCCGGGGCGCAGCCGCTTCCACAGCAGGGCCACGGTCGGCACCAGCAGGCAGTGGTCGGCCTGGTTGTCGGCCCACGCGAACATCTGCTGCCAGCGGTCCAGCGGCACCGCGGTGTACAGCGCCTGGTAGCCGTTGCCGACGGTGCGCAGCTGGTGGATCAGCACCTTGCTGTCGCCGTCGATCAGGCCGTCGGCGCGCAGCCGGCGCTCGATCAGCGCCACCGCGTGGGACGGGCTGCCCTCCAGCGAGGTGATGTCGCTGACCGCGCCGTCGAAATCGGTGACGACGATCGTCGAGCGGTCGAGGCGCGGCCGGCTGTCGTGCAGCGCCACCCTCTCGTCGTCGAAGGACAGCCAACGGCCGTCCTGGTGGAGCAGCAGGTGGGCGCTCACGGCGCTTCCCCCGTCCGGAACAGCAGCGTGCCGCGCATCGTCAGCAGCAGCGGCGGGCTGCGCGGGTCGGTGGTGTCGAACAGTCCCTCGTCGGGCCGCGTCACCGAGAGGTCGAAGGCCTCGGCGCCGAAGATGCGGCGCTCGTCGCGCGCCACCGAGCCCAGCAGGTTGTTGACGTCCTCGCGGCCCATCGGCGCCTGCGCGACGTTGATCAGGCGCTCGCCCCAGCGGCCTTCGACGAGGCCCGCGGCGTTGGCCCGCTCGACCACCGCGCGCGCACGTTCGGCGAGCTGGACGCGAAGCTCCGCCTCGCGCAGCCGCTGTTGCGCGGCGGCGAGCTGCTGCTCGGCGCCGTTGACCTGCAGGAACGCGTCGCCCAGCGCCTGCCGCGCGGTGGTGAACCACACCGCGGAGAGCAGCAGGGCGCCCAGCGCGACGGCGAACGAGGTCAGCATGGCCTTGCGCGAGCCGGTGACGCGGGCGATGAGCCGGAGGGGGGCGGCCGTCATGGTCGTCGCCTTACTGGTTCATCTTGAGGTGGGCGACCATCACGCGGACCTGGTCGGCGTCGGTGGCCGCGGCGTTCACGTCGTTCGCGCCGCCGGTGGCGGTCACGTCCTGGGTGTTGTTGCCGGCCCACTGGATGCCCGGATCAAAGGCGGTGCCGGTGGCGCGCACCACGCCTTCCTGGCGGAAGGCGCCGTTCTGCGCGTCGGGCTTGCCGTCGATGGCCTGGTCGAGCGCGCGGGCGAGGTCCGGGGTCAGGCCGGTGATCACCATGACGTTGCCCGAGCCGGAGGCCGTGCCCGGCGGGTTCCACTGGAAGCAGATCTGGATTTCCTGCGGGTTGCCGTTGGTGTCGAGGTAGACGTAGCGGTCCTCGAGGCCCTCACCGCGGCCGGGCGGCATGGTCACGCCGGCCTTGCGCATCAGGTCGCGCAGGTCGAAATTCGGGCCCGACTGGTGGGCACGGGCCATGCCCGGGCCGGCGTTGCCGCGGCAGATCGCCGCCGGCGGCGTCGCACCGGCCATGTTGCCGCCGGACAGCGTGGTGCCGTTGCCGGCGAAGCTGGCGCCGTTGACCATCAGGCGGGGCGCGCTCTGGTTGTCGCCGATCGGCGCACCGAGGCGCTGGCTGTAGGTGTTGTACGCAACCACCCACTGGTCGACGAACTTCTGCTTGATGCGGGTGTATTCCGCGTTGCGCTGGACGTCGCGGCCGATCATCACGGCGCCGAGGATCACGCCGATGATGACGAGGACGACCGCCATCTCGACGAGGGTGAAACCGGTCTGGCCGGTGCGGCGGGCGCCGCGGAGCTGGTGCGCTGGCATGTGGGGGGTCCCCGTGGTCGGTGAAAGTGCGATGCCGTCGACCGGCCACGGGTCGACGTTGCCCGTGACGCTACGGGCGGACAGTAAGAGCTTCGTAAGACCGGGCGTCTCCCCCGCCCGGCACGCCGAGATTAGCGCGTCCGCGTGGCGTTTAGCGCGCCAGCGCGGCGGCGAGTTCGGCGGCCTCGCGCCGCAGCGGCGCGCCGTCGACGAGCGTGGCGTCGAACACCGCGCGCGCGTCGGCCAGATGCCGCCGGGCGGCCGCGCGGTCGCCGGCCGCCGCGGCGACCCGGGCCGCGACCAGCGCGGTCTGCGCCAGATCGTGGCGACTGCCGCCGGCGCGTGCGGCCGCGAGCGCGCGGTCGATGGTGGCCATCGCCGCGGCGTGCCGGCCGTCGGTGGCCAGCAGCTCGGCCTGCAGGCGCGGCAGCCGCCAGCCGATGGCCTCGAGCGAGGAGTCTCCCGCGGGCAGCGAGAACGCGGAGAGGCGCTCGATGACCCGGGCGGCCGGCTCGCCCGCGCGCCAGGCGATCTCCAGGCCCAGCAGCACCTGCGACCACCACTCCTGCACGGCGGGCTCGGGGTGGGCGAGCAGGTCCTCGAGGTCGCGGGCGGTCAGCTCGCGCGCCGCATCGATCCGCCCGCGCGCCAGCTCGATCCGCGCCACGTTGAAGCTCCCGCGGCGCAGCGCGGGATCGTCCGGCTCGAGGTGGGCGCGCCGGATCGCCAGCGAGCCCGCCACCAGCGGCAGCGCGGCGTCGGGGTCGCCGCGCTCGTCGAGCAGCAGGCCGAGGTTGTTCATGCTGATCGCGGTGGGCATGGCCTCCAGGCCGGCGCTGGCCCGCGCCATCTCGAGGTCGCGGCGCAGCAGCGGCTCGGCCGCGGCCAGGTCGCCGGTGTCCCAGTGCACGAAGGCCAGTTCGGCCTGCGCGTTCGCCGTCAGGGGGTTCTGCTCGCCGAACAGGCGCAGCGCCAGCGCGTGCCCCTCCTGCAGGACCGGCACCGCCTCCTCGAACTTGCGCTGCTTGGACAGCGCCCGCCCCAGGCCCGTCAGGGCATTCTGGAGCGAGAATTCGCCCGCGGCGCCGAGCCCGCGCGCCAGCGCGATCGCCTCTTGGTAGATCGGCACCGCCTGCGCCGGACGGTTGTCGAGCCGCTCGATCAGCGCGAGGTTGTTCAAGGTGGAGATGACGTCGCCTTGGGCCTCGGGGCCGAGCGAGCGACGCAGCGCCAGCGATTCGCGAAGGGCCGCGCGGGCGTCGTCGAAGCGGCGCACGCCGCGCAGCGCGAGCCCGACGTGGTTGAGCGATTCGGCGCGGCCGGCCACGCTGTCGTCGCCGATCCGCTCGCGCAGCAGCGCCGCGCGCTCCGCATAGGCAAGGGCGTCGGTGCCGCGAGCGGCGTTGCCCGCCACCACGGAGGCCTGCTCGAGCGCCTCGATCGCCACGGCGGGATCGCCGCCCTCGGCCTCGGCCAGCGCGATGGCGCGGTCGAGCAGGGGCATCGCGTCGGCGGGCAGGCCGAGGCTGGCGTAGGCGCTGCCGATGGCGAGCATCAGCCGCGCCTGCGCGGCCGGTTGGTCGGCGAGGTCCTTCTCGATGCGCTCGGCGCCGCTTTTCAGCACGTCGCGCGCCCGCACGTCGCGCTGCCCGCCGTCGCGACGCACGTTGGCGGCGTCGAACGCACCGACCATGAACCGGCTGACCTGCTCCGCCGTGGCCGCCGCTTCGCGGGCGCGGTCGCGCTCGTGCATCAGCTGCAGGGTGAAGCCCGTCGCCATCGCGACGCCGATCGCCGCCGCGGCGGTGCCGCCGCGATAGCGGCGCACGAACAGCAGGGCGCGTCGCGGCAGCCCGGCGCGCCGAGCGGTGATCGGCCGATGTTCGCGATGGCGGACGAGGTCCTCGCGCAGCGAGGCCACGTCGGGGTAGCGCAGCCGCGGCTCGAGCGCCGTGGCCTTGGCGACGATGGCGTCGAGGTCGCCCGCCAGGCGGTGGCGCCACGACGCCGCGGCGCCGGCGGCGAAGCGGCTCGGGTGCCGCGCGACGGTGTCGGCGTCCCCGACGTTGCGCCCCATCGGCGCGTCGGCCAGCAGTTCCGCCAGCAGCACGCCGAGCGCGAACACGTCGGCGCCCACCCCGGCGTTCTCGCCGCGAAGCTGCTCCGGGCTGGCATAGGCCGGCGTGCAGTAGCCCGCGCTGCCGGCGCCGCTGCGGCCGGCGGCGTCCGGGCCGATCCAGCGCGCGATGCCGAAGTCCAGCAGCATCGGCTGGCCGTCCGGCCGGACGAGCACGTTGGCCGGCTTCAGGTCGCAGTGCACCACGAGCTGCCGATGCGCGTGCGAGACCGCGTCGCAGAGCCGGTCGAACAGCGCCAGCCGTTCCGCGAGGCCTGGCGCCGCGCTGCGCATCCAGACGTCGAGCGGCACGCCCTCGACGTATTCCATGACGAGGAACGGACGCCCGGCCGGCGTGGTGCCGCCATCGTACAGCCTGGCGATGCCCGGGTGCAGCAGACGCGCCAGTACGGCGCGCTCCGCTTCGAGCAGGCTCGCGGCCTCGGCGTCGGTGGGTCGGCGCAGGATCTTGAGGGCCACGCGCTGCCGGAACAGCCCATCGTCGCGCTCGGCGACGAACACGCTGCCCATGCCGCCGCGGCCGACGCGCTCGGTCAGGGTCCAGTGGCCGACGCGGTCGCCGGGCTCGAGCTCCTCCCGATCGGCGCTTGCCGCCAGCTCGCGCAGCGGCTGCAGCGCCGTCTGGAAGGCCGCGGTCTGCGCGCTCACGAGGGCCATCACGTCCTCGCGCACGGCCGGATCGTCGTGCAGCTCGGCGAGCCGCGAGGCCTGCTCGTCGGGCGGCAGGTCGCAGACCACGTCGAACAGTTGGCGCACCTGTCCCCAGCGCGTGGACGGATCGTGGCGGTCTGACATCGCGGGAAGGGGGGGTTCAGGCCGGAGCGGGCCTGACTATGCCAGCGGCCCGCCGCACGCGGAAGTCAGGGCACGGCGACGTCCATCGCGTCCATCCACAGCGGGTCGCCCGCGGCGCCGTCGCCGCCGCCGAAGGTGTGTCCGCTGCCCTCGGGCTCGAGGCGCTTCCAGCCGCCGTCGTAATCCCACGTCGTGACATGGACGCGAACGCCGTCGAGGGTCGCAAGCCCGCCCAGCGCCGACGCCGGCAGCTCGAGGCGCAGCGTCCGCCGCCCACGATCAGCGCGCAGCCGGGCGCCGGGCGCGATCGGCGTGCCCTCGCTCGTGGCCGAGGCGCCGTCGTGCGCGAACAGCGCGTTGCCCCAGCCGCCGACGCGCAGTCGGCGATGCCAGCGTCGGCCGTCGGGCAGCACGTCGTTCTGCTGCGGCATCACCGCGGCGCCGCCCGGGGCGTCGGGCAGGGTGATGAAGATCGCGAGGGCGAGGTGGTCGAAGCCGTTCGGCGCGTTCCAGCCGTGCAGCAGCTCGCCGAACTCGAGCTCGATGGCGAGCGCGCCACCGCTGCCGGACAGTCGCGCCGCGCGCAGGTCGAGGCCGGCGTTGGTGCCCCAGCTGGCGTCGGTGGGATAGCGATAGCGGCCGGCGGGTCCGGCGTCGTCACCGGCGGGGTCCGTGGCCTCCGCCAGCGGCGCCCAGTCGCGCGCGACGCGGAAGCGGCGGGCCTCGGAGCCCGCGCCGCGGCGGCGCTCGAAGAGCTGCACCGTGTGCTCCGCCTGCGGGTCGAGGTGGTCGTCGGTGCGCAGGCGCAGCGACCAGCGGCCGTCGTTGTCCACGACCAGCGGCGGCGCGCGCGCCAGGTCGCCGTTCACCACCAGCCGCAGATCGAGGGCGGCGCAGTCGTCCGCGCAGGCCACGCGGCCGGAGAGCGCAAGGTCGCCGCGCACCGGAGCCTCCGGCACCGCATCGAGGACCAGCACCACGCCGGCCTTCGGCGCCGTCGCGGCGTCCGTCGCGCTCGCGGGCGCGCGCTCGATGCGCCAGACCAGGCCCGCGTTCGCGGCCAGCGGCAGCGCGAGGCGGCCGTCCGCGCCGACGCGGGCCTCCGGCGCCTCGCCGTCCAGCGCCAGCAGCGGCCGGAGCGTGGCACCCGGCGGCAGGCCGTCGAGGCTCATCAGGTGCTCGCCGTCGGCGGTGTTCAGCGCGATCAGCAGCGTGTCCGCGCCCGGCTGGGCCCCCGCGCGTTCCGCCTCGGCGTCGCCGCGCATCGTCCAGGCCAGCACGCCAGGGCCCGCGGCGTTCGAGGCGATCACCGACGGCGTGCCGCGCGACAGCTCGGGGTTCGCGCGCCGCAGCGCCACCATCCCAGCGACGGCGCGGTACAGCGGCGCCTCGACGTCGAAGTGGTCGCGACCACCGCTCCCGAAGCCGCCGGCGAACATCGCGTCGCGCTGGCCGCGGAAGCCCTGCTCGGTGCCGTAGTAGAGCACCGGGATGCCGGGCAGGGTCAGCATGGCCAGCAGCGCCTGCTTCAGGCCGGCCTCGTCGCCGCCGGCGAGGAAGCGCTCCACGTCGTGGTTGTCGACGAAGGTGGGCATGCGCCACGGGTCGGCGTGCACCTGCAGCGTGCGCTCGATGCGCCAGCCCAGCTCCGCCGTGGCGTGGCCGCGGGCGAAGACGTCGCCGAACCCGCCGTACAGCGGGAACTGGATCATCGCCGGGAGGCCGCCCTCGAGCCGCTGGTAGGCGTCGATCTTCCGCATCTGGGCGTCGTCGAAAGGCCGGTCGAGGCCCCAGCCTTCGCCGAAGAGATGGAAGCGGGGCTTGCCCGCGTCGCGCGCCACCTGGGCCACGCCGGGCGCCTCGGCGTCGGTCGAGCTGACGAAATCCACGAAGAACTCGGGCTCCACGTAGAACGCCGTATCGACGCGGAAGGCGTCGACGCCCACCTCGCGGATCCAGAATCCGTAGGCGTCGCGCAGGGCGCGGCGCACGACGGGATTCGTCGTGCGCAGGTCGTCGAGGCCGGCGAGTTCGAAGGTCCGCTCCTCGCGCTCGTTGGTGTAATCGCGGATCGGCGGCGTCCAGTGGTAGACGCCGAGCGCGCGCTGCGCCGCGTCGCGCGGGTCGTTCCGCGAGAACGGCCACGCCGTCGGCGCCGCTGCGGGCCGGCTGTCGCGCGTCGTCCGCCAGCCGTCCGCCGGGTCATCCGCCTGCCAGCCGTCGTGGGCGTAGAAGTTGCCGGTGTGGTTGACGACGATGTCCTGCACCAGCGTCATGCCGCGCGCGTGCAGGCCGCCGGCCAGCGCTTTGTAGTCGGCGAGCGTGCCGTAGTGCGCGTCGACGGCCTTGAAGTCGCGCGCCCAGTAGCCGTGGTAGCCGGAGAAGCGCGCCTCGCCGTCCCACCACTGGTTCGCGACCGGCGGCGTGATCCACAGCCCGGTGGTGCCGAGGCCCGCGATGTAGTCGAGCCGGCGGGTCAGGCCGGCGAGATCCCCGCCGCTGTACTTCGCCGGGTCGGCCGGGTCGTACACGTCCGCGCCCTGGTCGTTGTTCGACGGGTCGCCGTCGTCGAAGCGGTCGATCATCGCGAAGTACAGGACCTGGTCGCGCCAGTCCACGGCCGGCGCCGCGAGGGGGCGGCCAAGCCCCACCCCGGGGACCGTCGCCAGCCCGACGACGATGGCGGCAGTGCGGAGGGACGTGAAGGCGTTCACGGGCAGGCTCCTGAGGGTGTGAAGCGAGGATGGTGCAATGACGGACAATCGTTAAATCCCCATGAATACGTATGCAGCCAAGCGCCCGTTTTGAGCTGCAGCACTAACATGAACAAACCGTGACGCGCGCCTCGCAGCGCTTGCCACGATCGACCGCGCCGCGAGGCGTCAGATCCAGCCAGAGTGTCAGGAGAGGGGAATGTTGAATCTCAAGCGCGACATGCTGAGCGTGGCGCTCGCCTCGGCCATCATGGCCATGGCGGCGCAAGCCCAGGCGCAGGCCCAAGCGGCCGCGGAAGAAGAGGACGCCGAGTCCGAGGAAGCCAAGCAGCTCGACGCCGTCGAGGTCCGCGCGGGCATCGTCGCCGGCATCGAGAACGCCATCGACTCGAAGCGCGACGCGCGCTCGATCATCGAGGCCGTGTCCGCCGAAGACATCGGCAAGCTGCCCGACTTCTCCATCGCCGACTCGCTGGCGCGCCTGCCGGGCGTCACCGCCCAGCGCGTGCGCGGCCGCGCCACGGACATCAACGTCCGCGGCCTGTCCGGTGACTTCGCCGCCACCACGCTCAACGGCCGCGAGCAGGCCAGCATGGGCATCAACCGCGGCGTCGAGTTCGACCAGTACGCCGCCGAGCTGATGAAGCAGGTGCTGGTCTACAAGACCCCGCAGGCCGGCCTCGTCGGCCAGGGCCTCTCGGCGACGATCGACCTGCAGACGATCCGTCCGCTCGACTTCGACAAGACGACGTTCGCGTTCAACATCCGCGCCGACCGCAACCAGCTCGAGGATTCGAACATCTTCGGCGAGCGCGGCAGCGTCACCTACATCGACCAGAACGACGCCCGCACGCTGGGCCTCGTCCTCGGCTACGCCTACCTCAACACCCCGGGCCAGTCGAACAGCTGGCGCGCCTGGGGCTACGACGGCAGCGGCCTGCTGGAAGGCGCCACCATCCAGTCGCGCCTCTCCGACCAGGTGCGCGAGGGCTTCAACGCGACGCTCGAGTACCGCCCGAACGACGCCCACCGCGGCGCGCTCGACGTGTTCTATTCGACCTTCGATTCGAGCACCACCCAGCGCGGCCTCGAAATCGGCCTGGGCAACGGCGGCTACCTGACCAACTCGGGCGTCGTGCGCGGCACGAACAGCTTCACGTGGACGGGCGCCAGCCCCGTGTTCCGCACCGACAAGTACGACAGCGAGGACGAGCTGCTGTCGGTCGGCTGGAACCACGAGTGGACGATCAACGAGGACTGGAAGGTCACGGCCGACCTCAGCACGTCGAAAGCCGAGCGCGTCGGCCGCAACTTCGAGAGCAATGCCGGCCTGCCGCCGGGCTCGCCGGGCACCACGCTGACCGCCACGCTGAACCCGGGCGGCTGGTACGACATGCGCTTCGGCACGGAGTTCAACAGCCCGTCGCAGCTGCGCCTGTGGGACCGCGGCGGCTGGGGCGGCGATGGCTTCGACAAGCCGTACTTCATCGATGACGAAATCCAGCAGGCCCGCGTCGACTTCGAGCGCAGCTTCGAGTCGGGCTTCATCAGCTCGCTGGAGTTCGGCGCCAACCTGACGATGCGCGAGAAAGAGCGCTTCGCGACCGAAGACCGCCTCTGCATCAACTCGTGCTCGCTGTCCAACCAGACGGCGCCGTACCCGGGCGGCGGCAACTTCGCGTTCGGGTTCTTCGGCATCCCGTCGCTGCCGAGCTTCGACCCGTCGAGCGTCAACTATGCGCGCCAGAGCCGCTTCGCCGACTTCGGTGGCGCGCGCAAGAGCTTCGGCGTCGAGGAAGACATCACCACGCTGTACGTGCAGGCCAACATCGACACCGAGTTCGGCGCGATCCCGATCACCGGCAACGTCGGCGTGCAGGCGCAGCGCGTCGACCAGACCGGCTTCGGCCGCATCACCTACAACGGCAACGCCGAAGGTACGCCGTTCGAGGAAGGGGACGAGTACACCAAGGTGCTGCCGTCGCTGAACCTGATCGCCGACCTGCCGTGGGAGCAGAAGCTGCGCTTCGGTGCCGCGCGCCAGGTGGCCCGTCCGCGCATCGACGACCTGTCGGCCGGCTTCGGCTACGGCGTCAACCTGACCGCACCGGGCGGCCCGCGCTGGGAGGCCGGCGGCGGCAACCCGACCCTGCGTCCCTGGGAAGCCGACGCCCTCGACCTGTCCTGGGAGAAGTATTTCGGCGGCCGCGGCTACGTGTCCGTCGCCTACTTCCACAAGGACCTGAAGAACTACGTCGCCAACCAGTCGGTCCGCTACGACTTCACCGGCCTGCCGGTGCCGGACGGCGTCACCACGCTGCCGGCCTCGCGCATCGGCGTGTACACCCGTCCGGTGAACGCCGAGGGCGGCACCATCGCCGGCTTCGAGTACGCGCTGTCGGTCCCGTTCGACCTGCTGTGGGCCCCGCTCGAGGGCTTCGGCATGCAGGCCAGCTACACCGACACGCGCACCAGCATCGACCCGGCCGTCCTCGGCGTGCCGCAGCTGCCGGGCTTCTCGAAGTACACCTCGAACGTCACGCTGTACTGGGAGCGCTTCGGCTGGGGCGTCCGCGCCACCCGCCGCACGCGTTCGTCGTACGTGGGCGAGGGCGTGAACGTGTTCCTCGACAGCGAGCGCTCGCTGATCGGCTCGGAGGAGATCGTCGACCTGCAGGTGGCCTACACCGTGCAGGAAGGCGCGCTCAAGAACCTCGGCTTCATCTTCCAGATCAGCAACCTGACGGACGAGCCGTTCACCCGCAACTTCGGCTCGGCCTCGCGCCCGCAGGAGTACGTGGAGTACGGCAACAACGCCCTGCTCGGCATCAACTACCGGTTCTGATCGTTCTGCCCCTGCGCCCCCGGCCGGCTCGTCGCCGCCGGGGGCTTTTTTTCGCCTTCGAGGCGCCAGGGCGATACTCGGCGGGCCCCGGGCCCGCCCCCCTCCACGAGGAGTTCCCTTCATGGCTTCCAGCGGCATCGCGACCCACGCACCGACGACCGATCGGCCGGACCTGTCGTTCTGGCAGATCTGGAACATGTGCTTTGGGTTCCTGGGCATCCAGTTCGGCTTCGCGCTGCAGAACTCGAACGTCAGCCGCATCTTCGCGACGCTCGGCGCGGAGATGCAGGAGGTGGGCATGCTGTGGATCGCCGCCCCGCTGACCGGCCTGATCGTGCAGCCGATCGTCGGGTACCTGAGCGACCGCACGTGGCACCCCGTGCTGGGGCGTCGCCGCCCGTTCTTCCTGATCGGCGCGGTGCTCACCAGCCTCGCCCTGGTGGCGATGCCGAACTCGCCGTCGCTGTGGATCGCCGCCGGCATGCTCTGGGTGCTCGACGCCTCGATCAACATCTCGATGGAGCCGTTCCGCGCCTTCGTCGGCGACCTGCTGCCGTCCCGGCAGCGCGCCACCGGCTACGCGATGCAGAGCTTCTTCATCGGCGTCGGCGCCGTGGTCGCCAGCGCGCTGCCGTGGATCCTCACCCAGGCCGGGGTCGACAACACCGCGCCCGAGGGCGTCATCCCCGACAACGTGAAGTACGCGTTCTACGCCGGCGCGGTCGTGCTCTTCGCGGCCGTCGGATGGACCATCGTCCGCACGCGCGAGTACCCCCCCGAGGTCGTCGCCGGGTTCCCCGACGCGCGCGACACGCCGCGGCCGTCCATCGACGGCGCGCGGGCCCGGAACCAGGGCCGGCTGCTGTTCGCGCTGGGCCTGGCGGGCGTGGCGGCGGTCGCCGGCTTCGGGCTGAACCGCGACCTGTACCTGCTCACCGCCGGGATCAGCGTCTTCGGGGCCCTGCTGTGGCTGCTCGGGGCCGGCAGGACCGGAGGGATGATCGACTCGATCATGGTCGACCTCTACACCATGCCGGGCCGCATGCGGCAGCTGGCCATCGTGCAGTTCTTCTCGTGGTTCGCGCTGTTCGCGATGTGGACGCAGTCGACCTTCGCGGTGGCGTCGCGGTTCCACGGCACCGTCGATCCGACGTCGCCGGGCTTCAACGCCGCCGGTGACTGGGTGGGCGTGCTGTTCGCCACCTACAACGGCGTGTCGGTGCTGGCGGCGCTGCTGATCCCGCTGATGGTCAAGCGCTACGGCGCCCGCCTGTCCCACCTCATCAACCTGTCGCTCGGCGGCCTCGGGTTGATCTCGTTCTTCCTCGTCGACGACCCGAAGTGGCTGCTGCTCGGCATGGCGGGCGTCGGCTTCGCGTGGGCGTCGATCCTGTCGCTCCCGTACGCCCTGCTCGCCGACTGCCTGCCGGCGGGGAAGATGGGCGTCTACATGGGCATCTTCAACTTCTTCATCGTGATCCCGCAGCTCGTCGCCGCGAGCCTGCTCGGGTTCCTGCTGACGACGTTCTTCGACAGGGAGCCGATCTATGCGCTGGTGATGGGCGGCTTCTCGATGCTGGTGGCGGGCCTGCTCGCGTTGAACGTGAAGCTCGACTAGCCTCGGCCGCATGGACCGCCGCGATCTGTTGAAAGGCCTGGCGGCGCTGGGACTGCTGGGTCCCGGCGCGGCCCCGCGCGCGCAGGGACCGGGCGCGGCCCCGGCCGCTGCGCCCACGGCCACCGCGCGGCGCCATCGGCGGCTGCAGGGGGCGGAGGCGCAGGCGCTGCTGGCGCCAGTGTTCGCGCACCTGCCGGCGGCGCAGCGCGAGGTGCTGCGCGACCCGCGCCGCGAGGTGCAGATCGCGCTCACCCGCATCGAGCGCGACGCCGGCGGCGGCGCGCGCTTCACCACGGCGACCCACGGCGTGCAGCGCGAGCGCTGGTTTCCGGCGGCAAGCCTGGCCAAGCTGCCGATGGCCCTGCTGTTCGCCGAGGCGCTGGAAGCCGCGAACCTCGGCTTCAACGCGCGCATTGCGCTCGCCGCACCGCCCCGCAGCGGTCATTGGGACGTCGCCGAGCCGCTCGCCGAGGTGGCGTGGGCGACGCTGTGGCGGATGCTGGTGGTCAGCGAGAACGCGCCGTTCAACCGCCTCTACGACGTCCTCGGCCCGGACCGCGTGCAGGCGCGCCTTTCCGAGCTCGGCTTCGACGACGTGCGGCTGATCGCACGGCTCGGCTCGCCCGATGCGCGCGTGAACCGGCAGACCGTGGCCTCGCGCGTCGAGACGCCGGAGACCGGCCCCGACGGCGAGCTCGCGTGGGTGGCGCGCTGGAGTTCGGACGCGCGCCGGGCCGAGCCTCGCGCGTTCCCGTTCGGCCGCGCGCTGAAGCTCGCCGACTGGCAGGACGAGCGCGGACGCATCACCGCGGGCCCGCGCGATTTCAGCACGGCGAACTTCCTGCCGCTCGAAGATGCCCACGCGATGCTGCTGCGGCTGGCCTTCCCCGAGGTGACGCGGCGCTCGCTGCGCTGGGCCTTGAGCGCGACGGCGCGGCTGTCGCTGCTGCGGATCACCGGCCTGTTCCCGCGCGAATCGCCGCTGCTCGCCACCGGCACGCACGCGTCGGCGGCATTCGGCGACGGCTACGCGAAGTTCTTCGTGGTCGGCGACCGCGACGCGGCGCCGCGCGGATTCCGCAGCTTCGGCAAGACCGGCGAAGCCTTCGGCCACCAGGGCGAGACGGCGCTGCTCACCGACGCCGACGGTCAGTGCGAAGTGCTGCTGTCGGCCAACGTGTACGCCAACGCCGATGGCGTGCTCAACGACGATCGTTACGACTACGACGCCGTGAGCCGGCCTTTCCTCGCAGCCCTCGGCCGTGCGGCCCTGGCCGCGGAGCGCGAGAGGCCGCGCCCGCATCGCGCTGGCGCGGCCTTCCTGCCGACGGCGCTCGGCCTTGGCTGAGCGGCGCCTCCGCGCCGCCCAGCCCCGCTGAGCGTCAGTACTTCACCGAGCAGCCGTAGGGCTGCGTGGTGCCGCGCGCGACCGGACGGTTCGCGGCGAGATCGCCGAGCGCGGCCTCGACGAACTGCGTCGCACCGGGGATGTCCGCCGGATCGGCACTCGGGTTCGAGTCGATCGCGCCGTTGTAGCGGAGCACGCCCTCGCCATCGATCACATACATGTGCGGCGTCGTCTTCGCGCCGTAGGCGCGGCCGACGGTGCCGTCATGGTCGAGCAGGAAGGCGGTGGGCGTGGCCTTCCACTCGGCGAGGATGGCGTTGGCCTGCTCGGCGTTGACATGGCCCTGCTTGCCGGCGGCGGAGGAATTCACCACCAGCCACACCACGCCGCTGCCGGTCGCCGCGTTCTGCTGCTTCTGCATGTTGCCGGCGCCGTAGTGCTTCTTGACGAACGGGCATTCGTGGTTGAACCACTCGAGCACGACGGTCTTGCCGGCGAAGTCGGCCAGCGAGTGCGCCGTGCCCTTCGTGTCGGTGAGGGTGAACGCGGGTGCCGGCTGGCCGACGGTGGCGGCGGCGTGCGCGGCCATGCCGGCGAAGGCGAGCGAGGCGGTGAGGGCGGCGGCGAGCAGGGTCTTCATCGGGCGACTCCGGGGTGGGGAAGAGGAGGAACGGGCAGGGGGACGAGAGGGAACACGGGAACCCCGTGCGCCGGTGCCGTCGGCGGTTTCATGGCGCACGGGCGTCGTCGGCCGGAAGCGCCACCTGCAGCGCCCGCCAGCGTCCGTCTTCGCCTTCGGCGCCGATCACCCACTCCACGCGCGCCGGCATGCGGTCGAAATACTCGCTCGCCGGATGGCGGAAGCGCAGCGCACCGTCAGGCCCCAGTCGAGCGTCGATGCGCGTCGACGCGACGATCTGCGGCGTCAGCGGAAACACCTCGATGCGCTTGGCCTCGCGCAGCATCGGCGGCGCGTCGTCGATCTGCGTCGCGACGTGGGTGGCGTCGCGCCAGCTGTGGCCGCGCAGCCCGGACGGACGAGCGGGCACCCTGGCGGCGACGGCGCGGAACTCCTCGGCGTCCTTCGAGGGGCGCGGCGCGGTTTCCACCGGCAGGTCGATTGACAGCGTGGCCTCGTCGGGGATGCAGGCTTCTTCGCAGATCAGCCAGCGCGCCCTCAGCGTGGCGCGGAAGCGCTCGCCCGCCTGGGCGCCAGCGGGCACGGTGATCGTCGCCGGCAGCAGCAGCGCGTCGCTGTAGCCGAAGTTGGTGAGGCCGCTCGCCAGCAGGCGTTCGGGCAGCGGCCAGTCGATCGGCCCGGCGCTTGCTCCCGGCGGCAACGTCCAGTCGTAGCGCGTCGGCAGGCCGGAATCGCCCGAATTCGCCCAGTAGGTGTGCCAGCCCGCATCGTGGACGATGCGCAAGCCGGCCTTGAAGCGCTGGCCCGGCGACACCGCGGCGTGGTCGGCGAGCAGCGCGACGCGCGCATTCAGCGCGGCGACGAGGCGCGGATCCCCGTCGATGTGCGGCGGGATGCGGGACGACTCTGCCGAAGCCGCCGCGCCAGCGGCGAGCGCGCTGGCGAGCGCGAGGACGGCGGCGGTCGGGGGCGGGAGACGAGG
>ERZ1066136.876-NODE-876-length-18300-cov-25.312579_pt1 | contig 18300 bp, 14 predicted proteins | sample MGYA00382783_ERZ1066136 | MGnify/ENA primary metagenome ERZ1066136 (study PRJEB33369, sample SAMEA5778366) | biofilm metagenome | biome: Industrial cooling water; feature: Water cooling tower basin; material: Biofilm | place: United Arab Emirates | collected... | reverse complement strand
TTTAAGTCATCGACTGAACTCTCCGCGGGAACATTGGATTGGCTGGCCGGCAACGACCCGTGTTTAAGTTGTGGCGGGTTTTTGAAACTCTTCACTGTCCCACGTGACTGAACGAAATTAAGAAATAAAACTACAATGCGACACTTCACCCCGCCATAACTTAAACACATTGTTGGCGGCTGTGGGCTTTTTTAGTTACCAAACATTTGTCGGTCAGCACTATTACAGAACCTTGTCCCTCAACTTAAGAAATGGTTTCTCTATCGTGACGTTTAACAGCCATGCTACCATAAAACAAAGTGCGAAACAAATAGCCATCATCACATTGCTGTCGGCTGGCAAGCTTTGTCCCAAGGCAACTTGCATGATATGAATTACTCCCTTGTGTGAAAGATATACCCCATACGAAAGTAGTGCAATAAAAGAAGTTGCTTTTGAGTTCCATTTATACAAAAAACTTGTTGGACAAATTGCCCCAAGGACGAGAAAGCCATATCCTATTGCAATAACTAAAAATCCATAAGTGGAAGTTGAGTATGCTGCCAGTTGTGAACAATAGAAATAAACAAATGTCAAAACTAATACACCCAAAATGATAAAATGGTTGCCGAATTTTGAAACCCAGTCCCATGTTCTGGGTAAAAATTGGTATGTCGCTGCAATGGCTACACCTATCATAAGTCCATCGAGTCTATTATACGTAGGATAGTAGATGTTTTCGGTCCAGTACGGTAATGAAGTATTTCCTATTAAGTCTTCTGGGTAGTAAACGTTCCATAGATAAATTCTAAGTACAAGCCCCAAAAGAAACAACGAAATCAAAATCCAGTATGATTTTGACAATAAATTGTTTGCAAGTAGAAAGGTTAGAATAAGGGGTAAGAAAAGATAAAAATGTTCTTCCACGCATAGCGACCATGCATGAGAAAATGTCCCATAGTTTTTAATCTCCAAATTGAAATTTTGAGTAAAAGTTAAAAACTTCCATAATGGAGGCAGGGCTTCCTTCTCTCGAAAGAATGGAAATAAAAAATAGACTCCGACTATAAAGAAGTATATGGGTAATATTCTAAAAATACGTTTTATGAAGAAGTCTCTCAAACAAAGGCCATTACCTTTTTTGATTTGCGCAAATAATTGCGATGAAATCAAAAAACCACTTAGTACAAAGAAAAGGTCAACACCTGTCCAACCAATTTTCATAAACCAAGCTGTCCAGTTTGGATGCGGAAATTGTAGTTGATAATGAAAACCCAATACCAATAAGATTGCCAAGGCTCTTAAGTGGTCAAGCCCATAAAGTTTACTATTTGCCATTCCTATTTATTCAACTGTCGGTTATTTTTATTCTAACTCTGTCAAACGAGACTTTATTAGTCAATTACGTCACTGTCCACGAAGCGCGCCCATTGCCGCCAACGTTTGTGTTTATGCAGTGCGGGGAATAGGAGGGCTAAAAAATGTAGCGCAGCGAAATGTTTTGCCCGACCTGCACGTCTCTGTCCCCGACACCGAACTAAATTAAGAAAATACTTTTAATACATACACAAAACCCCCGTATTGCATAAACATGCTTGTTGGCAGTAGTAGGGCCCTTCTCCTCTCTTCATTCGTGGTCATTTGTTTTTGTCCCCCGTCAGTTAACTCAAACCTTTATTGGTAAGTCGTGCGGTGGGGCATTTTTATTTCTACTTTGTCCACTTACACAAAACTAAGCACACTTATTGGCTGGCTTTGGATGTGGGCTGTATCGTGCGGCCAGACAATGTGTGTGCGACTAATTAAAACAAATTAACTTCTTATTCATCTCTCAAATTGTCAATTGGGTTTGTAAGTGAGGCTTTTAAAGTTTGAATGCCTGTCGTTATGAGCAGAATTATGATTGTGATAACTGCAGGAATAATGAAATGATAAATTGTCAGCTCTATTTTATAGGAGAAACTTGTCAACCAATGATTCATCCAATAGTAACCAAGTGTCCATGAAATTGAAATTGCCACAAGAACAATTCTCGCGTAGTTGGAATACAAATGACTTATGAGTTGTCCGGTGGAACTGCCGAACACCTTTCTAATACTGATTTCTTTATATTTTCTACGCAAAGAGAAAGTAGTTAAACCTATAAGTCCGATTGCAGAAATTACTAATGCGATAATTGAAAATAATTTGTAGGCCTGACCCAATTTAAGTTCAGAACTATATAGCTGCTGGATTTCACTTTCCAGATACTTGTATTCAAGCGGATATCCGTCATACAACTTTGGCCATATTTTTTTTGTAATGAGGACAATCCGATATTTTTATCGTTGTCGTTAAGTTTCACTGAAATAAATCGATACGTTGGTGAATAAGCATACATGATGATTGGTTCAATTTCAGAATGCAGCGTTGTGTGATTGAAATTCTCAACAATGCCCACAACTTTGCCCTTAACCTTACCCGTAACCAACTGACCGATTGGCTCTGATAAATGAAGTTGCTTAACAGCAGCTTCATTCAGGAGAATTTCACTAAGTGTATCTTGACTTACGGAATTAAGCATTCTTCCATTTTTTAACTTCATTCCAAACACGTCAAGAGAATTTTCATCAATTAAAAATGTGGACATTGACCTGTCTTTAATTTCGGTTCCGACAAATGAGTATGTGTATGTCAGGGAGTTGTTGCAAGCGGGAGTGCTTGAGGAGAACGTTACGCCTTGAACACCAGGAAGCTGATTTAATTCGTTCACAATAGTTTCGTACTTATCATTTTTTTCCCTGTCTTTAATTGGTATCATGATGATATTCTCACCATTGAACCCAATTTGCATTGTCTTGAGGAAAGTGAACTGCGAGGAAACAACCATTGTGCAGAGGATTAACAGAATGGAAGTTGAGAACTGAAAGACTATCAATACCGTTCTAAATGTCGACTTCTGAATTCTTTCGTTACCTGTTCTTGTTACTTGCAGAATATTCGTTTGGAGTGCCTGTATCGAGGGAAAAATGCTCGTAAGTAGTCCAATGCCAACTGACAAAATTAAAGTCAAGGAAATTAGCCAACCAATATTTATAAATGATATTTGCTTTCCTGTAACAAGGTTGAAAGTCGGTAAAGCGAAATAAGCAGCAATAAAACCTGTCAGAGCTGCAATGAAGCAGATTATTAGCGACTCCAGTAAAGAGTAAATAGCCAATTGTGTTCTGTCTGCTCCAAGGATTTTTTGTATTGCTGTTTCCTTAGTTCGTGATAATTGTGTGGCCGTGGTCAGGTTCACAAAATTTGAGCACGCCATGGTTAAAACGATAACAGCAATTGTCCCCAAAATGTATGAGTAGCTCTCCTTGCTGTTGATGGTGATTTCATCTTTTCTGTCAGAGTGCAAATGAATGTCGGTGAGTGGTTGTAGAAAAAGGGATTCTTTTTCGCTAACCCATTCGGGTGCATTTGTTTTCAATAATTCAGGAAGCTTTTTCTCAACTTCTTTTGGTGACGCATCCTTATTTAATTGAACATAGGTATAGTGGTCAAACTGTCCCCAGTGATTGAGCCTCTTTTCACCAAGTAAATCATCCAATGAGGAAAATGAAATAAAAGCATCTGCAACAAAATGCGAATTAGAAGGGATGTCTTTTATTATTCCAGTTATGTTTAAATCAACTTGATTGTTGAACCGAATTGACTTGCCTACAGGGTCTTCATTGTTGAAATACTTTTGTGCAAGTTGTTCAGAGATAACAATTGAGTTTTTTGAACTTAATGCTTTCAGTGGATTTCCCCTAACGAGCGAGAACTCAAACACCTTAAATAAAGTGCTGTCAGCAAAAAACAACTTCTCTTCGTAAAACTGAATGTCATTGTAGGTTAGTAGGTCAGTCCCGGGGTTCTTGCGGATTCTTACGACTTGTTCAATTTCGGGAAATGCCCCAGTCAAATATTTTCCAATTGGTGCACTCGTTTTTGCCCAATTCGTAACTGTGCCATCACTGTTGAAATCCAGAACAACACGATAAATGTGGTCAGCATTTTTATGGTATTTGTCAAAACTGTACTCATCGGAAATGAAGAGTGTAACTAAAATGAAACTCGAAACACCCATACCCAATCCACCAATATTTATCGCTGTAAATAATTTGGACTTTCTGAACAGATTTCGAATACTTAGTTTAAAGAGTGAACGAACCATTGTCAACAAGGATTTCAAAGTCTAAAAATACAAAGTAATTCTTTGTCGAGCGTTGGAATTGGCTCTTGCCATAGCTTTGGTGTCGCGGTGGGTTTGCGCGGCTATGGCATGTGCCAATTGCGCTGGCAAGTCGAAGCCCAATCTTTTTAAAAATGCGAAGGGTCGGCCGTTTTACTTTCTAATCTGTCCTCCGTTTTGATTTTTTCAAGTCCAAGTTGTTTGCGAAGCCGTTCAATTGTCCCCGTGGGAAATTGTTGTTAGAAAAATTGTCGTCCGTTTTTTTGAAACCCAAATTGTCCGGGCCCTATTACTGCCAACGGTCGGTGTTTATGCAGTGCGGGGTATAGGAGGGCTTGCCAAATGCGTAGCATGGCAAGTCCCGACCAAGTTCACACTGTCAACCATGACAAATATAAATATGAAAACGAATAGTAAATACAACCCTAAACCCCCGCATTGCTTAAACACAATGTTGGTGGTATGTGCCGCCCTGCACGAATCTAAAGCACTCTTGCCTAAACTTTGGATGTGTGTCGGGTTTGTGTGGTTTTGGCAAGTGTGCGATTAGTTTGGATTCTTATTTCTTGTGCAATGAGAACAGAAGATTACAAAGAGGGAGTTTTGCATGAAAATGAACGAAATTTCATTACATTTCTTCCTAAGTATAGTTTAGGCCCTATTCAATATAAAGATGGGTTGTCAACAATCACGAAAATGTCTGTAAGGTTAAGATTTCCAGCATCAGCATCTGATAGGATTGTCACTGATATTCAATTGTCAAGCGAGACAAGTCAGCCAATTCAAACCAGGGGGCTTTGGGATAGTGGAGCAATGACTTGCTGTATCAAAAAATCCCTGTCTGATAGTTTGAATTTGTCAGTCGTTGGTAATGTCAAAGATACAGTAATGGTGGGTCGTCCGGCCACTGACCGTGATGTCGTCCAGTTAGATGTTCAAGTCTCAGAGGAGATTAAGTTTCGCAATTTGAATGCTGTTGTATTGCCAGATGTTGATATGTCAACGGGCTTTATTATAGGTATGAACCTTATCAATAGAGGAGTAATGAAAATAGATGGTAGGAGTTTGTACGGTTGGTTGCTCTTTGACTTTGATTTACAATAAATGCGATATGCGTTTGGCATATTGTCGTTTATGTTTTCAGTCAACCGTCAAGTCGGTCGTGCGCTGGAGAGCCAAACTTATTGGCAAACTTTGGTCGCGCTGTCGCACGTGTGGTTTGGCAATATGTTTGGCTGTGTGTCACACGTTGCTTTGTCGGGCGGCATTACCACCAACGTTTGTGCATAAGCAGTGGCGGTGTTCGAAGCTCGTCACTGTCCCACGAAACCAAACGTATTTTGAAAAACTAAACTAAAAATTACCACTGAATCCCGCCATTGATTATGCACTTTGTTGCCGGCTTTGCGTTAGTCAAATCTTATTAATCTCAACTGGCCAGCATAAATGTATCTTATCAATGGGTAAAACTTTAAAAGCGTATGCCAATACCAGTACAAATATTTACGCGAGAAATATTAACGGTCTGTTCATAAGTATCTGTAGAGCTACCTCCATCATAAACCTCAGTTGCAGTAACGTCAAACTTTGCTTTATTGCTCAAAAAAGAAAAATCAATTAACCAATTGATCGACCTAAACAATTTCATTCGAAATGCAGCGCCCAACAAAACATTGAGGCTTTTTGCCTTACTCCCACTTATGGAAGTGGAAGTAGGAGTGTAGTATTGCGATGTCCATGATTCTTTCAGAGATGGGAAAGTCGTTGTTGCTAAGCCCGTCATTCCCCTAAAACTTAATCCAATTTTCTCCCCTAATTGTAGGTTATAGGATAGTCCAAAATTAAGACTGGTTATTTTATAGTTTGATTCACTTACTGTCCAATCTCCATCTGTTCTTGAGTCAAGTTCTGCTTCCAATGCTTCATTGTCAAATGCATAATCTGAAAAGTTAAAAGAACTTAATAATCCCCAAGGTTGATTTTTGAATTGATGTGAAATTGTAAATTCTCCCAGCGTGCCTCTATTCGCTAACCCTGTCCCCTCCATATCAAGCTCTTTGCTTCCGAATTTGGAAATAGGGTATGATAACCCAGCTGTGAAACTCACCATTGTCCTGTTCTCCTGAGCGAATACGCTAAAGGTCGAAATGAAATAAAGTGATAATAAAATGCTCTTCATAGAAAGGTTTTTAAGGTCGTTGAACACAACTATTTGTCCGTAATATGTAAATTTCCTATTAGTCTTTAGCATTGCCGGCAACGTTTGGGTTTGGGCAGTGGCGGGCTTAGGAGGCCTTAGCAATGAAGCATCGCGGAATGCTAAGGCCGACAAGGTCGTCACAGTCTACCGTGGGCAAACGTTGTAGCGAAGATAACACTTTAAGTTTACACATCACCCCGCCATTGACCAAACCTGTTGTTGGTGGCTGTGTGGCCTTCTCTGAACTTAATTCGTAGCCTACATTCATGTCACTCGTCAATTTACACCAATCTTTATTAGTAGAGGTGCGGTGGGGCATTTTTCATTTCCAAATCTGTCAACTGCAATGTACTGAGCACACTCTTTGACTGGCTTTGAATGTGTGTCGCAAGTGCGGCCAGGCAATGTGTGTGCGATTGGATAATTTCAATTATTAAACAAATCGTTAAAATCTTCTCTAGGAATGTCAGCCGCGTCACACTTTGTAATTTCATCAAAAAGAAATATTTGAACTCTTAAAGGAGTCAACTGAATGCACACTTCAAAACCGAACGAAAACAAATACGTGACTTTATAACATTCCGTCAAAGTAGGAAATCTCAACAGTCCCTTTTTATTTAACTGAATGTAATCTCCAGTATTGATTTGCTTCATCACAATTCAGTTAACCCTTTGTTATTTTCTTAAAATTATTCTTATCATCAGGGAGACTAATTCTTTCTTTCAAATCCTTAAATAAAATATCCACATACTTTGAATACGATACATCGCCATTGCTAAATTTGATTGTTGAATTTTTGTATTTCAAATAAATTACTTTAGCACCATCAATGTCGCCTAGTCCCCATTTTGCGAATATTAAATAAGCTGTTGTAGCAAGAAATCTGGCTGGCTCTACTTTTCCTTCTTGTGCTATTACTCTTTCAGAGTCCTTCACCGCATTTTCAAAACCTTGCTTGCTGTTGGATAACAAATTATTACTTATCGTTTCCATTATGGATTCAATGTTGTTTATAACATAATCCTGTTCCATTTTGATTATATATTGGATTGAATTTTCGGCCTCAAGTTTATGAATTCCATTCGGAAATGTTTGCAGATAGCTTTTGTAACTATCAATAGTGTTAATTTTACTTGAAGCGGCAAATGCTTCGTTATCCGGCTTATCTTTTATTTCCTGTATTGCATTGGTTGCATCTATGAAAAATTTTCCAGCGGGATATGAGTTTTTATAATTGTTGTATGCATCAATTGAATTAAGTTCTCTAGCCTTCTTAAACGCTCTTTCGTCTTCAAGTCCTGCTATATATGTCTTTGCTTCTGAAATATACTTGCCATTGGGATATTGCTTAATGTATTCGATGATTTCTGAATCGTTACCTAGTTGAATTTCTTTCTTAGCTGAATTAAATTTCTGAATCTCATTAATTCTAGGGTCTTTAGGATAAGCAATTGCCAATTCTGAAAATTCTTCGTCAGTAGTGGCTTTTTGAAATCTTTCCTCTTTGAGTTTATTAATTAAATTTTTACCGTAATCTGGTTCATAATCTACTGGACATTTAGAACCGTTTATTTGTAGGCACTTTCGACTGTAAATGTCTATATAAAATGGAGTGCTTTCACGAGTAGGGTAAATAGCTAGTGCATTTATATCGGATTTGATTTCTATGTTTTCAAATGCAGCTGGAAGTATAACCGCCCCATCATTCATATCGACAAGGCCAAACTTTTTATCTTTTTCTAATATACCCATAACTTTATCATACCCCTTTAATCCAGCTATATCATCATATGAACATTCGAGGATTTCGTATCCTGTTTTATCTATTATACCCCACTTGTTAGAGGAGCGCCAAATTTCATTGACACCTTTGTTTACGATTGCTATACCGTTATTGAAGATAGCACCAGTCGAATTATGGAAGTATGCATCCTTGAATAAATTGTTTTTTTGGAAGGCAAGTTTACCTTCGGTATTTATAAATCGGATTGAATAGATTGCATCACCTGTACTTACTAAAAGTGCACCATATCCATCAGAAAAATCACCTGCCCACTTATATTTGGGCTCAACAAGAACACTACCATCAATTTTAAGATAGCCATACTTTTCAGCAGAGTATTCCCCGTCTTTTACGGCAGCCCATAATATGTCATTAAATACATCACCGAGTTTAAAATATTTTAATGGAATTACTTCATCTCCTTTGGAATTTACTAAACCCCATTCTTTGCCTATTTTTACTTTGCCATATGAACCCCTGAATGGTTGAACCTTGTCATACTTTGCGGGGATAATGAGTTTGCCTGAATTGACGTCTTTATAGCCCCATTTCTCACCATTCATTGTTACTACTTTCTCAGGTGCAATTGTCTTTGCTAAGAGACCGGTCCCCTCTTCAATATTAAGCATGTCCTTTTGAAGTTTCAGAGCCGCATCTTTTGATATAGATTTGATAGTTACGTCAGAATAGATAGGTATTTTATTGCCCTCCGAATCCATTAGTGAATTGTCCTTCAATGCAGGTGATGCGTATTTGTTTATTAGGAAGTTATTGTCAATGTTTTCTTCTAACCATTGTTGTAGTCTGTCGGCTGGCACTTGTTCTGATATTTCCTTATTTAAGACTCGTGCGTTTATTTGATTAGTCGAGATGTTTGAGATGCGCAGGTAAAAAAACTTACCTTGTCCAACAACCAAGAATTTTGAGCCTTTTACATCGGCCATATAGAAAGGAAGTGTTGCATCTTTTTCCCCTTCCCTGTTTGAAAGGAAAGTGATGCTTCCAGAAAAATCATCCTTCCTAATTATTTGGATGATTGTCTTAAGATTACCGCTCAACAAGTCCGTCTCATCGTACAACCAATAACCAGTAAGTGAAGGGTCCAGTTTTAGTTTCTTGGTTAAGTTAGATGTTGATACGTAGGCTGTTATTCCTATTATATCTAAAAGGTTACAGCTGATTAGAACTGAAGCTGATAGAGTTAATGCCAAAATTAATTTTACAATTCTCATACTACTCTTTTTTATAGACAAGTTATTAAATATTCCATGCGGCTCTTTTGCAAGCTTTGTTTGTGGGTCGGATGCGCGGCTTGCAAATGTGCCGCTTTCAAAAATGCGAAGGGTAGGTTTCATTTTTTAAATTTGTCAATTTGTTCTAATGTTTCAAAGTCCACCGTTATTCGAAGCCGAAAATGTCCCGGCCACATTGCCACCAACGTTTGGCTATTTGCAGTTGCGGGTATAGGAGGCTTTAAAAATGAAGCGTAGCGGAATGTTAAAGCCGACCTGCTGTAAAATTGTCCCCCGTGACCGAACTACATTTTGAAACATATACTTTAATTTAACACCCAACCCCGCAATTGCAAATAGCTGCTGTTGTGCGCTGGTTTTTTTACTCGACTCTCAATTGCAAAGATTCTTTAAGTCGGTTAAAGTCTTTGTCGTTTACAATAAAGTAATTGAAGTCCAGTCCCATTTTATGGTCTTTAAGTCGTATGTGAGATTTTGAAAATGGTCCCTCTTCTAATTCAATCTTGTCAATGTCGTCAATCTCTACATAGTCTTCATAGAAGAAGTCCCTGTTAATTATCAGTCTTGTCCCTCTTGTCTCGAAGTAGTAAGGTTTTAAAATTAATCTGGTCAGAATTACCAATGAGCCGAGTCCAATGAATGTCCAGTAATATGTCAACGAAGTCTGTGTTAGGAATAATTTACTTAAACAGAGTAGGGATAAGAGTCCGTAACTCATATATGACCACAATGACCGTCTTACGTTTTCATTTTTATTTATGTCGCTACTCTGTCCCAAAAAAACTTGCGCACAACGTTTGAGTTTATGCAGTTGCGGGAATAGGAGGCTTTAAAAATGGAGCGTAGCGGAATGTTAAAGCCGACCTGCTGTAAAACTGTCCCCCGTGACCGAACTGCATTTGAAACATACGCTCCAATTTAACACTACACCCCGCAATTGCATAAACTTTTTGTTGTGCGCTGCCCCTTTTCACTCCTTTCTCGGTCGTGACCAATTACAAAATCTATGTGTCAACCGTGCGTTCTCTGGAATAGTCTGTCCACCTGTCCAATACTGCTTGATGTGGTCAACTGCTGCATCGTCAACGCTCTGTATCTTATTACCACAGATAGCGCAAGTCGAGTCTTTGTCAAATAGCTCCTGTTTTAATTTATAAGTAAAACATCTCGCTTCCTTGTTATTTACTCCCAAAATGTCTTGAAGAGTTTTTCTCCATTTGTCAAAGCGGACTGTAACCATTTTTACGCTGCTTGTTGACAACTCAATTGAGTCAATGAATTCGCTGTCGTTGGTCATTAGTTGAATGAGCCCTTCCCGAACTTGGTCGAGATTCTGAAAAACCACATTCTTGTCCTCCTTTGCAAAGGAATACATCAAAATGTCGTACAACGAAACATTAAATTTACTTGGCTCCCAGTGTCCATTAACGTGTTTTTCGTCACCGCGATAATAACGCTTAAATGCGTTGTCCGCGAGCAATGACTTAATAATGTGAACAGTATTCTTAAAGGCCGTCCGTAATTCTTGGGCATCCTTGTCGGATATTTCTCTATACTTTTCCATAGCGTTGTTCAGGAAAAGTTTGATAGGTGCTTTGTAGTTGAGATATGTCAAGAAGTAGAAAGCCGTAAAACGTAGAACCAACTCTTTGTCCTTCATTCTCTTGTCTGGTCGTTCGATTCCAATCAAGTACATGAAGTCATGGTCACTCGCAAGCTCTTTTAGTAAATGGTTTAGCTTTCCTCTGTAAATACAATTCCGTAGCTCTTGGTCATTCAAAGAAACACTTCCAGTGTTTAGTCGTTCAAAAATTTCAAATTGAAGGTCTCTGTCCGACTCTTTTTTGAATTTAATCGTTCTAATCTTGTTGTATCTAATTTTGTCTTGGAGTTCTTCGGATAAGTCGCTGTACTTTGAACCGTTTAGTTCTTTAAAAACTTTGAGTCCATTAAGTTTAAAGTCCGAACCGTCTGGCAATTTGCCGTCAATAAATGAGAAAAATGAAGTCAGTCTTTGTTGTCCGTCTATTACGTTTTCTTTACCGTCATTGTCCTCTGATAAGTAAACAACTGGCAAGGGAATATCTAATAAGGCTGATTCAATTAGCCTGCTCGATTTCGCCTTGTCCCAAACAAATTGTCTTTGAAAGTCGGGTTGAATATTTAGTCGGCCCCTTTTATACTTTGTATGCAACGAGTCTATTTCAGGGTCACCTTGTTCGGTAAATATTTTTCGCTTTCCCGAAAAGTCCTCTTGCTCTTCTGATTCTTCTTCAAATTTTATCTCGTCAAATTCTTCGTCAACTTTTTCCATGGTCAAATCTTTTTAAAAGGGGTTGCGCACAACGAAGGAGGTATATGACCAGAACAGGGGCTAATGCACAAACGAACTTGATAACTACACACTAAACATTTTAATTTTTTTGCGCGATGGAAAAAATGATAACGTATTTTGGGCAACAGGCAAAGGTTGCTTGTGATGAAAAATGTAATAAGGCTTGGGGTTTAAATACCCGTCCAAGAATTGAAAACCCAGACAATGAAGACGATTATGTTTTCTTTGCTGACAATGAACTTGGAGAAGCACCAATTGATCCCGGCACCTACGAGGGTGGACACGCCAAACCACAAGTCGAAACTGAAAAAATGAATAAGTGGTGTGTTCGCGAATGTGAACGATGTAAAATATCAAGGCCCGGAGAATACAACAAGCCTATAAAATTACGTGACTTCTCGCAACGCGTTTACAATATCCAGCGCGGGGGCGAAAAAAATTAAAATGTTTCTCTCACTGAACTACATTGATATGCACACACTTCCCGCCCCTGTTTTGGTTATATACCTTGTTATGCAAGCGAAGGGTCGGACGTGTGCGCTGGGGCGGCAGTTGGCAAAGCGGGTGGGCTTGCCTTGCATGTGCGAGAGGGTTCGCGGGTGGCCTCCGTGCCAGCGCAAGGCAATTCGTTGGGATTGCCAATTGTGCATAACGTTTTCGGGCTTTGCGTTCGGGCGGGTTTAGGAGCACAAAGTTTCAATTTATTACTAAAGTTCATTAGAAGCATAAAGCTCCAAGTTTGCACGTCACCCCGCCTGACGCAAAACCCGTGTTATATGCAGCCCTTCTTTTTTTCGTGCCCATTAACAACAATTTTCTCCTACTTGAATAGGTGGACATTTTACTGTCCCATAACTACAATAAACACAACAGTCGCCATTCAATGGTTTAAGTCTTGTTTTACATTGTTCACATTCGTAAAAATATACACAAGCATTTGTCGGCATAATTTCAGTTTTCTTGTGTCCGCAGTTCGGGCAGGTCAATATTGATTGCGTTTCAACTGTCTTGCCGCTGTAGGTTGTGCAAGTGTCACAAGTGCCGTGCATTTTATTTCGTCTGTAATTCCAAATTGTCGCTATGAGAAGTCCGAACATACCTGAGTAAAGAAAATATGTCCAGTAATCGCTGTCGTTAAAGTGATAAGCGTAAAAAATTAAAAGTCCGCTCGGAATAGCCGTCAATAATGGATACATACAACGGTGTCTGCGGTATGAAATGTAAAGTCCGCCAACTGATATTAAAACCATTGCTTGAAAAATCCACATTGTCCACCCACCGAAAAGTTCAAAACTTCCAAGTCCAAGTGCAGAAGCTACAAATGCAAAGAGTGGAAAGCAGCAAGGTGAAAATATTGCGGTCAAGAAAAGTCCTGCCGTCCCAAATTTGTCTATGTTACTCGTTAATTTCAATTTCGTCTTTTTCTATTGTCAAATTATTGCACTGTAGGTCTGGTAGGGTTGCATATAACGGTTTGCGGCTTGGCGTAGTGGCGGATTTTTAGCACAAAAGTTCATACGAAGCACACACTTCAAATATAGCACAAATGTTTCTACGAAGCACGTCAGCCGCCATTACGCCAAACCGCTGTTAGCGGTATGTGGCTTTGTGTTGTCCGCTGTCTGCCGTGTCTGGTCGTGTGTCTGCCGAAAAAATAAAAAAAAGAGGGAAAGGAAAAATTTTTGTCTTTGTCGGGAAAGGGACAAGCTCTTTTGCAAACTTTGGTTTGAGTGTCGCCTTGTGTGGTTTGCAAATGTGCTTGTCCGTGTGTTGGTCATTTTATTAGCATTACCAAAGTTCCTGCAATTATTAAACCTGCACCGATTGCCGTTTTCAATGTCAATGTTTCGCCTAAAAAAATTATCGCTAAAATGATTGTCAAAGCAACACTTAGTTTGTCAATGGTCGCTACTTGTGAAACGTGTCCTAATTGCAATGCTTTGAAATAAAACAACCACGATAAACCTGTCGCAATGCCCGAAATAATAAGGAAAGTCAAACTTTGTTTTGAAAGCGAATTAATTCCTTTTGCTTCGCCTCTTGTCAAAATGATTGTCCAAATCATTACTAAAATTACAATCGTTCTTATACCTGTTGCAAGATTTGAATTGATGTTTGCGACACCCAATTTGGCAAAAATTGCTGTTAGTGAAGCAAACAAAGCTGATAATATTGCGTAAATCCACCACATAGTTTTACTACAAAGTTAAAACGCTTGTCCTATTCCGAAGAAAAACAATCTGTCTTCTTTAGACATTCCATAGTCAAAGAATAGTACAGTTGATTGATTCCACGCTATGCGAAGTCCGCCACCATACGAATATTTTATATCTCTGAAACTTAAATCTCGCCAATCATTTCTTACTGTTCCCATATCAAAAAATGGTGCTACGCCAAAAGCAAATCGTTGTTTGCCCCATTTTGTTTCTGCAATTCTATATCGTAACTCCACATTTGCAAAAGCCAATGACCTTGCTAAAAAACGGTTTGCTCTAAAACCACGTAACGACTGTTTACCGCCCAAAGCATTGATACTTCCGTCAGGCGACCATTGGTCTTGGAATTCAAAAAACGGTGCGTTGTTCCCGAAGATATGACCAACACCTATACGACCTGCTAAAACAGTCCTTGAACCGAAGGGCAATTTTTGATAATATCGACCTTGTATAAACAATTTATTAAAGTCAAATTGTGAACCGATATATTTACCTGAATATTCATTGGCAATCTCGAAATAAGCACCTTTAGTTGGGTCGGGTTCAAAATCTCGTGTGTCGTAAATCAAAGCGTTTTGGATAATGGAAACCCAACCGCCATTTAAACCCGAAATCAGTCCGTTGTCAAAATCACGTTGCAAAAGCGAAAAACCGTTTGGTGCTTTGATTTTATTGCCTGTTGCGGGGTCAATGGCATCGGCTTCCATTCCCTCAAATGTTTTGTAGCTTAAATGCTGAATTTCATAACCTGCCATTAACCGCCATTTCCCGTTGCCTAATGCGTAATCTGCTTTGAGATTGAGCATAAATTCGGTTTCTCTGAAACGATTGGATAAAGCATCTGTTACAAAAGGTGCTTCGCCAACTTCGCCTTGTCGCAATGTTTTTCTTGCTCTGTCAAATGCTTTGTAAGTGTCAAAAGTAGTGTTTGGGTCAGACGGCAAATGCAGTTTCTCCAAAGTGTTTTCTGTCAATCCGAAATATAAGTTGGCAGGATTTTGTTGTGCTTTGAAATCTATTTTAAACCGCCAACGTGTGCCATTATAATAAGGTATGTCCAACTTTAAAACCAATTCTCTTGCATTGGAAGTGTAATAAGCCGCATTCGCAGTGAGCTTCATCAAATAAGGCGTATAAGCAAACAGAGGATTATCTCGCTTACCATTCCAATATATATTGCTTCTTACCCCAACGCCAAAACCCGTAACAGGGTCAGAAGATAAATCAGGAATACCTGTGATAAATGTTCCCTCTTTCTTTTTTGCCAAATCCGCATCAGACATACGTTTGGATTTGATAAACGAAAGGCTGTCTTTCTTAATAGAAATACTGTCTTGTGCATTTACTGTAAAAGCGGTTAAGAAAACCGCAAAAACCAAAAGTATTCGCTTCATTTTCGGATAAATTTTATTTACCCTGCAAAGCTCCGAAGCGATTTTGAAGAAATTTTGAAGTCAAAATTCCAATATAAAATGATGTTGGTTGTTTTCAAATTCATAATCAATCTGCCAACCATTGTTATTGCAGATTTCTTTTACAATCGCCAAACCTAAACCACTTCCTTTGCTTTCTGACGATATTTTTTTAAAGCGGTCAAACAATACGGTTTTATCCAATGCCTGATTTCCGTTGTTGGAAATAATCAGCTTGTTATTGGTTGATTTTACAGTAACGGTACTTCCGCTTTCCGAATATCGGACAGCATTGAGCAATAGGTTGCTGATAAGGATTTCAGCCAATGCGTGATTGGATTTTAATTTGGGATTATCTGAAAGTTCAGCCTTGATTTCAATGTTTTTGTCTGTAATAAAATCTTCTAATTCCGAAATTGAGTTTTCGACAATCTCGGATAAGTAAAATTCTTGTACATCTTGAAACTGCCTGTTTTCAATCTTGGAAAGCAATAGCAAAATTTTATTGATACGGGACATTCTTGATAAAGTCAGATTGATTTCTTCGATAGTATCGTATTGCTTGTCAGTAAGCGATTTGTCCTGTAAAAGAACGTCCAACTTGCTTTTGATAATCGCAATCGGTGTCTGCAATTCGTGTGAGGCATTTTCGGTAAATTCCTTTTGGCTTTTGTAAGTGGCAATGCTGTGTTGCAACAGCTTTTCCAAAGCGGTATTGAGTTCCTGAAATTCAATAATATTTGTTTCAGAAAACTTAATTTTCGTGTGATTGTTGAGTTGAAACGATTTTAATTGCTGTAAAGTGTCTTTAAATGGTTTCCATAATTTTTGAGAAAGCCTTTTGTTCAAAACCCAAAACCCGACAACCAAAATCAGGAAAAGAAAAAACGTAACAACTGCAATATAAACAACAGTTTCTTCACTTTCTTCCACGTTGGTTTCAATGGTAACTATGAAGTTTTTGTTGTTGATTTCAATATTCGTTACCAAGCCACGAAAGCGGTCAATAGATTTATTTTCCAAATAAGGATTTTGCCTGTGAATAGTATAAACGCTGTCTTTTTGCAAGGGTGTAAGAGCAGGCTCAATTCTTCCAACAGATTGTATTTCATTCCAAAATGCGATACTTTCTTCTAATTTTTCATCAGTGATTTTTTGGTCGTTAAATTCGTTTTCAATACGTTGAGCAATCAGTTCGTTATTTTCGTCTAATTCCTTTAGCCAAATCCAATCCACTAAAAGAAAGTAGGTCGGAATGCTCAATACAAACACGATAAATGCAAAGACAGTAAGCGGTTTGAGCGATTTGTTTAGTAAATTCTTCATACTTCCCACTTATAACCTGTTCCGTAAACAGTCTTTAAATAATTGTCGCAACCTGCTTCATTTAATTTCTTTTTCAGGTTTTTGATGTGTGCATATACAAAATCGTGGTTGTCCAACATATCAGCAAAGTCGCCCGAAATATGCTCTGCCAATGTGCTTTTTGAAATAATCCTATTTTTGTTGCCAATAAAGTAAAGCAACAAATCAAATTCTTTTTTAGTTAATGAAATCAACTCGTTGTTTACTGAAACAGTCTTTGCCAATAAGTCAATTTGCAGTTCATTTTGCTGAATGGTATTTGAGTTCCCAAATTGCTTTCTGCGGATAACGGAATATATTCTTGCGGTCAGTTCTGCCAAATGAAAGGGTTTAGTCAGATAATCATCAGCACCGATTTGTAAGCCTTTTATTTTGTCGTCCAAAGCATCTTTTGCAGAAATAATAATAACACCGTCTCGCTTGTCTTGCTGTTTCAGCTCTTCCAAAATTTTCATTCCGTTGCCGTCTGGCAACATAATATCCAACAAAATACAATCGTAATGATAGTTTTCGATTTTATCCAACGCCTGATTGTAAGTAGAAGCAAACTCACACAAATAGCTTTCTTCAGACAGGTATTCGGCTATGCTTTGTGCCAATTCTTTTTCGTCTTCTATTATCAGGATTTTCATAATGCAAATTTACCATTTCAATTTTGAAGAAATTTTGAATGTCGTTAAAAGTTGTGGTGTGATTGGAACTTTTGCAAGCTCTGGGTGGTGGGTGGGCTTGGTCGGGTTTGGCTCTTTTGGTTTTTTGAGTGTCGGGTTGTGTGTCGTGAAAAACCAAATGTGCCAAATACGTTGGCTCAAAAATTTTTTCCTGTGCGGTGGGCTTTTTTTTCTGTGTTGTGGTCGTGTCGTTGGTTGTGTGTCTGCTTGTCGGTGTGGGTCGTCCTGCCATTACCGCTAACGTTTCGTGTTTGCGGTCGGGCGGGGAGTCAAAACCTGCGTCCTGTCCCACGTAATAAAGTAACTAAAAAGTACAGCCCTTTCAAAACGCACAATGCCCCCGCCTGACGCAAACACACTGTTGCCGGCTGGCCATTTCGTCCATCGTGATAAAATGGTCTGTCCCTTGTTGGATTTTGCTTTCTAAACTCTGTCCGCGTACACAATTTTATGTCATCACACAGAAAACTGTCCGCTTCCTGTTTTCTCTAGTATTTGCCGTCCGCCAAATTATCCACGGAAAGAAAGTTTCGCCAATTGGTCAAAATTCTCCGCGAAGCACATATAAAAAATTACCCGTCTCTCCGCGCTTACCTGTCCGGAAGGCGGGTGCCCGAATCTTTAATCAGTTATCAAAAATTGTCTGCGCCTTTCTGTCCCGTATGCGGCTAAAAACTTGTCGACCGAATTGTCTGCGAAAATGAGTCTTTAAGTCATCGACTGAACTCTCCGCGGGAACATTGGATTGGCTGGCCGGCAACGTTTCGTGTTTGCGGTCGGGCGGGGAGTTAAAACCTGCGTCCTGTCCCACGTAATAAAGTAACTAGAAGCTATCTCAAAAATAGTAAAATAGGGTTATTGAGCTAAAATGGGAGTTT
>ERZ1066136.874-NODE-874-length-18310-cov-16.143248_pt1 | contig 18310 bp, 12 predicted proteins | sample MGYA00382783_ERZ1066136 | MGnify/ENA primary metagenome ERZ1066136 (study PRJEB33369, sample SAMEA5778366) | biofilm metagenome | biome: Industrial cooling water; feature: Water cooling tower basin; material: Biofilm | place: United Arab Emirates | collected... | reverse complement strand
AAGCCAACGCTCATCGCGGTGGCTTTCCATGTTCAAGAGCCCCCTGTCGGAATCGAACCAACGACCTACTGATTACAAGTCAGTTGCTCTACCAGCTGAGCTAAGGAGGCAAAAACGAGGTGCAAAAATACGAGGCTGCGGCCGTTTTCCAAATCGTTTTTTAGGCTGTTTGCAGCATTTTGAGCTGCTTTTTCAACTGCGCCAACTGCTCGGTGGCCTCGTTGATTTGACGCACGATGTCGTCTTTGAACTTATCGGCATTGCGCGAGCGGCCAAAAAACTCCATGTTGTTCTTGAGCGTGGCTATGTCATTCTCCAGTTTCCCGATCTTTTTGCGGATCACCTGCTCTTTGTGGTGGATTTTCTTGTCGCCCATCGGATCGTTGCGCAAGCCGCTGATCTGCACTTCCAGCTTGGCCTGATCTTTCTCCTCGGCACTGATCGAATCCAACGAATTAATGTAGTCGTCCACGGCTTTGGTAAACCGGCTCTTGATATCGGCCATGGCTTTGCGCGGCACAAAACCAATGGTCTGGAATTGCGCGCGCAACTCCTCCAGTTGCTCCAACGATCCCGTTTTTGACTGCACCGCTTGCTCCAGGGTCGCGCAGATCGCCTCTTTCGACCGCAGGTTTTCCTCTTGGTTTTTACTTTCTTGCCCTGCCAACTGGCGCTGGTGCTGAAAGAAGTGATCGCAGGCGTCTTTAAACTCTTTGTAGATTTTGTCCCGGAGTTTTTCAGGCACCGGTCCGATTTCTTTCCATTGTTGCTGCAATGACTTCAACTCATCCGAGGCCCGGTCGCGTTGATCGCTGTCTTTCAATTCCTGCGCCCGCTTAACAAGCGCAGTCTTCAACTCCAGGTTGTGGGCGCGCTCGCCATCCAGTTTTTTGAAAAACTGATTTTTCTTGGCGAAGTAGGCCTTAAAGGCTGACCAAAATCGTTTGTTGATGTCTTTTGCTTTGCTGCGCGGAACGGCCCCGATGGACTCCCATTGCTTTTGGATGGCTACGATTTCCTGCGTGCGCTGATTCCACTCTTTGATGCGGTCTGACGAAAAGTCGGCAAACGGCAGTATCTGTTCCAGCAGGCGCTCTTTTGCTTCGGCATTTGCGGCCAGTTCTTTTTGCATGGCCTCGTTAAGCTGGTCGCGTTTTTCATACACCGCATCGCTTGCTTGTTTGAAGCGTTGCCACAGCTTTTCTTTTTCTTCGAGCGGCACGGGGCCCACGTGTTTGAACTCGTTGTGCAACTCGTTTAATTCTTTTACCGCATCGCGGATGTGCTCCAGATGAACCAACTTTTCGGCCCGCACGCACAACTCCACCTTGGCCTCCAGGTTGCGTTTGCGGTCAAGTTCCTTGAGTTCAAAATAGATGTTGCGATGATCGTAAAACCGATCGACCAAAGCATGGTAGTTGGCCCACAGGGTTTTGTTTTGTGCCGGGGGCACCATCCCAATCTGGCGCCAAGCCTCCTGTATTTTTTTGAATTCCTGAAACCCATTCTCCGTGTCGTCCGAATCGACCACGGCCCGTAGCTTCTCGAGCAGTTCGTTCTTTTTGTGCAGGTTTTCGTTACGCTGCTCTTCCAACTGACGATAATGCTGGGTGCGCTTGTCGCGGATCAGTTTTACATACGCATCAAACGCGTGATCCGACTCATCGCCCCGGTAGTCAAAATCTTCTTCAATGCCTCCGCTGTCTTTGAAGCGTTGCAAGGCAGCTGCGCGCTCCTGATGACGGATTTCATCGAACAAGGGTTTGGCTTCCTTCAGCACGGCATCCGACCGTTTGAAGTTGGTCTCGGACGAGAGCTCCTTCACCAACGCCACAAAATCAGCCTTTGAAAAAGAACTGAAATCCAAAGGGGAAACCTCTTCCTCCTCGGCCTCATGGTCGGACACTTCGTCTGTTTTACTCGGCTCTGCCAGGGCGGGCGCTAAACGCACATCCTCCTCCACATTCTCCGGCTGGTTGTTCTCGTCTCTCATGCGTTTCGTTCAAGGTCACTAAAGGCCAAAAATAAGGAAAACCGATCAATTGAAACGAGGGTCGGTGGGGTAATTGCTATACATGGAAAAACGCCCCCCCATGGCCTTCAGGGACTTGGTCCAGAGCAGGTGGGCAGGGGTATCAAAAAGAAAGTCTACAGAGGCCACATCGGTGACCATCCACGAGTCGGCTTTGAGTTCTTCGTCCAGTTGGCCCTTTTCCCATCCGCTATAGCCCAAAAAAAACTTGATATCCGCCCCGGTCAGTTGATGGGTTTCCACCATCAACCGGATCTGGTCAAAGCGTCCACCCCAGTAAATGCCCGGGGCCACTTCCACGGCATCTTCGATGTCGGTGGATTGATGTACATAGTGAAGCGTATCCTGCTGCACGGGGCCACCGATCAAAATAGGCTCCTCAAACGAACCCAGTTCGTCCATTACTTCGCTTACTTTTGAATCGGCCGGCTTGTTGAGCACAAACCCAAACGAGCCGTCTTGATTGTGTTCGCACAGCAGCACGATGGTCCGCTCAAAATTGGGATCGGGCAGAAACGGTTCCGATATCAGCAGACGCCCCTTGGCGGGTTTGACACGCGTACGAAATTTGAAAAAATCCATAGCGAAACTTCAGGTGGCAAAACGACAACCCGCAAAAGCGTTGTACTTTCGCGATGTGTTGCGAAACCAATAACGGACAGAAAAAATTCTTACACAACCGATCACACAAAAAATTATCTTCGACAAAATGGCATTGGCAGACATACGCAAAGAGTACGCAAAAGCAAGGCTGGACGAGCAATCAGTTGACCCAAATCCGTTGGTGCAGTTTCAACGATGGATGGACGAAGCGCTGGCCGCTCAACTGCCCGAGCCGACCGCTATGAATTTGGCTACTGTAACGGCCGATGGCCGTCCTTCCGCCCGCACCGTATTGCTGAAGGGCATCGAACAAAACCGGTTTCAATTTTACACCAACTACCATAGTCAAAAAGGGGTGGAATTGGAAAACAACCCGGCTTGTGCGCTCACGTTCTTCTGGCCCGAATTAGAACGGCAAGTGCGCATTGAGGGCGTGGCACAACGACTCGAAACAGCCACCAGCGAAGCCTACTTTCAGTCGAGGCCGCGCGGCAGCCAAATTGGTGCGTGGGCTTCGCCCCAAAGTGCCGTGATCAGCCACCGCGACTTGCTGGAAAAACGGGTGGCCGAAGTAGAGAAGCGTTTCGCGGGCCTCGACCGACTGCCCAAACCGCAGCAGTGGGGCGGCTATGGCATTACACCTCACGAAATCGAATTTTGGCAGGGGCGCCCCAGCCGTCTGCACGACCGGCTGGTGTACTATTGGGTTGATAACGAATGGAAGATACAGCGGCTGGCGCCTTAGCACTAACGTGTACGCAGTACAAACACGACCCTTCCCTTCGACCGTTCAGGTGTTTTGCCACTGGAAGTTCGTATTAAAGAGTTTCTGCGGATTTCGTCTTTGAGCAACTGTTCGGCCCGCGCGCTGAGGCCGCGCTGAAGGGTTTTGATGCCCAGTATCTCGCCATTTTCATCACATTCAATCTCAAATTCAATTCGTCCATCTTCATTATCGGGCAATTCAGGGATGGTCGGCTTCTCGGCCCACTCCCACCCGGCCATTGACAGCGCAAAACCATCGCCTCCGCCCCCACCGCCCGGCTTGCCGGTATATTGTGCATTGGGGTCCAGCGTGCCTTGGGGTTGTCCTTTGTCGCCCGCCTTGGTGGCATCGTTCCCCTGGTTGGCGGTCTCTTTATTCTGGCTTTTTCCCTCCGATGTTTTGGTGTCCGTTTTGGCGGTGGTCTCGCTTTTTTGCTCCTTCTTCTCCTCTGCCACTTTTTCGGTAGGCTTGGCCTCTTCGGTTTTCTTCTTAGCAGGCTCCTTTACGGGCTCCTCTTTTTGGGGCTTTTCATTTACGGCTACGGCACTTTCATCGGGCGATGTCACCTCGGGCTTCGCCTCGGGCGTTGCCTCTGGCTTCGTTTCGTTGGGACTTTCGTCTATCGGGTCTTCCTGCTCGGCCGGTTGGTCCGTGCTTTGTTCAGCACCCGTTTCGGTGGTGGGCTGCTCTTCGCCTTGGCCCGCATCTGCCACGCCAAAGTTCACTTCAATGCCATACTCCGGTGCGGGGGGGTTGGGCGCGCGCCATGCCATCAAAAAGATAAAAAGCAACAGCAGCAGCCCGTGTATCGTCAACGACACCGCAAGGCCGGTCATGTGGTTTTTCTTCTCCTGAGGCGTCTCCATGGCTATTTGGGTTTGGTGGCAATGGTTACCTTGGCTTTGAGCGAGGTGGCCACGCCCGCCACATAAACCATTTCGCGCGTGGGCACACTTTCGTCAATATGCAACACCACTACGCCCTCCGAGGCTTTCATGTTGCGCTTCAGCTCACTCTCCAACGTGGCTTTTGATACGGGCACGTCATTCACGTAAAACTTCAAATCTTTCGTGACCGTGACCGATACTTTCTGTACCTCGATGGTGCTGGCCTTGCTGGAGGGCAAATTAACCGGCAAGCCCGAAGGCGTGATAAATGAACTGGTGAGCATAAAAAAAATCAGCAACAAAAAGATCAGGTCCGTCATGGACGACATGTTAAAGGCCGGATCTACTTTGTTTCGCGATTGCAGATTCATGCTCTTTGCTATTTGGGCTCCTGTAACAAATCGATAAAGTCAATGGACGAGTACTCCATCTTATGCACCACTTTGGATACGCGGGTGACCAAGTAGTTGTAGCCAAGGTAGGCGATGATGCCCACCACTAACCCCGCCACGGTGGTGATCATGGCGGTGTAGATGCCGCTGGAGAGCAACTTTGGACTGACGGTGCCCTCTTCTTGTGCGATGGCGATGAAGGCATTGACCATGCCCAGCACGGTACCCAAAAAACCCATCATGGGTGCCGCACCGGAGATGGTGGCCATCACCGATAAGTTTTTCTCTAGTTTGAATATCTCGATCTTGCCCACGTTTTCAATGGAGGCTTCGATGTTTTTGAGCGGGCTTCCGATGCGCGAAACGCCCTTTTCAATCATGCGCGCCACCGGTGTGTCAAACTGGGCGCACAGTATCTTGGCCCCGTTGATATCGCCTTTTTGAACCAACTCTTTGATTTTGGCCATAAATACCTCCGGGCTTTGATTGGCCCGGTTGATGGTGAGCAACCGCTCAACAAAAATGTAAATGGCCGCAAACGAGCACAACACAATGGGAATCATCAGCGGTCCGCCCGCCTTGGCCAACTCCCAAACCGACAATGACTCGCTGGGGGATGGCGTTACCGCATTCTGAACAATCTGCGCAATCAGCATAAAAAATAACATAAGGTCGAAAAAAATGAACAACAATCAGACCAATGCTTACAAGCCACGGGCTGTCCGTGTACGGCTTTCAGCGGATCAATACTTGATCACCCACAGATCATTTCCGTACTCCGTCTTTTTCGCATCGGCATCGGCCTGTGCGCTGGTGTAGTCGGGATGATCGGCCACGGCCACCCGGTTATACTTCCATTTTCCAAACGGGGGAATCAATTTGATGCTCACGCCTTTGGCCGACAATTTCTTGGCGTAGTCCATGGACAAATCCCCGTCCACTGCGCTGGAGATCACCACGTAATAACGGCCGGTACGGGCACTTAGTGTCTCGATGGTGCCTACGGGCGGGTTTGCCTTGAGGGCTTCTTCGGCTTCCCTGCGCTTGCGTTCCTCCTCGGCCAGGCGTGCTTTTTCTTGCTCTTCGGCCTTGCGCTTGGCCTCTTGCTCTTCTTTTTCCTTTTTTAGGGCCAACTCTTTGCGTTCTTTTTCCAATTGTGCGGGGCGCAGTACGTACCAGTATATCAACGCAACAGCCGCGATAATGACCAGCCCAATGATCAACCCGATGATGAGCGGAGCTTTTGATTTCTCCTCGCGAGCCGCTCCATACGAAGGGGTATATCCCGAGCCTGAGCTCCCCGCGCTTGTCTCTTCCTGTTTGCTGGGGGTCTCTTCGGTCCGGTCGATCGGTTTGTAATCCAAATCGGGCAACCCGAAGTTGTCCTCAGAGTCATTGCCTTGGTTGGGCTTGTCCTCGTTGGTATCTTTCATGGCCATAGGTAGTTGGGTTATGGGTTAATGCAAAAGTAATCTAAAATTCACACAAAAAGACCGTTTTAGAACGTCCAGGTGAGGCCGCCCAGCACTTGCAGGCCCCGTGTCGGATAGTTAAAGAACAGCGGGTATTCATTGTTTAACAGGTTTTCGCCCTTCACAAAAACAGCGGCTTTGGGCGAAAGCAGATAGTCGAAACGTGCGCCCACGTCTACCGCACTTTTCAACTTCACCGCAGTGCCATTGATCGGATCGAAGGCCCGCATGCCCCCCAAGGCAGCCAAGTCCATACGCCACACCAGCTTTTGAACTATCAGTTGTTGGGTGTTCAGGCGCACGCGGTAGGTGGGTTTGTGCCACGCTTCCACCAAGTCATCTACCGAGTAGGTGAAGTAATCGGCACGGAGATTCAGCTTAAACTTATCGGACTGGTCATACCCCACCGTAGCAAACACATTTACGCGCTGCACATTGCCTTGGTCATAGTCCACCACAAACCGCGCCACGTTCGCATCGCTATTGCGGAAGAAGTACCAGTTTTTCAGGTTGGCAAAAGAAGCACCGGCTTCATACGTAAACTTGCCTGCCAGCTTGCCCAACACACCTCCGGAAAAATCAACCGATCGGTTGGTATGGGCCAGGCCTACGTTGGCACCCACCCACCGGTTTTCCGCCACCAAGGCGTGCAATCCCACTTTGTCGATGTCGCCCGTGATCTGGGCGTACAGTTGTGCGGCCTCACCCGCCACGGCATAACTGGCACGGGCGTGCGGATAAACGTGGAACGACTTGTCCTTGCCCAAGGTGTCATTCTCAAGGGCCACGTTAAAGCCAACCGTCATCGTCACCTTTTCGAGAGGGGAAAACCGATAGGCAGGCTTTACGCGAAACAAGCTGCGCGGCTTGGCGTCTACTCCTTCGTCCGTACGGGCCAGCAAAATGTAATCAGCGCCAAGTAAAAAGGTTTGCCCTTTCTTGGTTGTGTAGTCCGAGCGAAAGTCAAGTGTCACATCGCTCTCGGCTGCTTTCAAAAAGTCATTGAGGTAGCTGAATGCGCCTTTGAGTTGATAGTTGAAGTCGCTCTTTTTGGCGTTTTGCAGGGCCACGCTCAACCCAACAATGTCATAGCGTTGCCGCAGTGTGTCGCGGCTCACTTCCCCGGCTTGTGGGCCATAGCCATAAAAATAGGTGCCGAGGTTCTGGTAGTCTATTTGGCCGGTGGCGGTTACCGTTTTGCCAAACGAGGTACCAAACAAACCCAACGAGGTGTTTGCACCGGCCGAATTTTTTCCATCCACCGGGCCTTTGGCAAAACTGCGGTGATACACGTTGGCACCGTACCACTTGTTCCTGTCGCGTTTAGTGTTGAGATGCCCCTCGAGATAGAGCGAGCCGAGGTTGCCCAAGCCTGCCGCCAAGTAGTTGCCGGTCAGTTTGGCAAGTGCCTCCGTTTGGGCGCGCAACGGGCGTATAGTTGGGTTGTAGTCGGGCGAGGCAAACGGAATGCCGATCCAATCATACGTAATAGCTGGCTTGATGGGTTCTGCGGGGCGGGGCGGTATCTTTTCAAAATTGCGCGCGGCTTTCTTTAGCGTGATTTGCTTGTCGCGCACGATCTCGATCTCCACTTTCTCGATCTCACCTTGCGTCCACTCTCCGGGCGGCTGGGCCCACACGGCCACAGGCAGGCCGAGCGCAACAAATAAAAACCAAATGATTCTCCGTTTCATCATTTTGGACTATTGGTAGTATCAGCCTGGGTAGCCCGCTTGCTGGCCTCGTTTGCTTCCATCTTTCGGATGCGCTCGCGGGCAATGGTTTTCACCGTGGGGTCAGGAAAATTATCTACCAGCGATTGCAACGCCCCGCGGGCCTGAAAGGCATCGCCCATGGCCAGGTAGTTCTCCGACAACAACAAAAACGACTTGCCCACCCACGTGGTGTAGCTGCTGAAGTCGCGGTTGAGGCTCACCAAGGTTTCGTAGCACGACTTGTGATCTTTTGTCAAAAAGAAGATTTCTGCCAGCAGGTATTTGGCTTCCGCGCCATGCTCGTCCTGTGCGCTATTCAGCGTGTTGATGAACTCGTCTTTTGCCAATTCGTAATCGCCTGTGGCCATGGCATTTTTACCCAAATACAACGAAGCCTTGTTGACAGCCCCGGCATTCACGCTTCCCTTCTCCAGGATCAATTGCGCATACCGCGAAGAAGAATCGTACGCGGCCAACAAATAGTGCGTCTCCATGAGTCCAGCCCAGGCAGTGTACTGGTCTTTTTTATTGCTGGCCATCCTTGCCAAGCGCTGATAAGCGGGCAGTGCCCTTTCCAACCGGTTCGCTTTAAACTCCAACTCGGCCACACGACCGGTGACGCGGGTCGCAAATTCAAACGACTGTTCCTGCGCAATCTGATAATAGGACTCCAATGCCTTGTCGGGATTTTTCAGGCGGTAGTGGCTTTCGCCTTGGTAGTAGATGGCCTCCGTGCGGTTAGGGCTGTCCGGATAGTTTGTTAAAAAAGCCGTCAGGCTTTGGAGGGCTTTGCCATAGTCTTGATTTAGGAATTGATTGCGCGCCACGCCAAACTCCACAGCCTCCACACCTTTCGAATCGGGATTTACTTTTTTCACCTGCGCGAGATACCCATCAAATTCGTTGGAACGATTGGCCAACGAAAGAGCTTCTTGAAGGGGCAGCAGCACATCTTTGCTGGCGGGGTGGGTCGGATAATCCCGGATCATGGAAATGTAGTCGTCTGCGGTTTTTCCATACTCTTTCAAGTTGAAGTAGGAAGCGGCCCTGCGTGCATGCGCGTACGGAACAAAGCGCGAAGAAGGGTGCTGGCCAATAACGGCCGAATACGACTCGGAGGCGGAGGCATAATTGCCCAGCACAAAATCCAGTTGCCCACGCTCAAACAACGCCTCGTCCACCCAACTGGACTGCGGATAGTTTTTGACCACGTAGTCCAATTCTCTTCGCGCCTCGGGGTAGTTTTTCAACAACCCCTGAACGATGCCCATTTGCAGGTGCGCATAGTCGGCATCAGCCGTGCGCTGTTGCAAGGCTCTTCGGTAATAGGTCAAGGCATCCGTGTATTTTTTTGACACATACTGGCAATCGGCCAGCCGAAGCAAGCCATCTGCCTTGTTGAGATCGCTGTCGGGAGTACTGTTCACGTATTCCCGAAAATACCCCAACGCCTTATCATAGCTCTTTTGATTGTAGTACTCATAACCCAGCCCGTAGCGCGCGCGGGCCTGCAGTGTCTTGTTCTGAAACCCGCTTAACGCAATGACTTGCTGATATTTCTTGATGGCTTGTTCATGCTTGTTGCCGATGGCATAGGCTTCGCCTGCCCAAAAGGCCGCCTCACCGGTATAGTCATCATCCAGCGGTGTTTGTAGCGATTTTTCAAAACTGGCAACTGCATTCGCGTAGTCTTCTTTGTTAAAATACTCCATGCCTTTGAGCAGCGTAGCTTTTTGGTAGGCGCGGTTCACGTTGGCGTTACGCGCGGGCAGCGATTCAATGTAGGCGATGGCCTTGTTGTAATTGTTGGCGTTTACATAGGCCTGCGAGAGCAACTCGCGCAATTCGGTGGCGCGACTGCCGCTGGCATCCGTTGCCAGCATTTTCTCCATCTCCGAAATGGCCAAATCGGGGTTGCCCAATTCATAGGCCAACTTGGCATATGCATAGTTGCTTTCCCCCGCCAACTTTTTATCCTTCGTGAACTTGCGCGCGTGGTCAAACGCGGCCAAGGCCAAGGGCTTTTGTTGCGACTGCACATACAGCACCCCCAAATAGTAGGAGGCGTAGTGGCCCGTTGAGTCGGGTGCCAGCGCGGCTTGTTTGAGGTAAGTGATCGCCTGCGCAGACTGCCCCGCTTGGTAGGCCGCATGACCCGCCCGGAGCAATACGTCTTTGTCGGTGGTGGTTTCTTTGCCCGTCAGGTACTTCTCATAGCTGACGGCAGCCGCACGGAAATCCTTTTTCTTGTATTGCGACTCGGCCACCAGCAGGGCCAGTTCCTCGCGGTTGGTCACTCCCTCGCGGGTGTTTACCGTGTTGGCATAACTGATTACTTCATCATACTTCTTTTGGCGATAGAGCACGTTGCCGATCAACGAAGGCACCACCGGGGCATACGCGGCCGCAGCTTCGGCCCGCTTGAAATCGATCAATGCATTGGCATAGTCGCCCTCTTGGTATTCGGCAAAGCCGGCATAATAGCTGGCTGCGGGGCCATATTGTCCCCCTTGGGTTTTAATCGCATTGAACTGCTCGCTGGCTTCCTTCAGCTTTTTGAGGTTGAAGAGGCAATACCCCCAGCGAAAACGCCCGGTGTTTTTGTTCTCGTCCGAAAGTACGGAGAAATCGGCTTTTTGAAAATAGCCGGCCGCCTTGGCAAAGTTCTTTTCTTGGTAGAAGAAGTTGGCCATCTCGAAATATGCGGTAGAGGCCAAGGCATGGTGCGGGTGATTGTTGACAAAATACTCCAACTCCCCTTCCCCATCGGGATGATAGAGTTGCAATGCGCAAATGCCCGCGTAGTACCGTGCCGCCAAGGTGCGTTCATCTTCGGTGTGGGCTTGGGCAATGTATTCTTCAAACTGCTTGCGGGCGCCTCCAAACTGACGTTTCAACCGCAATTCATGCGCTGACCGATACCGCGTTTCCTGATCGGATTGAGATAGTCCATCCTGCGCAAACCCGTTTGCCGAAAAACACAAAATCCACACAAACGCGAATGCGCGCGGTATGACCTTCATGATGCAATAACTACGGACGAACAAAAAAATTGCCAACCTTTAGTTTAAAAAATCAGACCGATCGTGCGGTCTGTAATCCGTTTCGCGAATCAAAACTAATGAAAATTATTTTATGTGTATCCACGCGTGGTGATAAATGTGACCTCAGCAGAGGACAACGCGTGTCACCCATTCCTTGATGATTTGACCTTCCGTCTCCGCGCCTGCATTCACTCCTTTTAGCTTCAGGTCGGCCTCGCGTATCCACCCGAGTATCTGCTCCAGCGCACGGGTGTCAAAATGCCGCAAAGCCATACTGTAATCACGCACGGCATAGGGATTGATTTTGAGCGCATTAACCAAGCCCCTCTCGCTTTTGTCGGCTGCTTGCGAAGCCACCAGCAGTTTGCTAAAAAACGAGTAAAAGTAGGCGATCATGGGAATCACCGGGTTGCGCTTTGGGTTTGCCTCGAAGTAGTGGACGATCTTGGCAGCCGTTACCAAATCGCGCGAAATGATGGCTTTTTGCAACTCAAAAACATTGTATTCGCGGCTGATGCCGACTTGCTGCATGACTTGCTCCGCTGTGATGGTGCCCGCTCCGGCTATGTTCATGGCCACTTTGTCGATCTCGTTGGCCAGCCTGTTGAGGTCGTTGCCCACGTATTCGCACAGCAGCCGCACGGCCTGATCTTCCATGGCCAGCGACTTTTCAGCCGCATATCCTTCCACAAACTCAGGCAACTTGCTGTCATACATTTTTTTGAAGGTGGCCGACTCGGCCAACTGTTCTACCTTCTTGCCCAGTTCCCTTCGCTTGTCGAGCGTCTTGTGTTTGTGGCACAAAACCAACACCGTGCTGGGCACCGGGCGCTGCAAGTAGTCGAGCAGCAGCTTCATGCCCGTGTCTTTTTGCAGATCGGGGATGTCTTGCGCTTCGCGCACGATCACCACCTGCCGTTCGGCCATCATCGGAAATCTCCGTGCCTGCGTCAAAATCGTGCTGACGGGCGTGTCTTTCCCGTACAGGATCACCTGATTAAACCCTTTTTCGTGCTCGGCCATCACATGGTTTTCGATGTATGAAGCAATCCGGTCTATGTAAAAGGTCTCCTCCCCCTGCAAGACATACACCGGCTTGTATTTACCGGCCTTTAAATCCTTAAGAATCTTGGTCGCTGTGGCATCCATGGGGCAAACTTAATCTACACGCCTCACACGGCTAAATTGAAAGGCGGAAATCACGCCCACCAGGGCGCCTGCCAGGTGCGATTCCCATGAGACCCGCGGATCGGACGGCAATACGCCATAGAAAATACCACCATACACCACGGCCACCGACACCGACAGCAGCAATGACATCAACTCGGCACGCACCAGCCCGAATACGATCAGGAAAGCCGCCAGTCCATAGATCAGCCCGCTGGCCCCGATGTGATAGGACAGTCGAGGGCTAAACATCCAGACCAACAGGTTGGTGATAAAGTAACAACGCGCAAACACCGAGCCCGCAATGCGGCCGTAGAAAAAGTACAGCGCGGACCCCAAAAACAGCAGCGGTACCGTATTTGACAACAGATGGAGGTAATCGCCATGAAGCACAGGGGCAAACACAATGCCCAGCAAGCCCGTGGCTGACCGCGGCCGGATACCCAAAAACGAAAAGTCGATGTGGTAAAAGAACTCCACGCTGAACACGAGCCACATCAAAAACACCAACCTAAACGGTACCACCGAGCTGGCAAACCAACCCGATCGGCTCATGCTGGTTCGTGGATCATAGGCAGGTGTATGTACTTGGCCTCTTCCGGGCCTACTTTTCGCATGCCGAGCACACCGCCTGAGGACTCGGCCGTCTCCTTTGCGATTTCGCGCAAGCTGTGGTATAGCTGTTTGGCGAAAGTTTTGTCCAGTTTGGGAAGAATGGCGTTCACTTGGGCCAAATCATGTACGAGCAGGGGCGTTCGTTGGGTGGATTCAACAGGATAATCCTGAAGGATGATTTTGAGTTTGTCTTCAAAGTCTTCCGACACGTGATGGTAATAGGGGGTCAATACCGAGTCTTTTCTGGATTTTTTGTTCCCGACAAGGTCAATCGCTTTGCGCATCTCTCTTTGATCGATCCGGTCGTCCGCCCCTGCGATCAGGATGCAGCACAGAAAAGGCGCTTTCATCAACAATTCTGCCTCGTGGGCAGCCAAGTGTGCAAATTCCGGAATCATGCTGGCAACGTTACGTCCTTACAGCGGAAAGATCAACACGGGCAGATAAAGCGCAGATTAATTTCTCATTAAATGAACGTGTGGAACCTGCCTACTCGCTCAGTTGTCGTTTAGCACGATGAGTCGCCTGTGAGACCTTTTGCCACTCGGGGTGCTGAGTATCAATTGATACAGCCCGTTGGGCAACGAAGCCACGTCCAGTTCCAAGCGGTTGTTTTCAACCTTGCCAAAATCACCGCGCAACACCACGGCTCCGCGCTGGTCGGCCACCAACCACTCCAGCGTCTTGGGGATCGGCCGCTCCGCACCCAAGTAGGCCCGCTGACTGGCGGGGTTGGGGTACACCTGTATTTCGTTTAGCAACGCCTTCCATTCCTCGGGCTTCTCCTTTTCTTCCTCGATGGACGTGATCAACCGACCGCGTTTATAGATCACATTCAGGACATCGCTTTGATAGATTTCTTTGGTGGTTCGGTCTTGTACATAGGCCACCAACATGAGTTGGTTGTTGTTTACTGTGGGCACATCGATCACGATGTCGTTTTCGGTTCGCATCAACGAGGCACCAGCCACAAAGGCATTGGTAATGGTGACACCCGTATTGCCTAACAAATTCTTCCGGAGCACATTTTGGAAGGTGCCCTGTGCATTGGTCACCGTCTTTTCAACCAAGGCCACCTGCAGGATGAGGGGCGTGTTCACATTCTGCCTGGCCGTCAGCACAATCTGCAAAGTGATCGTCTCGGGATTGTTGGTCGCAAGCGTGTCCAAGGCTAAGTCAAACAGCGGGTCTACCAAAGCTCTTCGGTCCAGTTCGATGCGGGTAATATCGGTGGGGTTTCCCACAAACCGGGGTGGGTTGATGATTCCGTCCATGATCGTGCGGGGGGGCTGCGCCAAGTTGTAAAACAGGGCACGGGCGGAAGGATCGGACGGATTTTGCTGATTGAGTAAATCCGCACCGGGATTGGAGACGTGGTATTGGATGTGCACAAAGTCAGACGAACCTCTGAACGTAATCTGCTCGGCAAACAGGTTATTGATGTAGGTATCGGCAAACTGTGAGTTGGTGGCATTGGTGAAGTGTTCTACTACCACGTTGCGGGTCTTCTCACCTACAAAAACGTTGTCAAACGCGAAGCCATCGTAGGTGTTGCTCGATTCGTTCAGGTCACTGGCCGCAAACCCAATGCGTAACCTCACTTGATCACGGGCGGTCGGGTTGTTGGGTATCATGTCCAGGTTGAAGCGGGCGGTTTTCCAGCCCCCTTGCTTGCCGGTCCAGCCGTAGTTTCCAAACGGCTGGTTACCGGGGTTGGAAGGGATGCCCACTCCGTTAAACCAATTAATGCCTTCATCGCGATTGGTTACCCCGATCGGTGGCCCAATGATGGCCCACGTATTACCTCCATCGGTCGAATATTGCAAGGTGGTACCATCCAAGTTGGCTTCGGTATCGCTCCAGTAGTCCAATGAAACCATGGGGCGTGCCAGCTGGGTCAAGTCAAAACATGGGCCGTTCACCACCGACCCTTCGTTGCCAACGTACGAGGTGGGGTTTACCGCTGCATTGCGGTACGTTGTAGCCCAATAATTGCCAGACGCCCCAGCGCTGAATGAGGTAGCAGGTGGTGATGCCGTCCACTGCCAACTTGAATCGACCTTGGCGCCTCCGATTAACCGAATGGACTCGGCAAACCAACCACCGTTGGCCGCGTCAAAGTGCTCGAAGTAGGGACTTGCCGCATTGGGAATCACATCGGATGTGCCACCCAACAAGATGTTGACCAATTGCGTGCGTGTGTTGGCGCAGCCGTCCAAGGTGTTGACAGTTTGTATGACCGTGTATGAACCATTCGAGGCATATTGATGGTTCGGATCTTTGAGCGTTCCGGATGTAGCTCCTCCGTGCGTGCCGCCCGGCACGGCATCGCCCGCATTGCCTGTCAACACAAAGCCATCGCCAAAATCCCATGTGTAGGTGGTTACAGGGCTGAATGAGCTAACGGTTTGGTCGCTAAATAAGGTCTGGTCGTTGGTACAAATAGCGGACCACTGGAAGTCAACAATCGGTACGTTGCCCACGCGAATGACGCGGGTGGAGTCATGGAAACAACCTTGGGCCGTGGTCACGCGGAGCGATACGGTTTTGAAGCCAGCCGAGCTATAGTTGTAGTCAGGGTTTTGCAACGAACTGGATATGCCTGGCTCAAGTACCCAATCCCATTTGTTGATGGTGGTAGAGAAAGGAGTGGGCTTGATAAATGACGAGGCACTCGAGAATTCGATGGCATCTACGATACAGGAATTGTTAGAAGAAATGACAGCTTTAGGGGCGGCAAATACTTTAGCGGCCGCGGTAAAACTTGATTGCGCCCCAAACGCATTTTCGTAAAAATAGGTAATCAAATACGTGTCCGATACCAAGCGGTCGGTTTCGATAAAGAACTGAGCGCCCGACTGGCTAAACGGAAACGGTGCTCCCGTGGTCAGGCCGTTGCCAAACTCAAATCGGGTAAACGGGGCACCCCCCGTAGAAAATACGGGATTGCCAATGATCTCCAAGTTCCCCTGCCCCGCACAAAACTCAAATTCGTTCAAGGCATTTTGAGGAACGAACAACCCCGTCACGGGATTACGGATTTTGAAATCGACATTGGTGACAGGATTCACGATGATGGGCTGTGTGGTTGCGTTGGAACAACTATTGGCGTCTACATACGTGTAGGTGACTTGGTTAAGGCCCAACTCCACTGCGCTAGGATCAAAGGTGGCTCTGTCAACCGGGCTCGGAGTGGTGCTTCCGATATTGGATGTGATGGGCGAAATCGTAAACAGTCCGCCCGACTGATTTCCGGTCAGAACAAAAGGGATGGCATTTTCGGCTGTCGTTGCCGGTAGCCCTGTGAAGTTGACAAGCGGCAACGCGTTGATACGTAAGTTCATTACGTCTGACACAGCCGCACAAGGGCCTGCTCCATCCGGGTCGGCCGCGGTTAACCGAAGCACAACGGTGGAATTGATTTCACCGGGATTGACAAACGAATACGAGGCCACCGGATCGTTCGGGTTGGAGAATGACCCCGCCCCTACGTCCCGTGTCCAAGTAACTGAGGGCGAAAAATCAAACGAACCTTGCAACGCAATGGAGGGCGTGTCGGCACAAAGCTGCAAGTCCGGTCCCGCATTTACTTCTGCCTTTCTAAATACGCTCACCGTAACCATTTTAACAGGTCCGGCACATCCATTGGCCGATGGCGTAACTACGTAGCGCACTTGTCCAAATACGCCACTTGACAGCGACAGCATCTGGTTAATGGTGGACCCGTTGCCATCGGCTGCGCCCACCACGTTGGGGTCTTCATCAGCCACCCATTCAAAGGTGGTGCCCGATACATTTTTGGGATTGCTGTTGATGTTGATGACGACTGGTCCAGAATCCGTGCAAACGCTCTCGTCCAAGCCATCAGCCGAAGGGGTTGGCAAAACTGTCACGACCAGGTTGATGGACGCGCCCGAACACAGATTGGCAATGGGCGTGATGGTGTAGGTTACCGTGCCGGTGGCGCTGCCCGTATTGATGGGCGCGTCTGTGATGGCCCCACTGCCGCTGGCCGTTACCCCGGTGAAGCTTCCGCTGACCGAAGACGTCCAGTTGTAGATAGCGGTACCTACATTCGAAGTAGGAACAAAGTTGAGCGCAGTGCCCGAGCACACGGTCTGTACCCTGGAGGCCACGCTGTTGGTCATGACCGGGGTGGGCTTGACCGTGATGGTAAATGTTTTTGCATTAGCTCCCGCGCTGGTGCAGCCGTCTCGGGTAGCTGTTACGCTCACCGTGGCCACTTGATCAAGCCCCGTGGTGTTAGTGGCCGCGGTGAAGTTGAGCGAACCGCTGCCCATTGAGCCAATACCAACCAAACTGTTGGAGTTGCTCCAATTGAGGGTCGCCCCTGCCACATTGCTACTCAACGGAATGCTTACAACGTCACCCGGGCACACAGTCATGTTTGCCACCGGGGCAACCACCGGCTCGGGAAGTATTGTGATCCGGAACGTGCGCCTTGGCCCTATGCAGCCTGCTCGGGCGGCTTCCACTTCGATCAAGCCAATCATGGAGACGCCACTCGTATTGATCGATGCCGTAAACGCCCCAATGGAAACGGATCCCGAGGAAGACAGTCCAATCGATGGATTGGTATTAGTCCAGGTGAACGTTTCACCGCCTCCGGCATTGGTGGTGAAGTTGATGGCCGAGATCGAGGCTCCCGAACAAACAGTTATGTCCGCGATCGGATCGATAACCGGAGTTCGGTTAATGGTCAACTGCATGGTGCTCTGAATCGAACTGCAAGTTCCGTTGGGGTTGGCCTGAAGCGTAAACGTGACCACTCCGATTTCCCCCGTTTGAGGGATATAGGTTGGTGTCAGCGAGGAGGAATTAAACAATGCTCCCGCCCCATTATGCGTCCACTGCAGGGAACTGAAGTTCGTGGCGGAAGCACCGCCTGCCTGCGTGGCAAAATCGAATGACGTGTTTTCACAGATGGCCTCGTTGGTTCCTGCAGACACTGTGGGGGGACTGGTGATCGTCACCACCACTTCATCGGTGCTCGGGGCGCAAACACCATTCGAGATTGTCCAAGCTAAGGTGTAAACCTGACCCGACACCCCTGAGAATTGCGTGTTGTGCATGCCCGTATTTACAAATGAGCCACCCGTGCCGGACACGACCGACCATGCACCGGTACCGATGCCCGGTAGGTTGGCATTCAATGTGACTGATCCTGTTCCGCAGCGTTCCAAATCAGTACCCGCGTTGGCAGGTGTGGGATTGGGCTGAACCGTGACGGCCTGGGTAGTACTGAGAATAAAGGAGCAGGTTGTGATGGAGTTGGTCGCGCGCACGCGCAAACTGGTCACGCTGGTGTTCAATGCATTGGTGGTGATGCTTACATTGCCCCCCGTGCCTACCACGATCCCGCTCACCACAGCATTGCCCTGATCTACGATCTCGTAGTTAATCCCGCTCTGGCTGTTGGCGATCGTCAGGCTGATCGTTTGCCCTGAGCACACGGTGGTCGGCAATACCGGGGTAACGGTGCGATCTATCGGAAGGGCGTTGACGGTAACACTCAACGCGGCCGATGGTGCCGATGTACAACCGCTCAACGTCTGCGTCACCGTGTAGTTGCCGCTGTTGGCAGGCAAGGTCGCGA
>ERZ1066136.873-NODE-873-length-18376-cov-12.084821_pt1 | contig 18376 bp, 10 predicted proteins | sample MGYA00382783_ERZ1066136 | MGnify/ENA primary metagenome ERZ1066136 (study PRJEB33369, sample SAMEA5778366) | biofilm metagenome | biome: Industrial cooling water; feature: Water cooling tower basin; material: Biofilm | place: United Arab Emirates | collected... | reverse complement strand
CGTCGAGGCCGTACAGCCCCTCGAGCACCGTGCCGGCCGGCCAGCCCGTGGCCACCGCGGGCAGCAGCGCGGCGTGGTCGGCCGTGTTGAGCACCACCAGCGCGCGGCGGCGCTGGCCGGCCTCGGCGTGCTCCATGGCCCAGGCGATGGCGCCCGGCGCGGCGCGCTCGGCGTGCAGCACGCGCGGCGTGCCGCGCGTGAAGACGCGGTCGCCGCGGCGCAGCGCGGCCATGGCGGCGATGTCGCGGTACAGCGGCGCCGAGGTGTCGAAGCGGTCGCGCCCGCCCGAGCCCCAGCCGGCCGCGAACATGCTGGCGCGCGGCTCCGTGAAGCCCTGCTCGGTGCCGTAGTACAGCACCGGCACGCCGGGCAGCGTGAGCATGGCCAGCAGCGCCTGCCGCAAGCCCGGCACCGTGCCGCCCTTGAGGAAGCGGTCGACGTCGTGGTTGTCCACGAAGGTGGGCATGAGGTGCGGCCGCGCGTGCAGCGCCATCGTCTGCCGGATGCGGTGCGCCAGCTCGGCCGGCGGCCGGCCGCGCGCGAACACGTCGCCAAAGGCGCCGTAGAGCGGGAAGTTCAGCATGCCCGGCATCAGCGGGCCGTCGCGGTCGCGCAGCCAGCGGTCGATCTTCTTCGCCTGCTCGTCGCGGTAGGGCTTGTCGATGCCGAAGCCCTCGCCGAAGGTGAAGAAGCCCTCGCGCCCGGTGGCGCGCGCCACGTGCTCGATGCCGGGTGCGGCGGGGTCGGTCGAGCGCAGGAAGTCGCGGAAGAACGCCGGCGGCACGTAGAACGCGGTGTCGACGCGGAAGGCATCGACGCCGACCTCACGCACCCAGAAGCCGTAGCTGTCGCGCAGCGCGCGGCGTACGGCGGCGTTCTCGGTGTTGAGGTCGTCCAGGCCCGACATCTGGAAGTTCGCCTCCTGCTCGGGGTCGGTGTAGTCGGCGACGTCGGGTGTCCAGTGGTAGACGGCCTCCGCGCGCTGGGCGGGGTCGCGCGGGTCGTTGCGGTCGAACGGGGCCTGCGTGGGGCGCGGCACGGGCGGCGTGCGGTCGTGCGGCTCCCAGCCGCGCCAGGCGCGCCCGGGGTCGTCGGCGCGCCAGCGCGTGCCGTAGCTGAAGAAGTTGCCGGTGTGGTTGACCACGATGTCCTGCACCAGGTAGAGGCCCTGGCGGTGCAGCGCGTCGCTGAGCGCGCGGTAGTCGGCGAGGGTGCCCAGGTGCGGGTCCACCTGCCTGAAGTGCTGCGCCCAGTAGCCGTGGTAGCCGCTGTAGGCGCCGTCCGGGCTGAGCCACTGGTTGGCCACGGGGGGCGTGATCCACAGCGCCGTGGCGCCGAGGCCGCGGATGTAGTCGAGCCGCTGCAGCAGGCCGCGGAAGTCGCCGCCCTGGTAGCGGGTGCGGTCACCGGGCCGGTGCTCGCCGGCGCCCTGGTCGTTGTTGGCCGGGTCGCCGTCGGCGAAGCGGTCGGTCATCACGAAGTACAGGATCTGGTCGCGCCAGTCGGGCGAGGCCACGTGCAGGCGCTCCTGCGCGGCGGCCGGCCAGGCCGCCAGGAGCAGGAGGCTGGCACCGAGTTGTCGATGTAGTTTGGCTACAAAACAGCGTTTCATAAACGGACATTCCCCAACTCGGTGCATCTTGCGGTGGCGGAACAGCCACACATTGCGCCGCTTGGCGCGTGGATTGGCACCGTAACGGCTCCTGAGGCGCACCGATCTAGGGTTTCCGCAGGGGTAACCATGATCTAGTTTTGGTACAAAGTTTGGGTTCCCCACGGTTTCCAGCCCCCTGCGGCCACGTTCCGGTGCCACCCGAGTGCCGCGCGCCAGCCGCCCACCCGCACCTCCCCGAGTCTCAGGAGACACCCATGAAGAAGTCCCAGCCCGCCCGCACGAGCACCGTGCTGCTGCGCGCCACCCCGGTGGCCGCCGCGGTGGCGGCCGTGCTTGCCAGCGGCGGCGTGGCCTACGCGCAGCAGGCGAGCGCCCCGGCGGCCGCCGACAACGCGTCGGTCGTCACCATCACCGGCATCCGGCGCGGCATCGAGAGCGCGATCAGCGTCAAGAAGAACGCCGACCAGATCGTCGAGTCGATCTCGGCCGAGGACATCGGCAAGCTGCCCGACAACTCCATCGCCGAGTCGATCGCGCGCCTGCCCGGCCTGACGGCGCAGCGCGTGAACGGCCGCGCCACCGAGATCAGCATCCGCGGCCTGTCGGGCGACTTCGCGAACACGCTGCTCAACGGCCGCGAGCAGGTGTCCACCGGCAACAACCGCAGCGTCGAGTTCGACCAGTACCCCTCGGAGCTGACGAACACCCTGAGCGTGTTCAAGACGCCCGACGCGGCGCTGGTGGGCCAGGGCCTGTCGGGCACGCTGAACATCGAGACGATCAAGCCGCTGTCGCTGGGCCAGCGCGTCATCGCCGTCAACCTGCGCGGCGAGCGCAACGGCGAGGGCACGCCCTTCAAGGGCGACGGCAGCCGCTTCAGCTTCACCTACGCCGACCAGTTCGCCAACCGCACCATCGGCGTGGCGCTGGGCATCGCGCAGCTGAAGACGAACACCGAGAAGTCGCGCAAGGAGACCTACGGCGAGAGCGACCGTGCCACCTTCCCGGGCGTGAACGGCGGCGCCGAGTTCACCTTCAACCAGGGCTTCAAGTACTTCGTCGACAAGAACGAGGAGACGCGCACGGGTGCCATGGGCGTCATCGAGTTCAGGCCCAACAAGGACCTGTCGAGCACCGTCGACTTCTTCTACTCCGAGTTCGAGAAGGAGTTCACCAAGCGCGGCATCGAGCTGCAGGTCAACGACAGCTGGAAGGCCGGCGACCCCGACCGCGGCTACCAGGCGCCCACGCTGACCGGCGCCACCGTGACGGGCGGCCGCCTGATCAGCGGCACCTGGGGCAACGTGAACCCGCTGTCGCGCACCATCTGGGAGCCGCGCGACGACAAGCTCGAGTCCTTCGGCTGGAACACCAAGTGGAAGTTCGCGCCCACCTGGGCGGGCGTGCTGGACGTCTCCACCTCGTCGGCCAAGAGCGTCGAGCGCATCGTCGAGATGGAAGCCGGCGTCTACGACACCGTCAACGGCCGGCCGCTGCCCGGCACCGTGACGGTGGGCAACTACAACGAGATCACGGCCTTCCAGTACAACCACGGCGACCCCGCCATCGTGCGCCTGACCGACCCCGAGAGCTGGGGCCAGAACGGCTACGACAAGGTCATCTCGACCGACGACAAGATGAAGGCGATCCGCCTGCAGGTCGAGAAGGACCTCGAAGGCCCGTTCTCGCGCGTCACGGCCGGCATCAACCTGAACCAGCGCGACAAGACCAAGGGCTCGGCCGAGAACCTGCTGCGCCTGCAGGGCCGCACGGGCGCCTTCCCCAACATCAGCGCGCCGCTGCCCCCGGGCACCGGCACCCTGCCGATCCCGGGCTCGCCCAGCGGCACGGTGAGCTTCGACCCGGGCGCGGTGTTCCCCTCGGCCTACCGCCTCGACCCCAACATCAACGGCGACATCCTGCGCAAGGGCTGGGAGGTCAACGAGGACGTGCGCACGATCTTCGTCAAGGGCGACATCGACACCGAGCTGTTCGGCATCCCGGTGCGTGGCAACCTCGGCGTGCAGTTCATCAACACCGAGCAGAGCTCGACGGCCCCGGCCGTGGGCACCACCAACGGTGGCGCCGGCCTGAGCCCGAGCGACTGGTTCCTGCGCACCTCGGGCAAGAGCTACAACGACACGCTGCCGTCGCTGAACCTGTCGTTCAGCTTCCGCGGTGACCAGATCGTGCGCTTCGGCCTGGGCAAGCAGATGGCCAAGCCGCGCATGGACCAGCTGCGCGCCTCGAGCTTCAGCACGGTGAACGAGTCGCTGCAGTGGGAAGGCAGCGGCGGCAACCCCTTCCTCGACCCGTTCCGCGCCACGGCGGTGGACCTGTCGTACGAGAAGTACTTCGGCACCAAGGGCTACATCTCGGTGGCCGGCTTCCACAAGAAGCTCGACTCGTACATCTTCGAGGTCACGAACCCGAGCTTCAACTTCGCGGGCTTCCCGAACATCTCGGGCCGCACGCCGATCTCCAACATCGGCCGCTTCACGCAGCCGTTCAACGGCAAGGGCGGCACGATCTCGGGTGTGGAGCTGGCCGTCAACGTGCCGCTGAACCTGCTGGCCAAGCCGCTGGACGGCTTCGGCGTCATCCTCAGCTACAGCAGCACCGACAGCAAGATCAAGCCCTTCGGCGACGGCGACGTGCGCCCGCTGCCGGGCCTGTCGAAGACGGTGACGCAGCTGACGGCGTACTACGAGAAGGCCGGCTTCTCGGCGCGCGTGGCCACCCGCGAGCGCGACGAGTTCATCGCCGAGATCGAGGGCTTCGGCGCCGACCGCGAGTACAAGTACGCCCGCGGCGAGACGCTCACCGACCTGCAGCTCGGCTACGAGATCCAGGGCGGCATGTTCAAGGGCGTGAACTTCCTGCTGCAGGTGAACAACGTCGGCAACGAGCCGTACCGCGAGTACGACGCGGGCTCGGGCCGCGACACCAAGCTCGACGAGTACGGCCGCACCATCCTGTTCGGCGTCTCGTACAAGTTCTGACCCCGGTTGTCGCCAACCAGGCCCCCGGCGGCAACGCCGGGGGCCTTTTTGCTGGACCCAGAATCCGCGCTGGCACCGCCCCCGCGGGCACCGAAGGAGCACCCACCGTGCAGGCACCCCAACACATCAAGCGCATCGTCGTCTGCGGCGGCGGCACCGCCGGCTGGATGAGCGCCGCGGCCCTGGCCAAGCTGCTGGGCCCGGCCTGGACCCTCACGCTGGTGGAGAGCGAGGAGATCGGCACCGTGGGCGTGGGCGAGGCCACGATCCCGCTGATCAACGTCTACAACCAGGCGCTCGAGCTGGACGAGGACACGTTCATGCGCGAGACCTCGGCCACCTTCAAGCTCGGCATCGAGTTCGTGAACTGGGGCCGCGTGGGCGACCGCTACATCCACGGCTTCGGCCCGCTGGGCCCGGACATCGGCCTGGCCAAGTTCCACCACCACTGGCTGAGCCGCCACCCCGAGGGCCGCGCCGAGGACCTCGAGGCCTACTCGGTGAACATCGCCGCGGCGCGCGCGGGCAAGTTCATGCGCGCGCGGCCCGAGCTCGGGCGCTCGCCCATGGCCGAGATCGCGCACGCCTACCACTTCGACGCCGGCCTGTACGCGGCCTTCCTGCGCCGCTACGCCGAGGCGCGCGGCGTGACCCGGCTGGAGGGCAAGATCGGCTCGGTGACGACGCGCGCGCGCGACGGCTTCGTCGAGGCCATCACGCTGGAGGACGGCCGCCGCGTCGAGGGCGACCTGTTCATCGACTGCACCGGCTTCCGCGGCCTGCTGATCGAGCAGGCGCTGCACACGGGCTACGAGGACTGGAGCCACTGGCTGCCGGTCAACCGCGCCTGGGCCGTGCCCTGCGAGAACCATTACCCGCTGCTGCCCTACACGCGCGCCACGGCGCACGGCGCGGGCTGGCAGTGGCGCATCCCGCTGCAGCACCGCATGGGCAACGGCCACGTGTTCTGCAACGACCACATCTCCGAGCAGGCCGCGGCCGACCTGCTGATGAGCAAGCTCGACGCGCCGGCGCTGGCCGAGCCGCGCATGCTGAAGTTTGTCACCGGCAAGCGGCGCAAGCTCTGGAACAGGAACGTGGTGGCGGTGGGCCTGAGCAGCGGCTTCCTGGAGCCGCTGGAGAGCACCAGCATCCACCTGATCCAGAACACCGTCGCGCGGCTGACCACGTTCTTCCCGTTCCAGCGCTTCGACGAGGCCGACATCGCCGAGTTCAACCGCCAGAGCGACTTCGAGTTCGAGCGCATCCGCGACTTCATCATCCTGCACTACAAGGCCACCGAGCGCGACGACACCGCGTTCTGGAACCACGTGCGAACGATGCCGATCCCCGACTCGCTGGCGCAGAAGCTCGAGCTCTGGAAGAGCAACGCGCGCGTGTTCCGCGACAACCAGGAGCTGTTCTCCGAGATCAGCTGGGTCGAGGTGCTGCTGGGCCAGCGCATCGTGCCGCGCGGCTACCACCCGCTGGTGGACACGCTGCCGCCCGAGCGCGTGGACGAGTTCCTGGCCGGCGTGAAGCACACCATCGCGCGCTGCGTCGAGGCCATGCCCACGCACGAGCAGTTCATCGCCGAGCACTGCCGCGGCACGCTGCCGGTGCAGAAGGCCATGCCCAAGACCACGCCAGCGCCGACGGCGGGCTGATGTTCAACCCGCGAGCGCGCATCGAGCGCGTGCCGCTGGCGCCGGGCCGCGACGCCTGGGTGGTGGACGACGCGCTCGCCGACCCCGAGGCGCTGCGCCAGCGCGCCATCGCGGGCCGCGCGCACTTCGCGGCCGCGCCCTTCAACGCCTACCCGGGGCTGGAGTGGCGGCTGGGCGAGGAGGTCGATGGCCCGCTGTCGGAGTTCTTCGCGCGGCACCTGCGCGGGCCGCTGGGCGGGCGGCGCACGCTGAGCCTGTACAGCCGCCTGTCCATCGCCACGCTGCAGCCGCACGAGCTGCGCCCGCTGCAGCGCCTGTGCCACCGCGACCGCCTGGGCACCGGCCCCGGCGAGCTGGTGGCGGCCTGCACGCTGTACCTGTTCCACGACGAGGCGCTGGGCGGCACCTCGTTCTACGCGCCGAAGCGCCCGCTGGCCGAGATCGAGGAGCGCTTCCGCCACTGGAACACGCTGTCGAGCGAGGCCTTCACGGCCGAGATCGGCGCCGAGCCGGCCTACCTGGCGCAGGGCAACGCCTGGTTCGAGCGCCTGGGCGTCGTGCCGGCGCGCTTCAACCGCGCGGTGTTCTACGACGGCAGCGGTTTCCACTCCAGCCACATCACCGAGCCGGCTCGGCTGAGCGCCGACCCGGCGCGCGGGCGGCTCACGCTGAACGGCTTCTTCGTGTGCCGTCGCGCCGCGCAATGAAGGAACGACGATGAATCTCGATGCTGGCCGCACCGGCCTGACCCGCCGCAAGGCCCTCGCCGCCACCGCCGCCGCGCTGGCCGCACCGGCGGGCCTGCGCGCCCAGGCCGGCCGGCCGCTGCCCGCGGAGCTGTTCTTCGAGGGCGTGTCGTTCACCGAGGCCGCGCTGTCGCCCAGCGGCACGCACGTGGCGGTGGTGCGCGGCACGGCCGAGGTGCGCAACGCGCTCATCGTGATGGAGCTGGCCACCGGCAAGCTCACGCCACTGGCCCGCCTGGGCGAGCAGGACATCGCGGACGTGCGCTGGGTCAACGACTCGCGGCTGGTGTTCCGCGCCGTGGACTTCCGCAACGCGCCGACGCGCAGCCTGTGGACGCCGTGGCTGATGGCCGTCAACGTGGACGGCAGCCGCTACCGCGTGCTCAACCAGGAGCGCTGGGTGTGGCCGCTGGACGTGCCGGCGCGGCGCGAGGGCCGCATGATCCCGGTGGCGCGTTGGGAGGCGCGCGACTTCGGCCAGCTGTACTGGATGGACACGCAGTCGCCGCGCATCGACGCCGTGGAGCACCCGCCGCGCGCCAACGACTGGCTGCTCGACGGCCGCGGCGAGCTGCGCGCGGTGGTCACGCACCGCGAGAACCGCGCCACGCTGATGCACCGTGCCGACGGCAGCGACTGGCGCGCCCTGCAGGACGCCGACCGCTACACCGGCCAGCTGCCCGAGCCCGTGGCGGTGCTGCCCGACGGGCAGCTGCTGGTGGTCAGCGCCACCGGCCGCGACACGCAGGCCCTCTACCGCTTCGACCCCGCCAGCGGGCGGCGAAGCGAGCAGCCCCTGCTGGCGCTGGACGGCTTCGATGCCCGGCCGCACGAACTGGTGTGGCGCGAAGACCGCCTGGTGGGCCTGCGCTTCATCACCGACGCCGAGGTCACGGTGTGGCTCGACCCGGAGATGAAGGCGCTGCAGGCCGAGGTCGACCAGCGCCTGGGCGCCACCGTCAACCTGCTCACGCCGCCGCAGCGCGGCGACGCGCCGCACGTGCTGGTGGAGGCCTATTCCGACGTGCACCCGGCGCGCTTCTTCGTGTGGCACCGCGGCGACAAGCAGCTCACGTTGCTGGGCCAGGCGCGCCCGCGTGTGCAGCCGGCGCAGATGGCGACCATGGACTTCGTCCGCTATGCCGCCCGCGACGGCCTGTCGATCCCGGCCTACCTGACGCTGCCGCCGGGCGGCGTGCGCAAGAACCTGCCGCTGGTGGTGCTGGTGCACGGCGGGCCGTGGGTGCGCGGCACCACCTGGGGCTGGAACGCCGAGGTGCAGTTCCTGGCCTCGCGCGGCTACGCGGTGCTGCAGCCCGAGTTCCGCGGCAGCACCGGCTTCGGCGAGCGCCACTTCCGGGCCGGCTTCAAGCAGTGGGGCCTGGCGATGCAGGACGACCTCACCGATGGCGCGCGCTGGGCCATCGCCCAGGGCGTGGCCGACCCCAAGCGCGTGGCCATCGCCGGCGCCAGCTACGGCGGCTACGCGGCGCTGATGGGGCTGGTGAAGGAGCCGGCGCTGTTCCGCTGCGGCGTGTGCTGGGCCGGTGTGAGCGACATCGACCTCATGTACGCCGCGCACTGGAGCGACGCGCCGGGCGTGTGGAAGGAGCACGGCATGCCGCAGATGATCGGCGACCGCGTGGCCGACGCCGAGCAACTGCGCGCCACCTCGCCGCTGCAGCAGGCGGCGCGCATCCGCAACCCGCTGCTCATCGCCCACGGCCGGCTCGACCAGCGCGTGCCCATCGAGCATGGCCGGCGCCTGCACGCCGCGGTGAAGGCGCACAACCCCGACGTCGAGTACGTGGAGTACGCCGAAGAGGGCCACGGTTGGGCCGACGAAGAGACGCAGCTGGCCTGGTGGCGGCGCGTCGAGGCCTTCCTGGGCCGGCACCTGGCCTGAGGCCCGCGCCGCACCACGCGCAGATGCGCTAGTGCCGCAGCCGCCGCCGGCTCGCCCGCGCGTGGGGCACCCAGTGCAGCCGCACCCAGCGCCGCCACATGAGCAGCCCGCGCAGCCACTCGTCGGCGGCGTAGGCGATCCACACGCCCACCAGGCCCAGGCCGAGCACGTCGCCCAGCAGCCAGCTGCCGCCGGCCAGCACCACGGCCATGCTGGCGGCGCCCACCTGTACCGGGTAGCGCGCGTCGCCCGCGGCGCGCAGCGCGTTGATGACGACGAGGTTGAAGGTGCGGCCGGGCTCCAGCAGCACCGTCCACCACAGCAGCGTCACGGCGGCGCCGGCGATGGCCGCGTCCTGCGTGAACAGGCGCAGCGTCCAGGGCCCGAGCAGCGCCGCCACCGTGGCCACGGCCACGCTCACGGCCAGGCCCAGCGCGAGCGCGCGCCGGACCAGCGCGTGCGCCTCGTGCAGCCGGCCCGCGCCCACGAGGTGGCCCACCACCACCTCCACCGACAGCCCCATGGCCAGCCCGAACAGCAGCACGACCATGATCACCTGCTGCGCATACGCGTGGGTGGCCAGCGCCGCCGCGCCGAGGCCGCCGACCACGGCCACGCTCACCAGGAAGGCCAGCCGGTAGGCAATGTTCTCGGCCGCACCCGGCAGGCCGATGCGGGCCACGGCGCGCAGCTCGGCGCCGCGCCAGCGCCACCAGTCGCTGCGCCGCGGCACCAGGCCCAGCCGCCAGCGCCAGAGCAGCAGCTGCAGCCCGATGGCCAGCGCGCGCGACAGCAGCACGGCCAGCGCGAAGCCCGGCAGGCCCAGCGCCGGCACCGGCCCCCAGCCCAGCATCAGCGGGCCCATCAGCAGCAGCTGAGCCGTCTGCATGGCGGCCATCACGGCCAGCGTGTCGCGCGCGTGCAGGTGGCTGCGCAGCACGGTGGTCAGGCTGGCGCTCCAGGCGTCGAGCACCAGCACCGGCGCCAGCGCCACCAGCAGCGGCGCGGCCAGCGGCAGCACCTCGGCCGGCGCGTTCATCAGCCCCAGCAGCGGCGCGGCGGCCAGCGCCGCGGGCAGGGCCACGGCCAGGCCGATCCAGGTGCTGGCGCCGAGCAGGGCGCGCGCGACGCGGTCGGCCTCGGCGCGCGCGCCGGCACCGAGCGCCTGCGTGACCACGACGCCCGCGCCCGCGCCGACGATGCGGAACAGCAGGAACAGCGTGCCGAACACGTGGTGCGCGAGCGCGAAGCCGGCACCGTGGGCGTCGGACAGCCGCGCCGCCAGCGCCGTGCCCACGATGCCCACGCCCATGGCCAGCAGCAGCTCCACGAGCAGCGGCCCGGCCAGGGCGGCCAGGCGCGGCGAGGGCGGCGGGGGTGGGCGGAGGCGTGGGTGGGGGGTGGGCATCACCGGGCCGCCCGCCAGGGTTGCGCAGCGCGTTGCCCGGCGCGCATCATCGCAGCCCAACCCGGCCCGACGAGGAGAGGAGCCCATGGTCACCGCGAAGAAGGTCACCGCGAAGACCGCCACCACCCCGAAGCCCGCGGCCGCCCGGCCCGCGGCGAAGAAGGCCGCCACGAAGAAGGCCGCCGCCAGGCCGCGCGCGCTGTCGCTGCACCTGGGGCTCAACACCGTGAGCGCCGCGCACTACGAGGGCTGGGAAGGCCCGCTGGCCGCCTGCGAGAACGACGCGCGCGACCTCGCCGCGCTGGCCCTGAAGCAGGGCTACACGCCCACCGTGCTGCTCACGAAGAAGGGCACGCGCGCCGCGCTGCTCAAGGGCCTGCGCGCCGCGGCCAAGGCGCTGAAGGCCGGCGACCGTTTCCTGCTGAGCTTCTCGGGCCATGGCGGCCAGGTGCCCGACACCAACCGCGACGAGCGCGACCGCAAGGACGAGACCTGGTGCCTCTGGGACGGACAGCTCATCGACGACGAGCTCTACTTCGAGCTCAGCCGCTTCGGCGCCGGCGTGCGCGTGGTGGTGCTGTCCGACAGCTGCCACAGCGGCACCGTCACGCGCGCCCGCGTGCCGCCGCCCCCGCCGCCCGGCCAGCGGCCGCGCCTGATGCCCGACGCCGTGGCGGCGCAGGTGTACGGCGCGCACCGTGCCGAGATCGACGCGCTGCAGGCCGCCGTCTTCAAGGCCGCGGCCGCCGCGCGCGTGGACGACCCCGACGCCGCGCTGGCCCAGGTGGCCGTGGCCGGCCCCTCGGCGCAGGCGCTCACGCTCACGGGCCCGTTCCGGCCCGCCGTGCTGCTGATCTCGGGCTGCCAGGACAACCAGTACTCGATGGACGGCGAGCACAACGGCGCCTTCACCGAGCAGCTGCTGCGCAGCTGGAACCAGGGCCGCTTCAAGGGCAGCTGGGCGCAGCTGCACGCCCAGGTGCGCGCGGCCATGCCGCCGAGCCAGAGCCCCAACCTCTTCGTGCTGGGCCCGCCGGCCGATGCCGCGGCGCTGGCCGCGGCCCCGGCCTTCCGCGCCTGAGCCGCGGCCCGGCGCCACCGCCGCGTGCCGCCGGGCGCCCGCGCCCCGCGGTGCCCTCATGCCGGGCCGAGCAGATGGCGCAGCGGGATGTCCAGCCGCCTCGCCCAGGCGCGCTCGTTGTGGCCCTCGCCCTCGAACACGCGCGTCACGAACGTGGGCGGCCCGAAGCCCAGCTCGCGCATCAGCGTGTCGACCTGCGCCTGCGCCTCGTCGTACAGCGCGTCGAGCTCGGTGGTGCCGCGGTCCATGTAGAGCCGGTGCTGGCCCGGCGGCGGCAGCCGGCGGCGCAGGTAGGCGCGGCCGGCGGCCGGGATCTCGGCGTTGCGCTCGAAGCCGCCGATCCAGTGCGTGGACAGGCAGCCCGCACCGCCGAACACCTGCGGGTGCTCGCACAGCGCGTAGGCCGAGATCAACCCGCCCATGCTGCTGCCGGCGATGGCGGTGTGCTCGCGGCCGGGGCGCGTGCGGTAGCGCGCGTCGATGGCGGGCTTGAGCTCCTCGACCAGGAAGCGCAGGTAGGCGTCGGCCATCGGCGGCTGGCGGGCGAAGCCGCGCGCCAGCAGCACCTCGCGCGCCGGCCCTTCGGGCACGTGCGCGATGAAGCCCTGCGGGAAGTACTCGTTGAAGCGCGTGGGCCCGGTGTTCCAGATGCCCACGACGAGGGTGTCGCGCAGCGCGCCGCCGTCGATGAGGCGCTGCACGGTGGGGGCCACGTCCCAGGCCTGCCGGTTCCAGGTGGTGGTGGCGTCGTGCAGCATCTGGCCGTCGTGCATGTAGAGCACGGCGTGCGGCCGCGTGCCGTCGTAGCCGCGCGGCAGCCACACGTCGACGTGGCGCGGCGCGACATGGCGCGAGGGCATCGCGGCCAGCCGTTCGATCCGGCCCACGGGCACGCGCGGCAGCGGCGGCGCGGCGGGCGCACCACCGCCGGCCGGCCCTGCGCAACCGGTGCCCAGCGCCAGCGCGGGCAGCACGCCGGCCGCCAGCAGCTGGCGGCGCAGGGGGTTGAACGGGCTCATGGTGTTCGTCTCCTTCGGGCCCCGGTGCGTGGCCGGGTTCAGGCGGGCCGCAGTGTGGTGGCCGCCGCGGCGTGGCCTTGCGCCGGCGATGACCCGGACCAGCTCCCGGTTGACCCAAACATGGCCAGAATGATGGCGATGCGGGTCATCGAGGAACCGGTCCACCACCCCGGCACCAGCTTCCGCTTCCTGGCGCTGGAGCTGCGCGCCTTCGGCGGCGCGCGGCACCGCCATGCCCAGGCCGAGCTCACCTGGGTGGTGCGGGGCCACGGCCTGCGCTTCGTCGGCGACCACGTCGAGCCCTTCGCCGACGGCGACCTCGTGCTCGTCGGCCCCTGGGTGCCCCACCTCTGGGACGGGCGTGCGGGCCGCGGCGAGCCTGCGTTCGCCGTGCGCGTGCTGCAGTTCCCCGCCGCGCTGGCCGAGGCGCCCCTGCTGCCCGAGCTGGCACCGCTGCAGGCCGTGCTGCAGCGCGCCGCGCGCGGGCTGGCCCTCGGCGGCCTGGCGCACGGCCGCGTCACGGCCGCGATGGCGGCCATGGACGCCGCCACGCCCGCCGCGCGGCTGGCGCTGCTGATGCAGGTGTTCGCGGCGCTGGTGGAGGCCGCGGCCGACCCGGCCGCGCTGCGCCCGCTGGCCACGCGCCCGGCCGCGCTGCCGCGCGCCGACGGCGAGGCGCTGCGCCGCATCGACCGCGTGCTGGCCTGGATGCACCGCCACCTGCACACCGAGCTCTCGCTCGAGGAGGCGGCGCGCCGGGCCCATGTCAGCCCGGCGGCCTTCAGCCGCTTCTTCCGCCGCGAGACCGGCCGCACCTGGACGGAGGCGGTGCAGGAGATGCGCTGCAGCGAGGCCGCGCGCCGCCTGCGCCGCGACACCCGGCCGGTGGCCGAGATCGCGGCCGACTGCGGCTGGCGCACGCAGAGCCACTTCAACCGCGTGTTCCGCGCCCGCTTCGGCCTCACGCCGCGGCAGTACCGCCGGGCCGCGGCCGGCGGCGCCTGAGCGCCGGCTCAGGCGCTGAACAGGCCGAGGTCGCGCACCGAGGCGTTCCAGTTGGCGAGGTTGGGGAACACCTCGATCACCTGGCTCTCGGTGAGCCCCATCCAGCGCGCCAGCGTGGCGCCGAGCTGGTCGACGCTGGTGGTGGGCAGCAGGCTGCCGTTGCCCAGCTGGTCGGGGCTGCCGTCGAAGTTGTTGTTGTTGGTGTTCTTGGTGGCCAGCGTCGGGAAGCGGCCGAACAGGTTGCCGCCGCGCACCGCGCCGCCCATCACGAACTGGTGCGAGCCCCAGCCGTGGTCGGTGCCGTCGCCGTTGCTCGTGAAGGTGCGGCCGAAGTCGCTGGCGGTGAAGGTGGTGACGCTGTTCTGCGCGCCGAGGGCCCCCATCACACCGTCGAAGTAGGCCAGCGCGTGGCCCACGCGGGCCATGAGGTCGGCGTGGTTGCGGTTCTGCAGGTCGTGCGTGTCGAAGCCGCCCTGGCTGACGAAGAACACCTGGCGGGTCACGCCCGTCAGGCCCTGGCGGCCGGCCTCGATCATGCGCGCCACCACTTGCAGCTGCTGCGCCAGGCCGCTGGCTGCGGCCGCGCCCGTGAGCGGGTTGGTGTAGCGCAGCAGGGGGTCGTTGTTGGGGTTGTAGGTGCCGCTGGCCGGCGGCGTGCCGAAGGGTGCCGTACCGGCGGCCGGCAGGGCCGTGCGCAGCGCGGCCTCGGCCTCGATGGCGCGCTGCGAGACGGCGGCGAGGTCGGCCTCGAGCACGTGCGTGCCGCGGCTGCGCGAGACGATGCGCTCCAGCGCCGCGGTGACGGCGGTGGAGCCGTAGGTGCGCCCGCTGCTGTCGGCCGCGATGCGCGTGGGGCCGCTGCTGCCCAGCTGGTACTGGCGCACCGAGTTGCCAGCCAGGAACACGGCGTTGCCCGAGGCCGAGACGGCGGTGAACGCGGCGCGGCTGTTGCGCGCGGCCAGCATGTCGCCGATGCGGCCGCCCCAGCCGCGCGTGGTGCCCTCGGGACCCAGGGCCTGCCAGGTGAACTGCTGGTCGTTGTGCGAGAACAGGCTGGCCGGCCTCGGGTGGGTGCGCTGGTTGTACTGGGCCTTGGTGGTGGGCAGCACCAGCGGCCCGATGTTGGGCAGGATGGCCAGGCGCCGCTGCGTGTTGAACAGCGGCACCAGCGGCGCCAGCAGCGGATGCAGCGCGAAGCTGCGGCCCTGCGCATCGATCGGGCTCAGCGGCAGCACGCCGCCCAGGCGCGCGGGCGAGCCGGCCGCGGCACCCGCCACGGGCGCGGTGCCCGGCGCCAGCAGCGCGATGGAGTCCGGGGCCTGGTTGCGCGTGGTGGTGTAGGCGGCCCAGCTGTCGGTGTCGGTGGGCAGCACCATGTTGAAGCTGTCGTTGCCGCCGAACAGGAACACGCAGACGATGGCGCGGTAGTCCGAGGCCGTCTGCGCCGCCGCCTGGCTGGCCGCCAGCAGGTTCAGCGCCAGCGGCGCGCCGGCGCCGGCCAGCAGGCCCATCGCGCCGGCCTGGCGCAGGAACACGCGGCGGCCGCCACGCTCGGCGGCGTCGAGCCGGGGCACGGGGATCACGGGCTTGGAAGCGCTCATCGCTGCACCTGGAATTCGGGGCTGACCACGGTCAGCAGGAGGGCCGCGTTGACGCGGTTGCGCAGCGCCGTGGCGGTGCTGCCGGAGGTGGGGATGGCGATCGAGCCGACCGCGGCCACGATCTCGCTGCGCAGCTCGGCCGGCACGGTGGTGTGCGGCAGCAGCCGCGTGAACACGCGGTCCACCAGCGCCGCGGCGTCGGGGGCGAGCGCGAGCTCGGCGCTGAAGTCGGCCTGGATGTCGCGCCGCGTCACGCCCGCGAGGGTGTTGGTGGCGCCCACGCCCTGGGCCACGGCATCGCGCAGGTAGTTCACGATGCCGGCGGCGCTGGTCTCGTGCGCGATCTGCAGCTCGGGCGCCGCGAGGCCGCGCGCCGCGCTCTGCGTGCCCGGCGCCACGTAGCCCGGCCGGTAGAAGTTGAAGACCGAGGGCGAGCGCATCGGCGTCTGCCCCAGCGAGCTGGCCGGGTTGTCGGTGTTGCCCACGCGCCAGTTGCCGGTGTCGCTGCGGTAGTTGAAGGCGCGCAGCATCGCGCTCAGGCGCAGCACGGGTTCACGCAGCTTGCCGCTGGTGTCGGTGGGCGTGGCGCGCGCCTCGGGGTGCAGCAGGATGGCGCGCACCACGGCCTTGAGGTCGCCGCGCACGCCGCGGCCGTTGTTGGCCCACACGCGCGAGATGTCGCGCACGTAGCCCGGGCTCGGGTTGCTCGTCACCAGGCGCTGGATGAGCTGGCGGCCGATGAAGGGGCCGACGTTGGGGTGGTTGGCCAGCGCGTCCAGCGCCACGCGCAGGCTGGCCGCGGGGTCGGCGGCCGACTGGCGGGCGATGGTGGTGCCCAGGAAGCGCTTCTCGTCGGTGCTGTGGTACTGCGGGTAGGCCACCATGGGCTTGAAGGTGCGGTCGGGGTCCGACACGCCGTCGACGCTGCCCTGGCTGAAGCAGCCGTTGTCGGGGGCGCTGGGGCAGGCCCAGCTCCAGCCCGTGAACACCTGGGCCATGCCCGAGATGTCGTCGCTGTCGTAGGTGTCCACCGGGTTGCCGCCCACCAGGCGCGGCGAGCCGTCCTCGTTGAGCTCGACGAGGCCGATGGAGAACAGCTGCATGACCTCGCGGGCGTAGTTCTCGTCGGGCACGCGGCCGGTGCGCGCGTTGGCCTTCTGGTTGCGCAGGTGCGAGAGGTAGGTGCCCATCATCGGATGGCGCGACACGCTCTCCAGCAGCTCGCGGTAGGTGCCCAGGCCCTGCTCGCCGAGCATGTCGAGCCAGGCCGCCACGGCGCGCGGGTTGTTGCCCACGGCGTCGTCGGCCATGGAGATGACGAAGATCTGCGACATCGCCCACACCACGCGCTGGCGCAGCTGGTCCTCGCCGGTGACGGCCTGCTTCCAGAAGCTCTCGAACACCTGGTCGGCGCCGGCCGTGCTGCCGGGCGTGGCGGCGCGGATGGCGGCGTCGCGCGCTTCCCAGTGCGCGCGGTGCGACACCGCCGGCAGCGCGAGCTGGGCATCGATCCAGCCGGCGTAGCCCAGCGAGACGACGCGGTCGATCTCGGCCTCGGTGGGGCCCATGCTGGCCTGCGTGAGAAAACGCGCGGCGTCGGCGCGCGTGGCCGGGCGTTCGACGACGGGCGGCTGCGCGGGCGGGGTTTCGGCGCCATCGCCGCCACCACCGCCGCCGCAGGCGGCCACGGACAGCGCGGCCAGCAGGGCCAGGACGTGCCGGCGAGGCGCGGCAAGCAGGGGGAAGGGCACGGTGAAGATCTCCCGGACGCGCCCCGCCCGGCCCGGGAGGGGCCGCACGGGCGCGTGACGCCGCATTCTCGGCAGCGCCCGCGCCGGATTGAGTGACTTCTGTCGCCGCGGATGCAGCGGTTACCGCAGGTTGCGATTGCCGGCCGCCGCCGGGGCCTCAGCCCAGCAGCGGTGCCAGCGCCCGCCGTGCGTCGGCCTCGGCGAGCTGCTCGCGCGCGGCGTAGTCGGCCAGCTGGTCGTCGCCGATGCGGCCGACGTTGAAGTAGCGCGCCTCGGGGTGGGCCAGGTAGAAGCCGCTCACGCTGGCCGCCGGTGTCATGGCCAGGCTCTCGGTGAGGCCCATGCCGATCTCGTGCGCCTGCAGCACCTCGAACATCGCGCGCTTGACGCGGTGGTCGGGGCAGGCCGGGTAGCCGGGCGCGGGGCGGATGCCGCGGTACTGCTCGGCGATCAGCTGCTCGTTGCTGAGCGCCTCGTCGGGGGCATAACCCCAGAACTCGGTGCGCACGCGCTGGTGCAGGCGCTCGGCGAAGGCCTCGGCCAGGCGGTCGGCCAGGGCCTTGAGCATGATGGCGCTGTAGTCGTCGTGGTCGGCCTCGAACTGGCGTTCCTTCTTGTCCACCCCGATGCCGGCGGTCACGGCGAACAGGCCGATGTAGTCGGGCGGGCCGCCCGCGGGGGCGATGAAGTCGGCCAGGCTGCGGTTGGGGCGCGGTTCACCGTCCACCACCGGCCGCTCGGTCTGCAGGCGCAGCGGCTGCCAGCGCAGCGCCACCTGGGTGCGGCTCTCGTCGGTGTAGACCTCGATGACGTCGTCGTCCACCGTGGCCGCCGGCAGCAGCGCGAGCACGCCGTGGGCCTGCAGCCAGCGGCCCTCGATCAGGCGTTGGAGCAGGCGCTTGCCGTCGGAGAACACGCGCTGCGCCTCGGTGCCCACGACCTCGTCGCGCAGGATGTCCGGGAACTTGCCCGCCAGGTCCCAGGTCTGGAAGAAGGGGCCCCAGTCGATGCAGGCGGCGAGCTCGGCCAGGTCGGCGTTGCGCAGCACCCGACGGCCGATGAAGCGCGGCTTGGGCGGCGTGTACGCGGCCCAGTCCAGCCGCGCCTTGTTGGCGCGGGCCTGCGCCAGCGTCACCAGGGGAGTCTGCTTCTTGCCGGCGTGCAGCTGGCGCACCTGCTCGTAGTCGGCGCGCAGCTCGGCGATGTACTTCGCGGCGCGCTCGTCGCTCAGCAGCTCGCTGCACACGCCCACGCTGCGGCTGGCATCGGGCACGTAGACCACCGGCCCCTCGTAGTGCGGCGCGATCTTCACCGCCGTGTGCACGCGGCTGGTGGTGGCGCCGCCAATGAGCAGCGGGATCTTCTTCAGCCGGAAGTGCTCGTCGCGCTGCATCTCGGCCGCCACGTGCTGCATCTCCTCGAGGCTGGGCGTGATCAGGCCGCTGAGGCCGATGATGTCGGCGCCCTCGACCTTGGCCTTCGCGAGGATGTCCTGGCAGGGCACCATGACGCCCATGTTGACGACCTCGAAGTTGTTGCACTGGAGCACGACGGTGACGATGTTCTTGCCGATGT
>ERZ1066136.870-NODE-870-length-18398-cov-14.929946_pt1 | contig 18398 bp, 18 predicted proteins | sample MGYA00382783_ERZ1066136 | MGnify/ENA primary metagenome ERZ1066136 (study PRJEB33369, sample SAMEA5778366) | biofilm metagenome | biome: Industrial cooling water; feature: Water cooling tower basin; material: Biofilm | place: United Arab Emirates | collected... | reverse complement strand
GGTTCCAGCGCATGCGCGGCAAGAACCTCTTCTACCCGATGGGCTGGGACGACAATGGCCTGCCGACCGAGCGCCGCGTGCAGAACTACTACGGCGTGCGCTGCGACCCGGCCCTGCCCTACGACCCCGACTTCACGCCGCCGTTCGAGGGCGGCGACAACGCGAGCAGCAAGGCCGCTGACCAGGTGCCGATCAGCCGCCGCAACTTCATCGAGCTGTGCGAGCGGCTGACCGTCGAAGACGAGAAGCAGTTCGAAGACCTCTGGCGCACGCTCGGCCTCAGCGTCGACTGGAGCCAGACCTATCGCACGATCGGCGACGAGGCGCAGCGGGTCGCCCAGCGCGCCTTCCTGCGCAACCTCGCCCGCGGCGAGGCCTACCGCGCCGATGCCCCGACGCTGTGGGACGTCACCTTCCGCACCGCGGTCGCCCAGGCCGAGCTGGAGGACAAGGAGATGCCCGGGGCGTTCCACCGGGTGAGCTTCCACCGCCCGGACGGCGCGGGAACGATCGAGATCGAGACCACGCGCCCCGAGCTGATCCCCGCCTGTGTGGCGCTGGTGGCGCATCCCGATGACCCCCGCTACCAGCCGCTCTTCGGCACCACCGTGCGCACGCCGCTGTTCGGCGTCGAGGTGCCCGTGGTGGCCCACCACCTCGCGCAGCAGGACAAGGGCTCGGGCATCGCCATGGTCTGCACCTTCGGCGACGTGACCGACGTGGTGTGGTGGCGCGAGCTGGACCTGCCGATGCGGCCCATCCTCGGCAAGGACGGCCGCATCCTCGCCGAGCCCCCGCAGGGCATCGAGGGCGAGGCGGCCGCGGTGTACGCCGAGCTGGCGGGAAAGACCGTGTTCAGCGCCAAGGCGCGCATCGTCGAGCTGCTGCGCGAATCGGGCGACCTCATCGGTGAGCCGCGCCCGATCACCCACCCGGTGAAGTTCTTCGAGAAGGGCGACAAGCCGCTCGAGATCGTCACCACCCGCCAGTGGTACATCGCCAACGGCGCCCGCGACGAGGCGCTCAACGCCCGCCTGCTCGAGCGCGGCCGCGAGGTCGAGTTCCACCCCGACTTCATGCGCGTGCGCTACGAGAACTGGGTCGGCGGCCTCTCGGGCGACTGGCTGATCTCGCGGCAGCGCTTCTTCGGCGTGCCGATTCCGGTCTGGTACCGCCTCGACGAGAACGGCGAGCCCACCGGCGACCCGATCGTGCCGACCGAGGACATGCTGCCGGTCGACCCCGCGTCGATGCCCGCCCCCGGCTTCGACGAGGCCCAGCGCGGCCAGCCGAACGGCTTCGTCGGCGAGGTCGACATCATGGACACGTGGGCGACCTCGTCGCTGACCCCGCAGATCGCCGGCAAGTGGGAGGACGACCCCGAGCTGTTCGGCCTCGTCTTCCCCTACGACCTGCGCAGCCAGGGGCAGGACATCATCCGCACCTGGCTGTTCTCGACCGTGCTGCGGGCCGAGCTCGAGCACGGCACCGTGCCGTGGAAGCACGCCGGCATCTCGGGCTTCATCGTCGACCCCGACCGCAAGAAGATGTCGAAGTCGAAGGGCAACGTCGTCACCCCCGCCGCGATGCTCGACGAGCACGGCAGCGACGCGGTGCGCTACTGGGCGGCCTCGTCTCGCCTCGGCACCGACGCGGCGTTCGACCCGCAGAACCCGAAGCAGATGAAGATCGGCCGCCGCCTGGCGATCAAGGTGCTCAACGCCGCCAAGTTCGTCTCCAGCTTCGAGGCCCCCGCCGGGGCCGCCTCGGGCGCGGATGCGGTGACCGAGCCACTCGACATCGACATGCTCGCGACCCTTAGCGAGGTGGTCGCCACCGCGACCCGCGCGTACGAGGAGTACGACCACGCCCGCGCGCTCGAGGTCACCGAGCAGTTCTTCTGGACCTTCACCGACGACTACCTCGAGCTCGTGAAGGAGCGCGCCTACGGCTCGCAGGGCGCCGAGGGGCAGGCGAGCGCCGTCGCGGCGCTGCAGCTCGCGATCGACGTGTTCGTGCGCCTGCTGGCACCCGTGCTGCCTTTCGCGTGCGAGGAGGTCTGGAGCTGGACGCACGGCGGCACGGGCGACACGGCGTCGGTGCACCGCGCGCCGTGGCCGACGGTGGCCGAGCTGGGCCTCGTGCTCGGTACCCCTGCTCAGCCCGGCGGCCTGCTGCCGCTGGTGTCGGAGGCTCTCATCGGCATCCGCCGCGCTAAGACCGACGCGAAGGCCTCGCAGAAGACCCCCGTCACCCGCGCCGTCATCGCCGGCCCCGCGCTGCTCGAGCACGCGGCCGCCGACCTGGCCGCTGTGGGTCGCATCGCGTCGCTGTCGTTCACGCCCGCCGACGAGGTCGCCGTGGTCGAGATCGAGCTCGGCGAGCTGCCCGAGGCGTGAGGCGCGGCTCTCGGCCGCGGCGGCACGGGTGCGGCAGACTGACGGCATGAGCTCTGCATCCAGCACCGGCGTCGTCGTGCGCCCGATCGAGGCGCGCGACCACGAGCGGTGGCGCGAGCTGTTCACGGCCTACGGCGTGTTCTACGAGACCGCCTTCGACGACGCCGTGCTCGAGGGCGTCTGGGCGTGGCTGATGGATGCGGAGCACCCGCTCGTCTGCCTCGTCGCCGAGCACGACGGCGAGGTCGTGGGTTTCGCGCACGTGCGCGAGCAGCCCGACACCTTCACGGCCGGCCCCGGCTGGTATCTCGACGACCTGTTCACCGAGCCGGCGGTGCGCGGCTCGGGCGCGGGAACCGCCCTGCTGCGCGCGATCGCCGACCACGCCCGCGCCCACGGCGGCGGCACGGTGCGATGGATCACGGCCGCCGACAACGCCCGCGCTCAGGGCGTGTACGACCGGCTCGCGACCCGCACGAGCTGGGTCACCTACGAGTGGGAGGTCTGATCGTGCAGCTCGGAACCCGCTGGAGCGTCGGCGGAGAGCCGCCGGCCCGCCTGAGCCCGGAGGTGCGCGCCGCGGTCCGCGCCGTGGAGGGCGAGCTGCTCGGGCGCGACACGAGCCTGTGGCGGTGGACCCTCACCTGGCTGGAGGGGCGCCCTGTCGTCGAGCTCGACGACGGCACGGTCATCCGCGTGACGCACGACGGCGTGGTCGTGACCGAGGATGGCGACACCCCGCGCTGAGCGGCGGGAGGTGCGGGGCGTTCGTCCCGCCCGATGCGGATGCTCGGATCATCCGTGGTGCATCGGTGCACATCGCCGCTGAGCGCGGGGTGTCGGTCTGGGTTTCCGGGGGCCGATGACGGCGCCCGGTGCGACGCTACTGGGTGATTCCGTAACGGTGGCTGAGTGCTTGCTGGGCAATTGCTCGCTCGGTCTCGACGCGGAGCGCCTGCTGCTCGTGGGTGAGCGGGGCGCGCCGCGCCGCCCGCGGCGGCCGCTGGTGGGCCCAGCGCACGAGCGCGATGCCGGCGGTCAGCGCGAGGCGTCGCAGGCTCGACTCGCGGGGTGCGCAGCCGGGCACGGTGAGCGTGATCGTGGTCATGATCAGCCCTCCTTCGAAGGGGAGTCGGATGAGGTGGCGGGGGTGGTGGCTGTCGCGGCGTCGAGCGGGATCTCGACGCCGTCGAGCACGGGATACGCGTAGTACTGCAGGTGCACGGGCCGCGAGCCGGCGATGCGCTGGCCGCGGTGCTCGCGGGCGAAGTCGATGATCAGCTCGACGATGCGGTGGTTCAGCTCGTCGAGCTGCACGGCGGTGACGTGCACGCTCGCCGATTGGATGGCCATGGCATCGCGCCACGCGGGGCTCAAGACGTCTTGCCCGCGCTCGATGACGTCGCGCAGCCCGGCCTCGCGGTGGTGCAGCCACTCGCGCATGATCACGCGCGATGCCGCGCGCCCGGCCTCGGTGGCGTCGAGCTCGGCGCTGCCGAGCTGGATCGGCCCGGGTACGCGCTCCCACCACCGCTCGCGGCCGGTGCCGCGATCGGCGACCTCGCGCACGTAGCCGTGCTTCTCGAGCTGGCGCAGGTGGTAGCTGGTGGCACCGCTCGACTCGCCGAGCCGCTCGGCGAGGCCGCTGGCCGTCTGCTCGCCGTAGGTCGACAGCGCCTCGATGATCTGCACGCGCAGCGGGTGCGCGAGCGCCTTGAGGCCGTCGAGGTCGGCGGCGCGGCCCTCGAGCTCATCCATCTGGTGTCCCATGCCCACGACGATAGCAATGCAAAGATTTCTTTGCAAGTACTTCTTTGCAATAGATGCTTTGCAAATATCTCTCTGCAATGAACTCTTTGCATTCCTCCCGCTAGGGTCGAGGCATGTCGAACCCGTTCCTCGCTCCGAGCACGCTCCCCTACCAGCTGCCGCCCTTCGCCGATATTCGCGACGAGCACTACGCCCCCGCGATCGAGCAGGGCATGGCCGAGCAGCTCGCCGAGATCAGCGCCATCACCCGACGACGCGACATGCCGACCTTCGAGAACACCATGGTGCCGCTGGAGTCGAGCGGCCAGCTGCTCACGCGGGTGCTGCGGGTGTTCTACAACCAGTGCTCCGCCAACTCGACCGACGCCACCAACGCGCTCGAGGCCGAGCTGGCGCCGAAGCTCGCCGCGCACACCGACGCGATCCGCCTCGACAGCGCCCTGTACTGGCGAATCGCCCAGCTGCAAGACCAGCGGGAGACCCTCGACCTCACCCCCGAGCAGCGCTACCTCGTCGAGCGTCACTACACCGAGATGACGCTCGCCGGCGCGGGCCTCGACGAGGCGCAGAAGGCACGGCTGAGCGAGCTCAACGCCCGCATCTCGACCCTCGAGACCACCTTCGAGAAGAACCTGCTCGCCGACACCAACGACCTGGCCGTCGTCATCGACGACCCGGCCGAGCTCGACGGTCTCACCCCGGGCGAACTCAGCGCTGCCGCGCAGGCCGCCGCCGACCGGGGCCTGGATGGGAAGCACCTCGTCACCCTCGTGCTGCCGACCGGTCACCCCTGGCTCGAGAGCCTCACGAACCGCGCGACCCGCGAGCGGATCATGGCAGCCTCGCGCGCCCGAGGATCGCGCGACGGCGAGCACGACAACCGGCCTGTGCTGCTCGAGCTCGTGCGGCTGCGCGCCGAGCGCGCCGAGCTGCTCGGCTTCGCCAACCACGCCGCCTTCGTCACCGCCGACCAGACGGCCCAGAGCCCCGAGCGGGTGGCCGCCATGCTCGAACGCCTCGCCCCGGCGGCCGCGCGCAACGCCGCCGCCGAGCAGGCGAAGCTCGAAGCCCTCGCCGGCCACCCCATCGCGGCGCACGACTGGGCGCACTACAGCGAGAAAGTGCGCAAGGCCGAGTATGACGTCGACCTCGGCGAGCTGCGCCCCTACTTCGAGGCCGAGCGCGTGCTGTGGCGCGGAGTCTTCGCCGCTGCCACGAAGGTCTACGGCATCACCTTCACCGAGCGCACGGATCTGCAGGGCTACACCGACGAGGTGCGGGTGTTCGAGGTGCGCAACGAGGATGGCTCCGACCTCGGGCTCTACCTGCTCGACCTCTACACCCGCGACAGCAAGCGCGGCGGCGCGTGGATGAACGAGCTGATCGGGCAGAACACGCTGCTCGGGCATCCGACGGTCGTCGTCAACAACCTCAACGTGCCCAAGCCCGCCGCGGGCGAGCCCACGCTGCTCACCTTCGACGAGGTCAACACGTTCTTCCACGAGTTCGGGCACGCGCTGCACGGCCTGTTCGCGCACGTCACCTACCCGCGGTTCACCGGCACGAACGTGTACCGCGACTTCGTCGAGTTCCCCAGCCAGGTGAACGAGATGTGGATGCTCTGGCCCGAGATCGTGAACGACTACGCCGTGCACCACGAGACGGGCGAGCCGATCCCCGCCGAGGTGCTCGAGCGCGTGCGGGCCGCGCAGCTGTGGGGCGAGGGCTTCGCGACGAGCGAGTACCTCGCCGCGGCGCTGCTCGACCAGGCCTGGCACACGCTCAGCGCCGCCGAGGCCGCCGCCGTGACGGATGTCGCCGCCTTCGAAGCCGCCGCACTGCAGCGCGTGGGTCTCGACAACCCGGCCGTGCCCACCCGCTACAGCTCGACGTACTTCGCCCACACCTTCTCGGGCGGCTACGACGCCGGCTACTACAGCTACATCTGGAGCGAGGTGCTCGACGCCGACACCGTGCAGTGGTTCGAGCAGAACGGCGGGCTCACCCGGGCCAACGGCGACCGGTTCCGCAGCTCCGTGCTCGGGCTCGGCGGCGCGGGCGACCCGCTCGAGGCCTACCGCGCGTTCCGCGGGCGCGACGCCGAGATCGAGCCGCTGCTGCAGCGCCGCGGGCTCGCCGCGTAGCCCGCCGACGCGGGGGCGCGGCGCCGCGGCCCCACCGCCGCGAGGTCAGAACCAGTAGCTGAGGAACGGCGCGCGCGGCACCCGCAGCAGCGTGTCGAGCTGCGCGGCCGCGCCGGGCGTGCGCTCGGCAAGCCGACCGGCGACGCGCAGCGTCTCGGCGCTCGTGCCGCCCAGCAGGAGGCTGCCGAGCTCCGCGACATCGAGCGCCACGACCGGCATGCCCGGCGCGGGCCGGTCTGCGAGCGACGAGGGCGCGGTCGTGACGCTCGCGGCGCCGTCGGCATCCACCTCGAGCATCCAGTCGCCCGCGGCGAAGCTGAGACGGTCGGAGACCCGCAGCAGCGCGCTGCCCGACACCGCGTAGGGGCGCGCGGTGAGAGCCGCCCGCACATCGAGCACCCGCAACCACAGGTGATCGCACGGGGCCGCGCGCACCGCGCGGGGGTTAGCGAGCATCCACGCGACCGGGTCGTCGACGGGGCGCATCGGGGCGACGACGGTCGTCACGAGGTCCTGGTCGAGGAGGTAGTGCCACAGCGCGACGAGAGCGTCGTCGGTCGCGGCGCAGAGGTATTCGACCGTGAGGGTGTGGTCGGCGAAGTCGCTCGGGTTGCCGGCGAGCGCGTAGACCGCGAAGCCCTGCGGCTCGCCGCGGTCGTCGTCGTACCGCACCGCGCGCAGAGCGTTCGCGCGCGCGGCCGTGCGGGTCGACAGCCCGAGGAGGCGGTCCCAGTGCAGCGGGCGCTGCGGCACATCCCCGCCCCGGCGCTGCCCCGCGCGACGCGCCAGCTCGGGCACGAGCGGTCGCAGGCTCGCCGTGCCGACCCGGTGCACCCGCCCGGAGGGCAGGGGGGCGGTGAACCGCAGCGCGCGGGTGTCGATGCGCAGGGCGGCGTTGCTCGCCGCCGGCCCGAACCCCCAGCGGCCGTAGATCGTCGCTTCTGACACGGTCAGCATCGCCATCGGCAGCCCCGCGGCGTGCGCCGCCCGCAGCTCGCCCTCGAGCAGGGCGTTCGCGATGCCGCGTCGCCGGTGGGTCGCCGCCACCGACACCAGGCTGATCGCCCAGCCCTCGAGCGTGCGGGCCTCCCCCTCGGCGGTCTCGCCGAGGCTGAGCGGTGAGCGCCATGACGCGACCGTGGCGATGGGATGCTCCGCCTCCGCCGCCGTCGCATCCCACACGCCGACCGTGCGCGGGGCGGCGAGAGCCGCCCGGTACTCCCCGAGCTGCTCGGGGCTCAAGCCCTCGAAGTGGAAGCCCCGGTGGTAGGCCTGCAGCCAGCGCTCGTGGGCCGCAGCCTCGCGGCTGCCCGCGACGGTGCCCTCGGTGCCGCCCGTGTCGAGCGCGGCGTAGTCGAGGCCCTGCGCGGCGAGCGCCTCCCGCGAGGTCTCGTCGAGCGGCAGGGCGTTGGCCGGGTCGGTCATGCTCCCAGGCTACTGATGCGGTGCGAGCCCGTCGGCGCAGGGGCCGCTACTGCAGCCCGCGCCGCAGGGCGGCGACCGCGGCGGTGGCGGCATCCACCCCGTCGGCCGCGGCGCGGTGCTCGAGGGCGGTCGCGACATCGGCCGGCAGCGTGAGCGCGAGCGAGCCGGCGGGCAGATCGGCGCGGTGCGGGGCATCCGCCGCCCCCGCCGCATCGACGACCGCGATCGCCGGGGCATCGCGCACGAAGATCGCGAGCACGGGCACGACGACGGTGCCGAGAACGTCGAGGATGCCGACGACCCCGAGCAGGCGCGTGTACCACTCCTCGTTGTCCGGTCCGGGAATCTCACCGTTGGAGACGACGGGGAGGATGAACATGATGGCGACGGCAGCGATCATGACGAGCGTCACCATGAGACCGACCCGGATGATGGCGCGTCGACGCCCCGCGAGCAGCAGCAGCAGGTTGGCGTGCGCGAAACTCACCGCGAGGATGCCGGCGGTGGCGAAGACCTTGAACCAGTCGTCGAAGCCCGGCGCGTTCCAGTCGCGCCAGATGAGCACGAGGCCGGTCACGAGGGTGACGGTGCTCGCGGCGAGGCCCACGAAGCCGACCATGCGCATAGCGCGATCGGCGATCGCCAGGTGGCAGAGCGCGGTGATGCTCGTCGCCCCCATGAGCAGGGTGGTGAGGATGATCTTGCCCTGCGTTTCACCGAAGTCACCGCCGAGCAGGGCGATGATGCCGACGACCGCGGCGAGCGAGAACGACACGATGATGCCGTAGATGGCGCCCTTGCGGGCGGCGCCGATGGTGCTGGTGCGCCGGTCGGCGGCGCGCTCGGCGGCGCGGGCGGCGTGAGCTGGATGCGGGGCGGGTTGCGGGGTGGTCATGTCGCCTCCTCGGTCGGGGTCGCGCCGAGACTACTCCTCGGTCGCGTGACGAGCATCACCAGCGCGCCGACGACGAGCCCCCAGAAGGCGCTGCCGATGCCGAGCACGACGACCCCCGACGCCACGACGATGAGGGTCACGGCCGCCGTCAGACGGGTCTCGGGCGCCTCGAACGCGCTGACGATGCCGGTCGTGAAGGCGCCGAGCAGGGCGAGCCCGGCGACGGCGATGATGAGGATCGGCGGGGCGGCCGCGACGAGGGCCGTGGCCGCGCCCGCGCCGAGGCCCAGCAGCACGTAGGTCACCCCGCCGGCGATGGGCGCCACCCAGCGGCGCGACGGGTCGGGGTGCGAGTCGGGCCCGGCCATGAGCGCTGCGGTCAGTGCCGCGAGGTTGAGCGCGTAGCCGCCGAACGGGGCGGTCACCGCCGTCGCCGCACCCGTCGCCGCCAGCATGCGGCGGGCAGGCACATCGCGGAAGCCGAGGGTCGTGAGCACCGCGAACCCGGGCACGTTCTGCCCCGCCATCGTGACGACGTACAGGGGCACTCCGAGCGAGATGATCACGAGCGGGTCGAGCGCGGGCGCCGTGACGGTGAGGGCCGGCGCGAGACTCGCGTCGCGCATCCACTCATCGCCGGCGCTGATGACAACGCCGACGATCGCGACCAGCATCGCCGCGGGCACCGCCCAGCGGGGCAGCCAGCGCACCAGCAGCAGCCACACCAGCACGACGGGGGCCGCCAGCAGCGGCTCCTCGATGACGGCGGTGACGGGCGCGATGCAGATCGGGAAGAGGATGCCCGCGAGCATCGCCCCCGCGAGGGGCATCGGGATGCGCGTCATCGCCCGACCGAGCCACGGCCACAACCCGCTCACGATGATGAGCAGCCCGCACACCAGGAAGGCTCCGACGGCCGCAGCGTACGAGCCGGTCGTGCCCTCGGCGGCGACCAGCAGCGCGGCGCCGGGCGTCGACCACGCGAAGCTCAGGGGCAGCCGGAACCGCCACGACAGCAGCCCGGCCAGCACGGCCTGCGCGATGCACAGCACCAGCAGGCCGCTCGCCGCCTCCGCGGGGCTCGCCCCCACCGCGATGAGCCCCGCGATGACGAGAGCGAACGAACTGGCGAAACCGGTGAGTGCGCCGACGACCCCGGCGATGATCGGCTGCAGCACCCTGTCAGCCTAGAGCCGTTCCTCCTGACCAAGGCGGTACCAGTGCCGCACGTGCCGCCGGTCGTGGCGCGCCTGCCAGAACTCGACCTCGGTCGGAGTGAGTGCCCACGCGGCCCAGTCGGGGTTGTGCGGCTCGGTCACCGCGGGGCGGGCCGCCCAGTCGGCCGCGGCCACCTCGCTGGGCAGCTCTTCGACCTCGCCGGTCACGCGCACCTGTCGACCCATCTCGGGCCAGTAGAAGGTCAGAGCAGCACTCGGGTTCGCCGCCAGGTCGATGCCCTTGCGGGTCGAGCGCGCCCCCGCGAACACCCACTGCCCGTCGACCAGGTCTTTGAGGATGAGCGTGCGCGCGGTGACGTGGCCGGTGGGCCCGGCCGTCGACAGCGTGAAGGCATGGGGCTGGGCGACACCCGCAGCGAGCGCCGCATCGAGCCACTCGAGGAAGAGCAGGTCAGCGCGCTCGGGGGCGCGGGACGGGTCGAACGTCGGCAGGTCGTCGGGGAATGCGGGGAGGGCCCGCAACCGATCACGCAGAGACTCGCTCATGCGGCCAGGGTAGACCTGCAGCCCGCGGGAATCAGCCGACTAGGCCGACTTCTCGCGGCGGGGCGGCACACGGCGCGGCACGATCGTCGGCGCGGCGTTCTCGATGACCGCCTCACGCGTCACGACGATGCGCTCGACATCGTCGTGCGAGGGCACTTCGAACATGATCGGCCCGAGAACCTCTTCGAGGATCGCCCGAAGCCCCCGCGCACCGGTCTGGCGCAACACGGCCAGGTCGGCGATCGCCTCGAGAGCATCCGGCTCGAAGTCCAGCTCGACCCCGTCGAGCTCGAACATGCGCTGGTACTGCCTGACGAGCGCGTTGCGCGGCGTGGTGAGGATGTCGATGAGAGCGGTGCGGTCGAGCGGCGACACCGTCGTGACAACCGGGAGACGACCGATGAACTCGGGGATCAGCCCGAACTTGTGCAGGTCCTCCGGCAGCACCTCGCTGAAGATGTCCTTCTCCAGGGCCTTGTCGTGCAGCGGCGCCCCGAAGCCGATGCCGCGCTTGCCCGCCCGCTGGCTGATGATGTCTTCGAGGCCCGCGAACGCCCCCGCCACGATGAACAGCACGTTCGTGGTGTCGATCTGGATGAACTCCTGATGCGGGTGCTTGCGACCGCCCTGCGGCGGCACGCTCGCCACGGTGCCCTCGAGAATCTTCAGCAGGGCCTGCTGCACGCCCTCGCCCGAGACGTCGCGCGTGATCGACGGGTTCTCGGCCTTCCGGGCGATCTTGTCGACCTCGTCAATGTAGATGATGCCGGTCTCGGCGCGCTTGACGTCGTAGTCGGCGGCCTGGATGAGCTTGAGCAGGATGTTCTCGACGTCCTCCCCGACGTACCCGGCCTCGGTGAGTGCCGTGGCATCGGCGACCGCGAACGGCACGTTGAGGCGCTTCGCGAGCGTCTGGGCGAGGTAGGTCTTGCCGCACCCGGTCGGCCCGATCAGCAGGATGTTGCTCTTCGCGATCTCGACGTCGTCGGCGAGCTGATCGGCCGCGGTCAGCGTCTGGCGAGCACGAATGCGCTTGTAGTGGTTGTACACGGCGACCGAGAGCGACTTCTTGGCGGCCTCCTGGCCGATCACGTACTCCTCGAGGAACGCGTAGATCTCTTTCGGCTTCGGCAGCTCGAAGTCGCCGGTGGAGGTCTCGTTCGACTCGGCGAGGCGCTCCTCAATGATCTCGTTGCAGAGCTCGACGCACTCGTCGCAGATGTAGACGCCGGGGCCGGCGATGAGCTGCTGCACCTGCTTCTGGCTCTTCCCGCAGAACGAGCACTTGAGCAGGTCGGCGCTCTCTCCGATGCGAGCCATTGCCTCACCCCTCACGTCGTGAGCGGGTGCGCGTCGACCCGCCCTGGAGCGAGCCTAACGCGGGTCGGCGACGTTCGCGGCGCACCGCGGTGCGCGCGAGTGTCGCGGAGGCACGGCGAGGAGCCCAACCGGGCGCCCTGCCGCTCCGAACAGAGAGCAGGCACCCAGCAGGGAGCCCTACCCTGGAAGGCACCATGACCGCTGACGCGCGAATCTCCGAGCGCCGCCACCGCACCGCGGCGGCCGCTCTCGTCGCCGTCGTCGCCACCGCGATCGCCGCCGGTGCCCACGCTCTCGCCGGGGGCGGCCTGCCCTCGATCGCGACGCTCGCCATCGCACTGCTGCTGTCGGTCGCTGTGAGCATGCTCGCCATCGGCCCCCGGCTGACACGAGCGCGCACCGCCGTCGGGGTGCTCGCCGACCAGCTGCTCTTCCACAGCGTCTTCGCCTTCTTCGGGCCGGCCTCCGCGATAGGTGGCCCGATCGCGGCCCACGACCACGCTCACTCGGCCGGCACCATGCTCAGCGCTGGCGCACCGGCCGCGGTCGCCATGCCGGTGGCCGCGATGGCGGCCAGTCACCTCGGGGCGGCACTGCTCGCCTACGGGATGCTGCGCTCGGGCATCCGCGCCGTCGAGACAGTGCTGCGTGCCCTCGCTCGGGCGGTCGCCCGTGCCCTGCGACGTCCCCACCGCATCGCCTTCCCGACCCTGCCGCGACCCGTGGCGGTCACCCTGGTGGCGCGCGTGCGCGCCGTGCAGTTGCGGTTGCCCGATGGTCGCGGGCCCCCGGCGCTCGCGGCCGCCTAGGCCCCCTCACCGCTCGCACACTCTCTTCTTCTGCGCCCGCGCCCGCCCACGACGCACACGGCTGCGCGCGCTCGACCCATAAGGACACCATCATGCGCACCACGGCAACTCTGACCATCGCCGCGATCACCGGCACCGCCCTCGCCCTCTCCGCCCCGCTCGCGGCCCACGCCCACGTGAGCGCCGCCGCCAGCAGCACCGCGGCTGGCTCCTACACCGTCGTCACGTTCTCGGTGCCGCACGGTTGCGAGGGGTCGCCGACGCAGGTCGTCACGATCGACCTCCCCGACTCGGTGCCGAGCGTCACGCCGACCGTCAACCCGCTCTGGTCGGTCGAGACGGTCTCGGAGGGCGAGCAGATGACGCAGGTCGTCTACACCTCGCAGACCGGCGGCCTGCCCGACGGCCTGCGCGACACCTTCGAACTGTCGTTCCGCCTGCCGGAGGGAGAGGCCGGAGACCGGATCGAGTTCCCGGTGACCCAGACCTGCACCGAGGGCACGGCCGAATGGGTGGGCGAGGATGTGCCCGTCGTCGTCCTCACCGCCGCGACCGGCGACGCGCACGGCGGTGACGAGGCGAACGCCGGCGGGGCTGACACCGCCGCCGGCAGCCCGGCCACGGTCGACCTCGCGGCGCGCGTGCTCGGCGTCGTCGGCCTGCTCGTCGGCGCGGTCGGCATCGCGCTCGCCGTGCTCGCCCGCCGTCCGGTCGCGAAGGCCTGAGCGGAGGCGATGCCATCATGCTGCGCTCGCGCTCGCTGACCGCGCTCGGCACCGCCGCGGTCGCCCTGGGCCTCGTGCTCGGGGCGGCCGCGCCCGCCGCGGCGCACAACTACGTGGTGTCGTCCACACCGGAGGACGGCTCCACGATCTCCGTCGTGCCCGAGTCGTTCACGATAACCACGAACGACGTACTTCTCGACCTCAGCGGTGACGGTGCCGGCTTCGGCATGGTCATCACCGACGCCGCGGGGCTGTACTACGGCGATGGGTGCGTGAGCATCGACGGACGCAGCATGTCCACCATCGCCGACCTGGGTGCAGCCGGCGAGTACACGCTCGCCTTCCAGCTCATCTCGGCCGACGGGCACACGCTCTCCGAGACTCTCCGCTTCACCTACGAGCCCGCGGCGGGCACCCCTGCCGCCGTCGGCTCGACCACCATGCCGACCTGCGGAGCCCCCGCCGAAACGCCCGCCGGCGGCGGCGAGGCCGCTGCCCCGGGGGCGGCGGCCGAAGCCGATGTCGTCGTGCTGACGGTGGCCGTCATCGGCGCACTCATCGGCGCCGCGATCGTCGCGCTCGTCGCCGTTTCGGGCCGACGCGCGCGAACGGCCGCGGCGACCGGCGGAGCCGCCGACGACGGGTAGCGGCACCCGGCCTGAACGACGACGAGTGCCCCGCATCCCGCCGCGATGGCGGTGGATGCGGGGCCCTCGTCGGTGCTGACGGCGTTCGCCGCCCTAGCTCGTCAGCGCAGCCTGCACCGTCTTGCGGCTCGTGAGCACCTGGTCGATCAGGCCGTACTCGAGGGCCTCCTCCGCGATGAGGATCTTGTCGCGGTCGATGTCCTTGTTGACCTGCTCGACGGTGCGGTTAGAGTGCTTCGCGAGGGTGACCTCGAGCCACTCGCGCAGACGGGCGATCTCCTTCGCCTGGATCTCGATGTCGCTCGCCTGGCCGCGGCCAGCGTCACCGGTCGCGGGCTGGTGGATCAGCACGCGCGCGTTGGGCAGGGCGAGGCGCTTGCCGGGCGTGCCCGCAGCCAGCAGCACCGCAGCGGCCGAAGCGGCCTGACCCAGCACCACCGTCTGGATCTGCGGACGGATGTACTGCATGGTGTCGTAGATCGCGGTCATGGCCGTGAACGAGCCGCCGGGGCTGTTGATGTACATGACGATGTCGCGGTCGGGGTCTTGGCTCTCGAGCACGAGCAGCTGGGCCATCACGTCGTCGGCGGAGGCGTCATCCACCTGGACGCCGAGGAAGATGATGCGGTCTTCGAAGAGCTTCGCGTACGGATCCTGCCGCTTGTAGCCGTAGGCTGTGCGCTCCTCGAAGCTGGGCAGGATGTACCGGCTGCTCGGCAGCATGGGGTTCGGGGCGCCGTAGGTCGGGAATTCCATGGTTCTCGCTTCTCTCGTCTCGGCGGGCTCAGTGCTTGTCGGTGCCGCCGCCGCCGACGATGTCGGAGGCCGAGGCGCGGATGTGGTCGACGAAGCCGTACTCGAGGGCCTCCTCAGCGGTGAACCAGCGGTCGCGGTCGCCATCGGCGTTGATCTGCTCGACGGTCTTGCCGGTGGCTTCCGCGGTGATCGCCGCGAGCCGGTGCTTCATGTCGGTGATGAGCGCCGCCTGCGTCTGGATGTCGCTCGCGGTGCCGCCGAAGCCGCCGTGCGGCTGGTGCAGCAGCACGCGCGCGTTCGGCGTGATGTACCGCTTGCCCTTGGTGCCGGCGGTCAGCAGCAGCTGACCCATCGACGCGGCCATGCCGATGCCGACCGTGACGATGTCGTTGGGCACGAACTGCATCGTGTCGTAGATGGCCATGCCCGCCGTGATCGAGCCACCGGGCGAGTTGATGTAGAGGTAGATGTCCTTCTCGGGGTCCTCCGCCGCGAGCAGCAGCAGCTTCGCCGCGATCTCGTTCGCGTTCTCGTCGCGCACCTCCGACCCGAGCCAGATGATGCGGTCTTTCAGCAGTCGGTCGAAAACACTGTTCGGCAGTGCCGGTTCAGCCATGGAAGGAGCTCCTGTTCGTCTCGTAGCTCGAATCTACAGAAGCGAACGCACGCGAAAGGCCGTGTTCGCCGTGGGCAGAGCAGGCCTCGGCGAACTCCCGGCGAGGCCGGCGAGGAGCACGCCGACCTCGCCGCGAGAGGCTACTCCTCGACGACCTCGATCGCGTAGGTGCTGCCGTCGAACTCGGTGACCGTGGCGATCACGAAACCGCTCGCGGCACTCGACTCGTAGGCGCAGCGCACCTCCTGCCCGACGAAGATCTCGATGTCGTCCGCGCCGCAGTCGACCAGCGGGGTCTCGCCGAGAGCGTCGCTGATCGCCTGCGCGGTGAGGTCGGCGAACGCCGCCGCCGTCTCGAACGCCGAGTCGACCGGCGGGGTCGGCTGGGCCTCCGAGCCGACCACATCGAGGCCGTACACATCGCCCTCCACGCTCGTGATCGTCACCGTGTAGGTGCCGGAGGTCTCGCTGGCCTCGTCGAAACCGGAGCACTCGAGCGACGTGCCGACCTCGAACGGAACATCGTCGGTGCCGCAGTCGATGTCGACGGTGAAGCCCTGCTCGGCGACGATGCCCTCGGCGGTGGCGGCGAGCTCCTGCGCATTGATGGTGGTCGGCTGGCCGTCGACGCGCTCGGCACCGGAGGTGTCGATCGGGCCGACGCAGCCGGCGAGCGCGAGCACGGCGACAGCGGCGAGGCCGAGGGGCGCGGGGCGGAAGGGATTGCGGTGCATGGGCGGCCTCTCTCGAGCGCGACGCGGGATGGATGACCGCGACGCTACTCCCCCGCCGACGTGCCGACAATGAGCAGGAACTACCCGCCTACAGTGGATGCTGTGCTGATGCTGCGCCCCGCCGAGGCGGCCGATCGTGCCGCCGTCGAGGCGATCTGCATCGCGACGGGCGACGACGGCCTCGACGCCTCTGGCCGCTACGATCACCCCGAGCTGCTCGCCCACCTGTGGGCGAGCCCGCACCTGGTCGCCGACCCCGCGCTCGCCACCATCGTCGAAGACCAGCACGGCCCTGCCGGATACCTCGTGGCCGCGGCCGACACGCTCGCCTTCGAGCGCTGGTGCGAGCAGCACTGGTGGCCGGAGCTGCGGCAGCGGTATCCGCTCGACACCGCGCTGCGCGAGACCGACCGCGAGCTCGTGCGGCTCGTGCACGCGCCCGAGTCGACCCCCGCATCCCTCGCCGAACGCTACCCGGCGCACCTGCACATCAACCTGCTGCCCCGACTGCAGCGAGTCGGCGTGGGCCGGGCGCTCATCGGGCGACTGACGGCCCAGTTGCGCAGCCGCGGTGCGGCAGGCGTGCACCTCGGCGTCTCGCCGACGAACGAGCCCGCCATCGGGTTCTACCGGCACATCGGGTTCGACCCCGCAGCGGTGGAGCCCGATGGCGGGCTCATCATGGTGCTGTCGTTGATCTAGTGGTCGTGACCGTCGTGGTCGTGGCCGGCGTGGTCGTCGGCGTCGACCGCGTCCATCACCGGCGCGACCGCCGCGGCGGTGAAGGCCGAGAGGTCGACAGCCTTGCCGGCGGTGTCGACGACGGTCGCCTTGCTGAGGGCGACCGAGAGGCCCTTCGAGCGGGCGACCTCGCCGACCATGCCGGGGATCTGCCCGTTCTGGTCGAGGATCTTGATGAACTCGCCCGGCTCCATGCCGTACTGGGCGGCGCCCTGGATGAGGTACTGGGTGAGCTCCTGCTGGCTGACCTTGACCTCCTCCTTCTCGGCGAGGGCGTCGAGGAAGATCTGGTTGCGGAACGTGGTCGTGGTCGACTCGGTGACCTCGGCCCGGTGCGTGTCGTCGTCGAGGCGGTTCTCGTTCTCGAGGTGACGGTGCACCTCCGCCTCGACGAGCGACTCGGGAACGGGAATCTCGACCTTCGCGAGCAGCGCCTCGAGCAGCTTCTCGCGCGCCTGCGCGCCCTGGCCGAACGACTTCTGCTTCAGCAGCTGCTCGCGCAGGTCGGCGCGCAGCTCGCCGATGGTGTCGAACTGGCTGGCGATCTGCGCAAAATCGTCGTCGGCCTCCGGCAGCTCGCGCTCTTTCACCGACAGCACGGTGACCTCGATCTGGGCCATCTCGCCCTCGTGGTCGCCGCCGAGCAGCTTCGACTCGAAGGTGGTCTTCTCGCCCGCGGTGAGGGTCTCGACGGCGTCGTCGATGCCCTCGATGAGCTCGCCCGAGCCGACCTCGTACGAGATCGAGCTGGCGGTGTCGACCGTGGTGCCGCCGACCGTGGCCACGAGGTCGAGCTGCACGAAGTCGCCCTTCGACGCGGGTCGGTCGACCGTCACGAGCGTGCCGAAGCGGCTGCGCAGGTTCTCGAGCTCGGCCTCGACCTCATCGGCAGTGACCTCAGCGGCGTCGACCTCGATCGTGAGGCCGTCGTAGCTCGGAATCTCGAACTCGGGGCGAACATCCACCTCGATCGTCACCAGCAGGTCGCCCGAGAAGTCCTTCTCGCTGGGCCACTCGGTGATGTCGGCCGCCGGGCGGCCGAGCGTGCGCAGCTTCTGGTCGGCGACCGCCTGGCGGTAGAACGTGTCGAGCCCCTCGCTGACCGCGTGGTTGAGCACCTCGGCGCGGCCGACGCGCTGGTCGATGATGGGCGGCGGCACCTTGCCCTTGCGGAAGCCCGGAATATTCACGCTCTCGGCGATGTGCTTGTACGCGTGCTGGATGCTCGGCTTGAGCTCATCGGGCGTCACCGTGATGGCGATCTTGACGCGCGTGGGGCTGAGCTTCTCGACCGTGGACTGGACCAAGGGGTTTCTCCTGAATCGTGTGCGGGTTGCCGTACGGCGGGGCGCTGCTGGGCGGTGTGCATCTGGTCGGGGCGACAGGATTTGAACCTGCGGCCTCCCGCTCCCAAAGCGGGCGCTCTACCAAGCTGAGCTACGCCCCGAAACCGTGACCGTGGACCACGTGTGCGTCACGACGCGACGTCGCTTCGAAAAATGGCCTCGGCAAGTCTAGCCGAGGCATGCGATACGCTCTCTCACGCGCGGGTTATGCCCGCACGGGGATGTAGCTCAATGGTAGAGCCTCAGTCTTCCAAACTGATGGTGCGGGTTCGATTCCCGTCATCCCCTCGGTTGTGATGTCTCAGGACATCGTGGACAGCTGAACCCCCAGTAGCGGGGTTCGCCGG
>ERZ1066136.866-NODE-866-length-18460-cov-11.358816_pt1 | contig 18460 bp, 16 predicted proteins | sample MGYA00382783_ERZ1066136 | MGnify/ENA primary metagenome ERZ1066136 (study PRJEB33369, sample SAMEA5778366) | biofilm metagenome | biome: Industrial cooling water; feature: Water cooling tower basin; material: Biofilm | place: United Arab Emirates | collected... | reverse complement strand
GTGCCGGCGCCGGGCGTGGGCGCCGTGGCCCAGGCGCCCGCGGCCGCTTCGCCGGCGCCAGCCGCCCCTGCGGCCGTGGCCGAGGGCGAGGAAGGCATCAGCTGGTCCTGGCCCGCCCTGGGCCCCGTGGCCACGGCCTTCGAGGAGAACAAGACCAAGGGCCTGGCCATCACGGGCAAGGCCGGTGATCCCGTGCTCGCCGCGGCCGACGGCCGCGTCGTCTATGCCGGCTCCGGTCTGCGCGGCTACGGCAACCTCGTCATCGTCAAGCACAACAACCTGTTCCTCAGCGCCTACGCGCACAACCAGACGCTGCTGGTGAAGGAGGACCAGGTCGTGCGCCGCGGCCAGAAGATCGCCGAGATGGGCAGCACCGACGCCGAGCGCGTGCAGCTGCACTTCGAGATCCGCCGCCAGGGCCGGCCGGTGGATCCGGCGCGCCTGCTGCCGCCGCGCTAGCAGCCGTGGCCGACGGACACGATTGGCTGGAGGTCGAGTCGCTCGACCTCGAGGCCCAGGGCGTGGCGCGCCGCGCCGACGGCAAGGTGGTCTTCATCGAGGGCGCGCTGCCAGGCGAGCGCGTGCAGGTGCAGGTGTCGCGCCGCAAGAACGCCTGGGAGCAGGGCCCGATGTCGGCCCTGGCGCGCGAGAGCGCCCAGCGCGTGAAGCCCGGCTGCCCGCACTTCGGCCTGCACGCCGGCGCCTGCGGCGGCTGCAAGATGCAGCACCTGCACCCGGCGGCGCAGGTGGCCGTGAAGGCGCGCGTGCTCGAGGACAACCTGCAGCACCTGGCCAAGGTGCGGCCCGAGCGGCTGCTGCGCTCGCTGCACGGCCCGGCCTGGGGCTACCGCTACCGCGCGCGCCTGTCGGTGCGCTTCGTGGCCAAGAAGAACACCGTGCTCATCGGCTTCCACGAGCGCAAGAGCCGCTACGTGGCCGACATGCAGGTCTGCCCCGTGCTGCACCCCGCCGTCAGCGCCATGCTGATGCCGCTGCGCGAGCTGATCGGGGCCATGGACCAGCGCGACCGCCTGCCGCAGATCGAGCTGGCCGCGGGCGACGAGGTCGTGGCGCTGGTGCTGCGCCACCTGGAGCCGCTGTCGCGCGCCGACGCCGAGCGCCTGCGCGCCTTCGGCCGCAAGCGCGGCGTGCAGTGGTGGCTGCAGCCCGGCGGCCCCGACACCGTGCACCGGCTCGATGACGGCGGCCCGGTGCTGGCCTACGGCCTGCCCGAGTTCGGCGTGACCATGCCCTTCAAGCCGACCGACTTCACGCAGGTCAACCCGCAGATCAACCGCGTGCTGGTGCAGCGCGCGGTGCGGCTGCTGGGCGTGGAGCCGGGGCAGCGCGTGATCGACTGGTTCTGCGGCCTGGGCAACTTCACGCTGCCGCTGGCCACGCTGGCGCGCGAGGTGCTGGGAATCGAGGGCAGCGAGGCCCTGGTGCAGCGCGCGCGCGACAACGCCCGCGCCAACGGCCTGGCGGCGAACACGCGCTTCGAGGCGCAGAACCTGTTCGAGATCGGTCCGGCCGACCTGGCGCGCCACGGCGCCGCCGAGCGCTGGCTGGTGGACCCGCCGCGCGAGGGCGCCTTCGCGCTGGCCAAGGCCGTGGCCGACGTGCACGCCGCGGGCGCGGCGGGGCTGCCGGGGCGCATCGTCTACGTGAGCTGCAACCCGGCCACGCTGGCGCGCGACGCCGGGCTGCTGGTGCACCAGGGCGGCTACCGCTGCACGGCCGCCGGCGTGGTGAACATGTTCCCGCACACGGCGCACGTCGAGAGCATCGCGGTCTTCGACCGGGCATGAAAAAGGGGCTCCGAGGAGCCCCTTCCCGCAGCTGCGGCGTGGTTCAGTCGTCGCTGCCGCCGGCGATGCCGAACAGCGCCAGCAGGCTCTGGAACACGTTGTAGATGCTCAGGTACACGCCCAGGGTGGCGGTGATGTAGTTCGTCTCCTCGCCGTCCTGCACGCGCTTCAGGTCGTACAGGATGAAGAACGAGAAGATGCCGATCGCCAGCACCGACAGCGTGATCATCAGCGCGCTGCTCTGGATGAAGAAGTTGGCGATGCTGGCCACCAGCAGCAGGATCACGCCGATGAACATGAACTTGGCCATGTTCGAGAGATCGCGCTTGACGACGCTGGACAGCGTGGCCATGCCCAGGAAGATGGCGCCGGTGCCGGCGAAGGCCATCATCACGAGGCTGGCGCCGTTGCCCATGCCCAGCACCACGGCCAGCAGGCGCGACAGCATGATGCCCATGAAGAACGTGAAGCCCAGCAGGATGGGCACGCCGGCGGCCGAGTTCTTGAACTTCTCGATCGCGAACATGAAGCCGAAGGCGCCAGCCAGGAAGACGATCAGGCCGATGCCGGGCGTCAGGATGCGGTTGATGCCGATGCTCATGCCGACCCAGGCCCCCAGCACCGTGGGCACCATCGACAGCGCCAGCAGCCAGTAGGTGTTGCGCAGGACGCGGTTGCGCTGCGCCGCGAGCGCACCGCCGCCGGCCAGGCCGGGGAAGTTCTGCACGCCTTGATCCATGGTGTCGACCTCCGAGAGTGAAGTGGCCAACCGGGCCACGTGCGCGCGATTCTAGATGGCGGGGTCAGGGCAGAAATACCCCTGAACCCCGCAACGACATGGTCTTCGGGGCGTTATCTCCCGCGGCCATGAAAACCCAACCTGTGCTCGGCCTCGACGACGTCAAGGCCATCGCTGCGGCCGCCGAGGCCGAGGCCCTCAAGAACCAGTGGGCGGTGACGATCGCCGTCGTCGACGCCGGCGGCCACCTGCTGTGGCTGCAGCGCCTGGACGGCGCGGCGCCCGTCTCGGCGGCCATCGCGCCGGCCAAGGCCCGCACCGCGGCCCTGGGCCGCCGCGAGACCAAGGTCTACGAGGACATGATCAACGGCGGCCGGACCTCGTTCCTGAGCGCGCCGCTCATCGACGGCATGCTCGAAGGTGGCGTGCCGATCCTGGTCGACGGCCACTGCGTGGGCGCCGTGGGTGTGAGCGGGGTCAAGAGCACCGAGGACGCGCAGATCGCGCGCGCCGGCATCGCCGCGCTGGGCGCCTGAGCGCAGGAGCGCGGCTGGGCGGCGCCTGGAACGCAGGCCCGCCGCGCTATACTCCGGCGGTTTGCCTGCACCCACCCCCGCGCGCTCGAAACTCCGCTGTCGGTTTCCCTCGATCCCCCTTCGCCACCCGGTGCCCGCACCGGGCCGGTGGCGGGTGATGAGCGCGCGAACCCCGGAGCCTTCCACTTGCTGCCCCACCTTGCACCCGCGCTGCTCGCCCTTGCAGACGGGACCGTCTTCCACGGCCACCGCGCCGGCGCCGCCGGCCACACCGTGGGGGAAGTGGTGTTCAACACCTCGCTGACCGGCTACCAGGAGATCCTCACCGATCCCAGCTACTGCCGGCAGATCGTCACCCTCACGTACCCGCACATCGGCAACACCGGTGTCAACGACGAGGACGTCGAGTCGCACCGCGTCTTCGCCGCGGGCCTGATCGTCAAGGACGTGCCGCGCCGCGTCTCGAATTTCCGCGCCACCGCGAGCCTGCCCGAGTACCTGGAGCGCGAGGGCACGGTGGCCATCGCCGGCATCGACACGCGCCGCCTGACGCGAGTGCTGCGCCGCACCGGCGCGCAGAACGGCTGCATCGTCGGCTTCGAGCCGGGCACCATGGTCGGCGAGGCGCAGGTCGCCGAGGCCGTGGCGCGTGCGAAGGCCGCGCCGTCGATGGCCGGCCTCGACCTCGCGCGGGTGGTGAGCACCACCGAGCGCCTCGAGTGGACCGAGACCGAGTGGCAGCTCGGCCAGGGCGTCGGGCGGCTCGAGAACCCGCGCTTCCACGTCGTGGCCTACGACTTCGGCGTCAAGCGCAACATCCTGCGCATGCTGGCCAGCCGCGGCTGCCGCGTGACGGTGGTGCCGGCGCAGACGCCCGCCGCCGAGGTGCTGGCGCTGCGCCCCGACGGCGTGTTCCTGAGCAACGGCCCGGGCGACCCCGAGCCCTGCGACTATGCCATCGCCGCCACGCGCGCCATCGTCGACGCCGGCGTGCCCACCTTCGGCATCTGCCTGGGCCACCAGATCCTGGCGCTGGCCTCGGGGGCCAGGACCTTCAAGATGAAGTTCGGCCACCACGGCGCCAACCACCCGGTGAAGGACCTCGACACCGGGCGCGTCGCCATCACGAGCCAGAACCACGGCTTCGCGGTCGACGAGAAGACCCTGCCGGCCACGCTGCGCCCCACCCACGTGAGCCTGTTCGACGGCACGCTGCAGGGCATCGCCCGCACCGACCGCCCGGCCTTCAGCTTCCAGGGCCACCCCGAGGCCAGCCCGGGCCCGCACGACATCGGCAGCCTGTTCGACCGCTTCACGGCGCTGATGGCCACCAAGGAGAAGGCGCATGCCTAAGCGCACCGACCTGCAGAGCATCCTCATCATCGGCGCCGGCCCGATCGTCATCGGCCAGGCCTGCGAGTTCGACTACTCCGGCGCCCAGGCCTGCAAGGCGCTGCGCGAGGAGGGCTACCGCGTGGTGCTGATCAACAGCAACCCCGCGACGATCATGACCGACCCCGGCATGGCCGACGCCACCTACATCGAGCCCATCACCTGGCAGGTGGTCGAGAAGATCATCGCCAAGGAGCGCGCCGAGCACCCGCACGAGACGATGGCGCTGCTGCCCACCATGGGCGGCCAGACGGCGCTGAACTGCGCGCTCGACCTGCACCGCCACGGCGTGCTGGCGAAGTTCGGCGTCGAGATGATCGGCGCCAACGAACACGCCATCGAGAAGGCCGAGGACCGCATGAAGTTCAAGGACGCGATGACGTCCATCGGCCTGGACTCCGCCAAGAGCGGCATCGCCCACAGCATGGAAGAGGCCCTGGCGGTGCAGAAGCGCATCCAGGCCGAGATCGGCGGCACGGGCTTCCCGATGGTCATCCGCCCCAGCTTCACCATGGGCGGCACGGGCGGCGGCATCGCCTACAACCCCGAGGAGTTCGAGGAGATCTGCAAGCGCGGCCTCGACCTGAGCCCGACCAAGGAGCTGCTCATCGAGGAGAGCCTGATCGGCTGGAAGGAGTACGAGATGGAAGTCGTCCGCGACCGCGCGGACAACTGCATCATCGTGTGCTCGATCGAGAACCTCGATCCCATGGGCATCCACACCGGCGACAGCATCACGGTGGCCCCGGCGCAGACGCTCACCGACAAGGAATACCAGGTGATGCGCAACGCCAGCATCGCCATCCTGCGCGAGATCGGCGTCGACACCGGGGGCTCGAACGTGCAGTTCGCGGTGAACCCGCAGAACGGCCGGCTCATCGTGATCGAGATGAACCCGCGCGTGTCGCGCTCGTCGGCGCTGGCGTCCAAGGCCACGGGCTTCCCGATCGCCAAGGTGGCGGCCAAGCTCGCCGTGGGCTACACGCTGGACGAACTGCGCAACGAGATCACGGGCGGCGCCACGCCGGCGAGCTTCGAGCCCAGCATCGACTACGTGGTCACCAAGATCCCGCGCTTCGCCTTCGAGAAGTTCCCGGCCGCCGACCCGCACCTGACCACGCAGATGAAGAGCGTGGGCGAGGTCATGGCCATGGGCCGCACCTTCCAGGAAAGCTTCCAGAAGGCCCTGCGTGGCCTGGAGACGGGCATCGACGGCCTCACGCCGCGCACCAGCTGCCAGGAAAGCGAGCGCGACGAGATCATTGACGAGATCGGCAACCCCGGCCCCGAGCGCATCCTGTTCGTGGGCGATGCCTTCCGCATCGGCATGTCGCTCGACGAGGTCTTCGACGAGACGGCCATCGACCCCTGGTTCCTGTCGCAGATCGAGGAGCTGATCCAGCTCGAGAAGGCCCTCGCCGGCCGCACGGTGGAGTCGCTCAGCGCCGCCGAGCTGCGCTTCCTCAAGTCCAAGGGCTTCTCGGACAAGCGCCTGGGCACGCTGCTCGGCTCGCACCAGCACGCCGTGCGCGAGCGCCGCCACGCCCTCGGCGTGCGCCCGGTCTACAAGCGCGTGGACACCTGCGCGGCCGAGTTCGCCACCGAGACCGCGTACCTGTACAGCAGCTACGACGAGGAGTGCGAGGCCGAGCCCAGCACGCGCCGCAAGATCATGGTGCTGGGCGGTGGCCCCAACCGCATCGGCCAGGGCATCGAGTTCGACTACTGCTGCGTGCACGCCGCGCTGGCGCTGCGCGACGACGGGTTCGAGACCATCATGGTCAACTGCAACCCCGAGACGGTGTCGACCGACTACGACACCTCCGACCGCCTGTACTTCGAGCCCGTGACGCTGGAGGACGTGCTCGAGATCGTGGCCAAGGAGAAGCCCGAGGGCGTGATCGTGCAGTACGGCGGCCAGACGCCGCTGAAGCTGGCGCTGGACCTCGAGCGCGCCGGCGTGCCCATCATCGGCACCAGCCCCGACAGCATCGACGTCGCCGAGGACCGCGAGCGCTTCCAGAAGCTGCTGCACGAGCTGGGCCTGAAGCAGCCGCCCAACCGCACGGCGCGCACCGAGGAGCAGGCGCTGGCCCTGGCCCACGAGATCGGCTACCCGCTGGTGGTGCGCCCGAGCTACGTGCTGGGCGGCCGCGCGATGGAGATCGTGCACGGTGACAAGGACCTCGAGCGCTACATGCGCGAGGCCGTGCGCGTGAGCGAGAAGAGCCCGGTGCTGCTGGACCGCTTCCTCGACGACGCCATCGAGGTCGACGTCGACTGCATCAGCGACGGCGAGGCCGTCATGATCGGCGGCATCATGGAGCACGTGGAGGCCGCCGGCATCCACAGCGGCGACTCCGCCTGCTCGCTGCCGCCGTACTCGCTGAGCGCCGAGCTGCAGGACGAGCTGCGCCGCCAGACCGCCGCGATGGCGCGCGCGCTCAAGGTCGTGGGCCTGATGAACGTGCAGTTCGCCATCCAGGGCGAAGGTGCCGACGCGGTGGTCTACGTGCTCGAGGTGAACCCGCGTGCCAGCCGCACCGTGCCCTTCGTCAGCAAGGCCACCGGCCAGCCGCTGGCCAAGATCGCCGCGCGCTGCATGGCGGGCCAGAAGCTGGCCGAGCAGCAGGGCATCGGCGGCCGCGCGCCGCACGAGGTGGTGCCGCCGTACTTCAGCATCAAGGAGGCGGTGTTCCCGTTCAACAAGTTCCCGGGCGTGGACCCCATCCTCGGCCCCGAGATGCGCTCCACTGGCGAGGTCATGGGCGTGGGCGCGAGCTTCGGCGAGGCCATGCTCAAGAGCCAGCTCGGCGCCGGCTCGCGCCTGCCCAGCAAGGGCACGGTGGTGATCACGGTGAAGAACGCCGACAAGGCGCGCGCCGTGAAGGTGGCGTCCGACCTGCACGACCTGGGCTTCTCGGTGGTGGCCACCAAGGGCACGGCCGCGGCCATCGGCGCGGCCGGCGTGCCGGTGAAGGTGGTGAACAAGGTCAAGGACGGCCGGCCGCACATCGCCGACATGGTCAAGGCGGGCGAGATCCAGCTCGTCTACACCACGGTCGACGAGACGCGCCAGGCCATCGCCGACAGCCGCTACATCCGCACCGCGGCGCTGGCCAACCGCGTCACCTACTACACGACCATGGCCGGGGCCGAGGCCGCCACCGAGGCGCTCAAGCACGCCGAGGGCATCGCGGTGCAGTCGCTGCAGGCGCTGCACGCCGGGCTCGAAGAGGGGCTTGCCGCCGCGCCGGCCGCTTGACTTAAACTCCAGCCCACGCGCCCGCCGCAGTCAGCCCCTTCCAGGGCTTTCTGCGGCGGTTTCACTTTTCCGATGCCTGCGTCGTCTTTCGTCCCCGGACACTCGCCATGAACACCATCCCCCTCACGCGCCGCGGTGCCGAGCTGCTGAAGAACGAACTGCACCGCCTCAAGACGGTGGAGCGCCACGCCGTGATCCAGGCCATTGCCGAGGCGCGCGCGCAGGGCGATCTCTCGGAGAACGCCGAGTACGACGCCGCCAAGGACAAGCAGGGCTTCATCGAGGGCCGCATCAAGGAGATCGAGGGCAAGCTGGCGGCCGCCCAGATCATCGACCCCAGCGCGCTGGCGGCCGACGGCAAGGTGGTGTTCGGCGCCACGGTGGACCTCGAGGACGAGGACAGCGGCGCGAAGGTCACCTACCAGATCGTCGGTGACGACGAGGCCGACCTCAAGCAGGGGCTGATCAGCATCTCCAGCCCCATCGCGCGGGCGCTGATCGGCAAGGAAGTGGGCGACGTCGCCGAGGTGCAGGCCCCGGGCGGCCTGAAGCACTGGGAGATCGTCGACGTCCGCTACGCCTGAACGCGCGGCCCATGGCGCTGGACCGCTGGCGGCGTCTGCTGCCCGGCCTGTGGCTGGGCTGGCTGCTGTGCGTGGCCATCGTGGCCACGCCGGCGGCCTTTGCGCTGCTGGAGCGCGCCGACGCCGGCCGCGTGGTGGCGCGGGTGCTGGGCTGGGAAGCGCACAGCGCGCTGCTGTTCGGGGCCGCGCTGCTGGCGCTGGAGCGTGTGCGCGCCAAGCGCCTGGCCGACGACGGCGGCTCCAGCCAGTTCAGCGCCGGCATGGCGCTGGCGGCCGGCGCCTTGTTCTGCACCGTGGTGGGCTACTTCGGCCTGCAGCCGATGATGGCGGCGGCGCGGGCGGGGCAGGGCGGCCTGAGCTTCGGCCAACTGCACGCCGTGAGCATGGTGTTCTACGGCCTGAAGCTCGTGTGCGTGGCCGCGCTGGCCTGGCGCGCGAGCGCGGCGGGCGGCGGCCTCAGTTCTGGGCCTTCTTCTTGACGCTGGTGGCGCGGACCTTGGCCCGCTTGATCTGGCCACCCGAGGTGACACGCTCGTTGCCGAAGACCTTGACCTTGCGCACCGTGGCGCGGTGGTTGCCGCTTTTGGAGAAGCTCACGAGCTTCACCGTGCGCGGCCCGGGCATGCGGTCCTCGCGCTCGGGCTTGGCCTTGGGCGGGATGGGCCGCCACAGCACCAGCAGCTTGCCGATGTGCTGGATGGGCGCGGCCGAGAGCTTCTCGGCCAGCTCGGCCAGCAGCGCCTCGCGCGCGGCGCGGTCGTCGGAGAAGACGCGCACCTTGATCAGCCCGTGGGCGTTGAGCGCGGCGTCGAGCTCCTTCTCGACCGCGGCGGTGGCGCCCTCGGCGCCGATCATGACCACGGGGTCGAGGTGATGGGCAGCGGCGCGGTGTTCCTTGCGCTGGGCGGGCGTGAGCATGATGGCGGGCATCTGGGGATTATCGGCCGGGCGCAGCCCCGGGGGTGGGCATGAAGCCGAAGAGCAAGAAAGTGAACCGGGCGTGGTTGCACGACCACATGAACGACCCCTACGTGCGCCTGGCGCAGCGCGAGGGCTACCGCGCCCGCGCGGCCTACAAGCTCAAGGAGATCGACGAGAGCCTCAAGCTCATCCGGCCCGGGCAGGTGGTGGTGGACCTGGGCGCCACGCCCGGCGCCTGGAGCCAGTACCTGCGGCGCCGCTTCGCGCCCGATGGCGCGGCGGCCGGTGCGCTGGACGGCACCATCCTCGCGCTCGACATCCTGCCCTTCGAGCCCATCGAGGGCGTGCAGTTCATCCAGGGCGACTTCCGCGAGGAGGCCGTGGCCGAGCAGCTGGCCCAGCTCCTGGCCGGCCGGCCGGTGGACGTGGTCGTCTCCGACATGGCGCCCAACCTCTCGGGCATCGAGTCGGCCGACTCGGCCCGCATCGCCCACCTCGTGGAACTGGCCGTGGAGTTCGCGGAGCGCCACCTCAAGCCCGAGGGCGCGCTGGTGTGCAAGTGTTTCCACGGCAGCGGCTACAGCCAGCTCGTCAAGCTGTTCAAGGACCGCTTCCGCGTCGTCAAGCCCATCAAGCCCAAGGCCTCGCGCGACAAGTCGGCAGAAACCTTTCTCGTTGGCATGGGTCTGAAGAGCCGCTAAGGTCCGCGTCATGCCCACTGGACACCGCACGCGTCGCGGGGCGCGGAAGCAAGGCGCTTCAAACCCGCTTATCGAAGGAACCGTCCATCGCAGCGATAGGGCCTGCCAAGGCTTGACAGCACTAGAATGGACCGCATATGCCGTGGAATCAGGCGTAACCCGGATCGGGCCGCCCCCCGCTGAACTGGAAAAGGAGCCGCGGTGAACAACCAATGGTTTTCGAAAGTCGCTGTCTGGCTGGTGATCGCGCTCGTGCTGTTCACCGTGTTCAAGCAGTTCGACCGCGGCGTGGCACAGGGCAACCAGATCGCCTACTCCGACTTCCTCGACGAGGTGAAGGCGCGGCGCATCAAGCAGGTGACGCTGCAGGAGAACCCGGGCGGCGGCACCGAGATCCAGGCCCTGCGTGAGGACGGCAGCCGCGTGCGCTCCACCGCGACCTTCCTGGACCGCGGCCTCGTCGGCGACCTCATCAGCGCCGGCGTCAAGTTCGACGTGCGTCCGCGCGAGGAGCCCAGCCTGCTCATGAGCATCCTCGTGAGCTGGGGCCCGATGCTGCTGCTCATCGGCGTGTGGATCTACTTCATGCGCCAGATGCAGGGTGGCGGCAAGGGCGGCGCCTTCAGCTTCGGCAAGAGCAAGGCGCGCATGCTGGACGAGGCCAACAACTCCACCACCTTCGCCGACGTCGCCGGCTGCGACGAGGCCAAGGAAGAGGTGAAGGAACTGGTCGACTTCCTGAAGGACCCGCAGAAGTTCCAGAAGCTGGGCGGTCGCATCCCGCGCGGCGTGCTGCTGGTCGGCCCCCCGGGCACCGGCAAGACGCTGCTGGCCAAGGCCATCGCCGGCGAGGCCAAGGTACCGTTCTTCAGCATCAGCGGCTCCGACTTCGTCGAGATGTTCGTCGGCGTCGGTGCGGCGCGCGTTCGCGACATGTTCGAGCAGGCCAAGAAGAGCGCGCCCTGCATCATCTTCATCGACGAGATCGACGCCGTCGGCCGCCACCGTGGTGCCGGCCTGGGCGGTGGCAACGACGAGCGCGAGCAGACGCTGAACCAGATGCTCGTCGAGATGGACGGCTTCGAGACCAACCTCGGCGTCATCGTGATGGCGGCCACCAACCGGCCCGACATCCTCGACCCCGCGCTGCTGCGCCCGGGCCGCTTCGACCGCCAGGTCTACGTGACCCTGCCCGACGTGCGCGGCCGCGAGCAGATCCTGGGCGTGCACATGCGCAAGGTGCCCGTGGGCCAGGACATCCGCGCCGACATCCTGGCGCGCGGCACGCCGGGCTTCAGCGGTGCCGACCTCGCCAACCTTGTCAACGAGGCGGCGCTGTTCGCCGCGCGCCGCAACGGCCGCGTGGTCGAGATGGTCGACTTCGAGAAGGCCAAGGACAAGATCATGATGGGCCCCGAGCGGAAGTCCATGGTCATGCCCGAGGACGAGCGCAAGAACACCGCCTACCACGAGGCCGGCCATGCGCTGGTGGCGCGCCTGATGCCCAAGACCGACCCGGTGCACAAGGTCACCGTCATCCCGCGTGGCCGCGCCCTGGGCGTGACGATGCAGCTGCCCGAGGGTGACCGCTACAGCATGGACAAGGAGCGCATGCTCAGCACGATCAGCGTGCTCTTCGGCGGCCGCATCGCCGAAGAGGTGTTCATGAACCAGATGACCACCGGCGCCAGCAACGACTTCGAGCGCGCCACGGCCATCGCCCGCGACATGGTCACGCGCTACGGCATGACCGACGAGCTGGGCCCCATGGTCTACGCCGAGAACGAGGGCGAGGTCTTCCTCGGCCGCAGCGTCACCAAGACGACCAGCATGTCGGAAGACACCATGCGCAAGGTCGACGCCGTGATCCGCCGCATCATCGACGAGCAGTACGGCATCGCCCGCCGCCTGATCGAAGAGAACAAGGACAAGATGCACGCCATGGCGCAGGCCCTGCTCGAGTGGGAGACCATCGACAGCGACCAGATCGACGACATCATGGCCGGCAAGCCGCCGCGCGCGCCCAAGGACTGGTCGCCCTCGTCGAACAAGCCCAGCGGCCCGACGCCGCCGGTCAACGCCGACGGCGCGCCGGCCGCGGCCTGAGGGTGCCGGTGATCACGGCAGACGGGGCCTCGGGCCCCGTTTTTCATGGTGGGGCGCCGGTGTGGCAGGCGGGCCGGTTCACGCTGGACCTGGCGCGGCCCCTGGTCATGGGCATCGTCAACGTCACGCCCGACTCGTTCTCGGACGGCGGCCGCTACACCGAGGCCGATGCCGCGCGCCGGCACTGCGAGGCGCTGCTGGAGCAGGGCGCGCAGATCCTCGACATCGGCGGCGAGTCCACGCGCCCGGGCGCCGTGGCGCCCACCGCCGACGAGGAGTGCGCGCGCGTGCTGCCCGCCGTGCGGCATGCCGTGACGCTGGGCGTGCCGGTGTCGGTGGACACCAGCGAGCCGCTCGTGATGCGGGCGGCGCTGGACGCCGGTGCCGACATCGTCAACGACGTGCGCAGCCTGCGCCGGCCGGGTGCCCTGGCGCTGCTGGCGGCCCACGGCAGCGCCGGCGTGTGCCTGATGCACATGCGTGGCGAGCCCGGCGGCATGGACACCCAGACCGACTACGCCGACGTGGTGGCCGAGGTGCGCGACTGGCTGGCCACGCGGCTGGCCGAGGTGGTGGCCGCCGGCGTGGCGCCGCGCCGCGTCGTGCTGGACCCGGGCATCGGCTTCGCCAAGACGCGCGAGCAGGACCTCGAGCTGCTGCGTCGCCAGGCCGAGCTGCTGGCCGCCGGCCGGCCGCTGCTGGCGGGCTGGTCGCGCAAGCGCACCGTGGGCACGGTGACGGGGCGCCCCGTGGGCGAGCGCCTGGCCGGCAGCGTGGCCGCGGCGCTGCTGGCCGTGCAGCACGGCGCACGCATCGTGCGCGTGCACGACGTGGCCGCGACGGTGGACGCCTTGCGCGTCTGGCAGGCCGTGCAGCCGGCGTCTGCCGGCAATCTTCACGCCTCTCCTTCCTGAAGGGGGGCCGGCACCGGGATGGCGCGCCACACAATGCGCGCCGACCCAGGAGGAGGCAGACCCATGTCCCGCAAATACTTCGGCACCGACGGCATCCGTGGCACGGTGGGCGTGGCCCCGATCACGCCCGACTTCGTGCTGCGGCTCGGCCACGCCGTGGGCCAGGTGCTGCGCCGCTCGACGCCGCACCCCACGGTGCTGATCGGCAAGGACACCCGGGTCTCGGGCTACATGCTTGAGTCCGCGCTGGAGGCGGGGTTCGCCTCCGCCGGTGTCGACGTGCTGCTCACCGGGCCGCTGCCCACGCCCGGCGTCGCCTACCTCACGCGCGCCCAGCGCCTGGACCTCGGCGTGGTCATCAGCGCCTCGCACAACGCCTTCCCCGACAACGGCATCAAGTTCTTCTCGGCCCGCGGCGAGAAGCTGCCCGACGAGTGGGAGCTCGCCGTCGAGGCCGCGCTCGAGCAGCCCCCGCAGTGGGTGCCCTCGGCCGAACTGGGCCGCGCGCGCCGGCTCGAGGACGCCGGCGGCCGCTACATCGAGTTCTGCAAGAGCACGGTGCCGCACTCGCTGTCGCTGCGCGGCATGAAGCTGGTGGTCGATGCCGCGCATGGCGCGGCCTACCACGTGGCGCCCGCCGTGTTCCACGAGCTCGGGGCGTCCATCGTCAAGATCGGCTGCAGCCCCGACGGCGTGAACATCAACGAAGGCGTGGGCGCCACGGCGCCCGCGGCCCTGGTGGCCGCGGTGGCCGAGCACCGGGCCGACTACGGCATCGCGCTCGACGGCGACGCCGACCGCCTGCAGCTGGTCGATGCCCAGGGCCGCCTGTACAACGGCGACGAGCTGCTCTACGTGATGGCCATGGACCGCATGGCCCAGCAGCGCCCGGTGCCGGGCGTGGTCGGCACGCTGATGACGAACATGGCCGTCGAGCAGGCCTTGGCCCGCCAGGGCGTGGCCATGGTGCGCGCCAAGGTCGGCGACCGCTACGTGCTCGAGGAACTCGTGGCCCGCGGCTGGCAGCTGGGTGGCGAGGGCTCGGGCCACCTGCTGGCGCTGGACCGCCACACCACGGGCGACGGCATCGTGAGCGCGCTGCAGATCCTGCAGGCCGTGCGGCGCCACGGGCGCACGCTGGCCGCGCTCCTGGAGGGCGTGACGCTCTTCCCGCAGACGCTCATCAACGTGCGCCTGCGCGAGGGCGGCGACTGGAAGAACAGCCCGGCCGTGCAGGACGCCCGCGAGACGGTGGAGCGCGAGCTCGGCGACGCAGGCCGCGTGCTCATCCGGCCCTCGGGCACCGAGCCGGTGCTGCGCGTGATGGTGGAAGCGCGCGACGCCGCCCAGGGCCGCCGCTGCGCCGAGCGCATCGCGGCGGCCGCCGCGGCGGCCTGAGCCGGTTGCTTCCCCGCGCGCTCAGCGGCGCGGCGGCATCATCACCTTGTCGATGATGTGCACCACGCCGTTGGTGGCGGCCACGTCGGCCTGCGTCACCACGGCGTCTTCCACCGTCACGAAGGTGCCGGCCTTGGAGACGGCGACGTTGGCGCCCTGGACGGTCTTGACGTTGCCGGTCTTGACCTCGGCCGAGGTCACCTTGCCCGGGACCACGTGGTAGGTCAGCACCGCGGTCAGCAGCGCCTTGTCCTTGGCCAGCTGCTCCATGGTGGCGGCCGGCACGGCCTTGAAGGCCTCGTCGCTGGGCGCGAACACCGTAAAGGGGCCGGCGCCGCGCAGCGTGTCGGCCAGGCCGGCGTCGTTCAGCAGCTTGGTCAGGGTCGACAGCTGCGGCGTGCGCGCCGCCGTGTCGGTGATGGTGGCGGGGGCGGGCGTGCTGGCGCAGCCGGCCAGGGCCAGGGCGGCGCTGGCGGCCAGCAGGGCGAAGGCGCGCTTGGTCATCGTCATGAATCGAATCTCCGTGGGAGGTGCCGGTGCGCGGCGCCCAGGCTGGGCAGGCCGCGTCGGGCCGCACGCTAGCGGCGCTCCATGACAGTCCCGTGAAGGTCCGTGGCCGATTTGTGACGGCCCTGTACGGATCGCGGCTGTCATCTCTCTGTCACTGGCCGCACCTATCGTCTGCCCGTCTCATCGAGAGGAACCCACCGACATGATTCCCAACACCCTGTTCCGTGCCCTGGCCCTCACGGCTGTCACCACGCTGGCGACCCTGCCGGCGGCCGCGCAGGACGTCACCGGCGCCGGCGCCACCTTCCCGGCGCCGCTGTACGCCAAGTGGGCCGACGCCTACAACAAGGCGACGGGGCTCAAGATCAACTACCAGAGCGTGGGCTCGGGCGCCGGCCTGCGCCAGATCCGCGGCAAGACCGTGGACTTCGGTGCCTCCGACATGCCGCTGTCCGACGCCGACCTGGCCAAGGACGGCCTGGTGCAGTTCCCCACCGTGATCGGCGGCGTGGTGCCGGTGGTCAACGTGCGCGGCATCACCGCGGGCCAGCTGCGCCTGACCGGCCAGGTGCTGGGCGACATCTACCTGGGCAAGGTCACGCGCTGGAACGACCCGGCCATCACCGCGCTGAACCCCGGCGTGCCGCTGCCCGACGCCGCCATCGCCCCGGTGCGCCGCGCCGACGGCTCGGGCACGACCTTCATCTTCACGAACTACCTGTCGAAGGTGAACGCCGAGTGGAAGAGCCGCGTCGGTGAAGGCACGGCCGTCAACTGGCCCACCGGTGCCGGCGGCAAGGGCAACGAGGGCGTCGCGGCCTTCGTGCAGCGCCTGCCCAACTCGATCGGCTACGTGGAGTACTCCTACGCCGTGAGCAACCGCATGGCCAGCGTGCAGATGCGCAACCAGGCGGGCAACTTCGTGCGGCCCGACGACGACAACTTCAAGGCCGCCGCCGCGGGCGCCGACTGGAGCCGCAGCTTCAACCAGATCCTGACCAACCAGCCCGGTGCCCAGGCCTGGCCGATCACGGGCGCCACCTTCATCATGATGCACACGCGGCAGGACAAGCCGGCCTCGGCCAGCGCCTCGCTGAAGTTCTTCGAGTGGGCCTTCAACAACGGCGATGCCATGGCGACCGAGCTGCAGTACGTGCCGCTGCCGCCGAGCGTGAAGGACCTGGTGCGCCGCGAGTGGGCCAAAATCCAGGACGGTTCGGGCCGGGCCATCGCCTTCAAGTGATGCCCCCGGTGGCCGCCTTGCCCGCGGCCACCCGCACCCACCGATCCTGAAGCCGCGCCAGACGCCCGCCCACCCGGCGGGCGTCGGCGCGTGAGAGAACCGACGAACGAGGAGGAGCCGTGTCCGCGACCCTGCCGGCCCAGAACCTGCCGCCCGAGGAAGCCGCCGCGCGCGCGCTGCCCGGTGGCGCCCCGCCCACCCACACCCAGCGCTCGCCCTGGGCCGACAAGGCCTTCGCCTTCGCCGCGCAGTCGGCCGCCTGGATCACGCTGGCGCTGCTGGCGGGCATCATGGCCTCGCTGGTGCTCGGGGCCTGGCCCGCGATCCAGGAGTTCGGCATCGGCTTCCTGTTCAGCACCGACTGGGACCCGGTGGAGGACAAGTACGGCGGCCTCGTGATGATCTACGGCACGCTGATGTCGGCGGCCATCGCGCTGATCATCGCCGTGCCCGTGAGCTTCGGCATCGCGCTCTTCCTCACCGAGCTGGCGCCCAGCTGGCTGCGCCGCCCGCTGGGCGTGGCCATCGAGCTGCTGGCCGCCGTGCCGTCCATCGTCTACGGCATGTGGGGCCTGCTGGTCTTCGGTCCCATCCTCGCCACCTACGTGCAGGCGCCGCTGCAGTCGGCCTTCGGCGACGTGCCCTTCCTGGGCACGCTCTTCTCGGGCCCGCCCGTGGGCATCGGCCTGCTGTCGGCCGGCATCATCCTGGCGATCATGGTCATCCCGTTCATCGCCTCGGTGATGCGCGACGTGTTCGAGACCACGCCGGCCCTGCTCAAGGAGTCGGCCTACGGCCTGGGCGCCACCACCTGGGAGGTGGTGTCCAAGGTCGTGCTGCCCTACACCAAGACCGGCGTCGTGGGCGCCATCATGCTGGGCCTGGGCCGCGCCCTGGGCGAGACCATGGCCGTCACCTTCGTGATCGGCAACTTCAGCCAGGTCTCGTCGCTCTCGCTGTTCGAGGCCGCCAACAGCATCACGGCCGCCATCGCCAACGAGTTCGCCGAGGCCGACACCAAGCTGCACCAGCCGGCGCTCATGTACCTGGGCCTGGTGCTGTTCTTCATCACCTTCTGCGTGCTCGCGCTGAGCAAGCTGCTGCTGATGCGCATGAAGCGCGGCGAGGGGACCCGCACATGAGCCTGTTTGCACTCGACGCCGGCCGCCTGGGCCTGCACCGCCGGCGTAAGGCCATGAACGCCGTCGCGCTGACGCTCTCGCTGGGAGCCATGGCCTTCGGTTTGTTCTGGCTGGCCTGGATCCTGTTCGAGACCATCCGCCTGGGCATCGGCGGCATGGCGCTCACGGTGTTCACCGAGATGACGCCGCCCCCCATGGCCGACAGCGGCGGCCTGCTCAACGCCATCGTCGGCTCGCTGCTGATGGTGTCGCTGGCCACCGCCCTGGGCACGCCCATCGGCATCCTGTGCGGCATCTACCTGGCCGAGTACGGCAAGGGCCGCTGGCTGGGCAACGTCACGGGCTTCATCAACGACATCCTGCTGTCGGCGCCGTCCATCGTGATCGGCCTGTTCATCTACGCCGTGGTCGTGGCGCAGGTGAAGAGCTTCTCGGGCTTTGCCGGCATCCTGGCGCTGGCGCTCATCGTCATACCGGTGGTGGTGCGCACCACCGAGAACATGCTGAGCCTGATCCCCAACGCGCTGCGCGAGGCCGCCTACGCCCTGGGCACGCCCAAGTGGAAGGTGATCTCGTCGGTGACGCTGCGCGCGGCGCGCGCGGGCGTCATCACCGGCGTGCTGCTGGCCCTGGCGCGCATCGCCGGCGAGACGGCGCCGCTGCTGTTCACGGCACTCAACAACCAGTTCTTCACCAGCAACCTCGGCGAGCCCATGGCCAGCCTGCCGGTGACGATCTTCAAGTACGCGATGAGCCCCTACGAGAACTGGCGCGAGCTGGCCTGGGTGGGCGTGTTCCTCATCACCCTGGGCGTGCTGGGCCTCAACATCCTGGCCCGCGTCCTGTTCCGCAAGAAGCACTGAGCGAGGCATTCCCATGGACACCAAGGTCGACACCGCCGCCGGCGAGAAGATCAAGATCCAGGTCAAGGACCTGAACTTCTACTACGGCAAGTTCCACGCGCTGAAGCACATCAACCTCGAGATCCCCGAGCGCAAGGTCACGGCCTTCATCGGGCCCTCGGGCTGTGGCAAGAGCACGCTGCTGCGCACCTTCAACCGCATGTTCGAGCTCTACCCCGAGCAGCGCGCCGAGGGCCAGATCCTCGTCGACGGCCAGGACGTGCTGACCACCAAGACCGACGTCTCGCTGATCCGCGCCAAGATCGGCATGGTGTTCCAGAAGCCGACGCCGTTCCCGA